>Ga0182032_10000013_pt1 | contig 60352 bp, 62 predicted proteins | sample tim00Cox00000000_FD_125970 | JGI IMG/M metagenome (GOLD analysis project Ga0182032, IMG submission 125970) | Lab enrichment of tropical soil microbial communities from Luquillo Experimental Forest, Puerto Rico - timezero.00C.oxic.00.000.000 | ecosystem: Environmental > Terrestrial > Soil >... | reverse complement strand
GTTTCCCGTTCTGTAAGCAGGACAACGCTTTCAATCTTGGCGTTTGCTTCGGTCCTGGGCGGAAATGTTCTGGGTGCGCCTTCAAAAACGAAGGATTTTGCTGACCGATTTGAAGCGCTCCCGTTGGCGCGTTCCTGGCAGAATCAGCTCCTTGTTCACGCGCGCGTTAACGGTAAGCCGGCGGTCTTAATGGTCGATTCCGGCGCCCCGGCCACATTGATCAGCACTAAGCGCCAGGCCGATTTTCGTCTCGGTGAAATCGTCGGCAAGTCGGACTTGCCGAGCAGTGTAATCCTTAACGGCGTGGCCGACAGGTTGGCAATGGTTCACAGCTTTCGCCTAGGAGCGCTAATTATCGAGGATATGCCGGTCGTTCTGACCAAGATCAGTCCCCCGCGGGTGGCGAAAATGGTTCGCGAACAAGAAATCGATGGAATTCTTGGAGTGGATGTTCTCTTTGCCACAAAGGCGGTCATGGATTGCAAGGACCAGGTTCTGATTTTGAACCGGTACCCGGAGATTTCCGGGAATGAGCAGGTACTCGATCTTCGTGGATTTCACAAGACGCCGATTTACGTCAATGAAGGGTACAATTTGTTCGTTAACGGTTCCATCAACGGCACTCGGACAAAACTGCTGGTGGATACAGGCGCCGGAGTAACTACCCTTCATCTTCCTTTCGTTCGCCAGCTGCGCATCCCGCACTACGCAACGTCGATCACTTCGTCGGGCATCAATCGAAAGGAAGATGCGGTAGACGTCGCGCGAATTCGAAAACTGTCGGTGGGCACTGTGGACGTGTTCGGTAAGAGTATCGGGGTTGCGGACCTGAGATGGTTGTTCTCCGAGACCGACCGACAGGAGTCGCGGCAAGTGGCCGGGCTGCTTGGGGGGGAGTTGCTGAAATCGCAGCACGGGATCATCGATTTCGGAACCCGCACCCTTTACCTCAAGAAGTGAGGTTTCTCCCAGGGGATTTGCGTTGTTGTGACGATATGCAACTATTTAGTTGCATATCGCGAGCATGGACGCAGTCTTTAAAGCCTTGGCCGATACCAGTCGCCGAGCGCTGCTTGACCAGCTTCATGAGAACAATGGGCAAACTCTCAACCAGCTGTGCCGGCATTTGTGGATGACGAGACAAGGCATCACCAAACATCTCTCGGTTCTGATCAAAGCTGAACTAGTCGTTCCGCTTTGGCGCGGACGGGAGAAGCTTCATTATTTGAATCCTGCTCCGCTGAAGCAAATTTCCGAGCGTTGGATCGACAAACACAAGGCGGCCTGCTTTCGGGCGCTAAACGATCTGACCAAAGGCCTCGACGAGCTTAGCCGCGAAACACCTTGATCGGATTGCGGTCTGCCAAGGCACGACGGAAATCAATCGAGACCGTCGCTCTCGTGCATTTCGTTTGGAGATAACGCTGGCCGGCGATAAACATTGGCACGGCAAGGAGAAACAAAATGTACGGACTGAACTTGTGGATCTCGGGCGAGGGATTGCGCCGTAGCAGAGTGAAAGGGATGACAATCGCCAGCGAGACCGAAAATTGGACGACGAAAAACCAGAAGTTCTTCCGCTGCGACACGCTGCTGCCCCAGACTATTTCCTCCGCCCTGCCGGAGTTTTAGCGACATGGCTCAGATCAAACAAGCATTCGTTCTTGGCGCCGGGCTGGGCACACGACTTCGCCCACTGACAGATGAGCTACCGAAACCGCTGGTCCCGATCTTTCAAAAACCGCTCATCACCTTCGCCCTGGATCACCTGATCGACATCGGCATCGAAAGACTTTTTATCAATACACACCGGCTCCCGGAAGCTTTCACAGAGGCGTTTCCCAAGAATGGTTACGCTGGGCTCACGTTGCACTTCGTTTACGAACCGGACCTTCTCGAAACCGGCGGCGGAATCAAAAACATTGAAGCCGATTTGGGAAACGAACCGTTCATTACTTATAGCGGAGACGTTTTGACCGACATCCATTTACGGCCGCTGATCGATGAGCATTTCAAGCGATCAAACGACGTGACGTTGGCCTTACGGCACACCGGTTTGGGATCAGCCATTGGCTTTCGCGGTCATCGCGTGGTCGATATTTCGAATCGCTACGGCGTGCCCGGTGAATTTGATTTTGCCAACGTAGCCGTTTGGAATCCCAGCGTTTTTCCGAGGATTCGGCCAAAGGAAAAGATCTCCTTTATTTCAATTCTCGGCGATTGGATTGGCCAAGGTGGAAAAATCGGCGGCGTTGCGCTGGAAGACGGTAATTGGTTCAATCTAGGCTCGCGTGGTGAGTACTTCGAAGTTCATCGGGTGATTGGCCAGAACGGTTGGCGGCCTGCTCACGCGAAGGGCGTCGATTGGTCGAAGCCGGTGCACGCGAGCGCGATTGTCGATCCAAGCGCCCAACTGCGTGGCTGTTCCGTCGTCGGGAAAGACTGCCTCGTCGGCCAAGATGTTGTCCTCGAAGACACAATTTTGTGGCCCGGTGCACAAATTGCTTCCAAAAGCGAGCTGGTTGGTTGTATTGTCCGCACCCGAAAAGCTGTCACCGGAACGCATCACAAGATCGATATTTGAGGCATGAGAACTGACGCCCTTCTCCGCCAAACCCGACGCCATTTTCCGCGGTTCAACGTCGACGAAATAAAAATTGCGCCGATCGAGAAAGGCGGATCGGACCGGAAATTTTACCGCGTGCGTTGTTCATTGGAGCAATCGTTGATTCTGGTAAAATACAATCTCGAGCGCGAGGAGAATCGTCACTACGTCGAGATCGCGCAGTTTCTGGAGAAGCACGACATCCATGCTCCGAGAATTTATTATCACGATGCGGACGAAGGTTTGATCTGGCTTGAGGATCTGGGTGAACGCGACCTATTCGCTGATCGCGACGAATCGTGGCTTGTTCGGCGCGCCTTTTATGAATCGGCCCTTGATGAAGTTCGCAAGCTCCATCAGTTGCCGGAGTCGGTTAGCATCGAAATGCGTCAACGTCTGCCGACCGAGTTCAACGCCGCGCTTTATCTGTGGGAGCAGAATTATTTTTTCGAAAACTGTCTTGACCGCTATTTCAAAATTGAATCGGCCAAGATTGATAAGTTGTCGGCCCTTCCGGCGCTGCAAACGATCACGAACAATCTCGCGCAGCTGCCGCGCGTTCTGGTCCATCGTGACTTTCAATCGCAAAACATTTTGCTGCGGAATGCTCAGGCGTATCTGATCGATTTCCAGGGAATGCGTCCCGGTCTTCCGCATTACGATCTCGCGTCGCTGCTGTTTGACCCGTATGTCGAGCTATCGCAGGCTGAGCGCGATGAACTGCTCGAATACTACTGCGGCAACAAACCCAGCACCGAATTCCTCGAGACTCTCCAACTCTGCGCTATGCAGCGATTGATGCAGGCGCTCGGCGCGTACGGATTTCTCGGTTTGGTCAAAGATCACAAACATTTCCTGCAGCACATTCCGAAGGCCGTCTGCTCGTTGGGCAAAGTGGTGGCTGAAATCGACGGTCTGGAATTATTCGAAAAATCTCTGGCTGAGCTTCAATAATTTTTTCGCGCAAATCTCGAATGCGCGCAGCAGATTACGTCGAAACCGGCAAACAAAAAGGAGCTTGCTATAAAGAAACTAACATTAGTCATGGCGCTGGTGCTCGGTGCGAGCGGCGCTTCGGCTTTCGCGTACGATTATCGCAACGGCCTTGACAGGTGGCGCGTGCGCGACGAGATCGACAGTCTCCGAGCTGAGCTGCACCAGGTCGACGTGCGATTGCACTCACACTCCGGCGATTACTATCACTGGGATTAATTCAAGCCGACTGCTCGCTGACGAATGGATTCGTTAGCCGTTCGCTGCCGATTTTGGTCGGCGGCCCGTGACCGGGAAGAACAGTCACGGCGTCGCCGAGGGGGAAAAGTTTCTCGCGGATTCCGCTAAAAAGGAGCTCGGCGTCTCCCCCCGGAAGGTCCCATCGCCCCACGCCGCCGGCGAAAAGCACATCGCCGCCAATGAGCAGGTTGTCTTTGGGTGAAAAGAAACAGAGGCTGCCCGGACAATGCCCCGGGACGTCCAGCACTTGAAATTCCGCACCCAGGAAATTTCGGGCCGGCGTCTCATTGATGAGGAAATCGACTTTGGCCGGCTCGATCTCCAGTTCTAATCCAAAATTCCGAAAAAACTCGCGGTCCGAAATCATCGGCGCTGTCAGCGGATGGCAGCCGATTTGGCAGTTGAAGCGGCCTTTGATTTTGGCCACGTCCTGGACGTGATCGATGTGGCCGTGCGTGAGCAACAGGAGTTTGACGTCGACATCGTGTCGTTCAAGCCACTCACACGCTCCCTCCGGGGCGTCGAAGAGAATCCGGCCTTCCGGCGCTGAAACTAAGTAGCAGTTTGTCTCGAAGACTCCCCCGCAAAACGCTTCGTAGGTCATCTGGCGTTGACCCTAAATGAGCAACCGGGCCCAAGCCAAGCATGCTCGGGATTCAACCGATGCTGATCTCAGGTAACACGTATTGGAAGATTTTGAATGTTCTTGGCGTATAATTGTCTGAAATCCTTACATGTCGATCCAGGGCGTTAGGTTTGCTTTTGGGAAAGAAGTCTGCGAACGTGAGGGCCGCGTCTTTTCCATGAAATCACGTCTTCAGCTGTCGCTGGCCGTTGTCGCGTCAGTATGTCTCGTAATCACCGTCCCTGTTCGAGCGAAATCCGATTCCGAGCAGATTGGCGTCTCAGTGGGCCGTTTACTAGAAGAGGGTCATTACACCCATCAACAGCTGAATGCTGAAATGTCGCAAAAATTTCTCCGTACCTACTTAGAGCTGCTCGATTTCAGCCACCTTTTCTTCACCCAGAAAGACGTCGATGGGCTGACCGCGAAGTACGGAACCGCATTGGCGGACGACGTTCTGCTTGGAAATCTCAAACCCGCTTACGAGATTTACGATCTCTACCAAAAGCGTATCGACGAGCGGGTTGCGAGGATCAAGGAGCTGTTGAAGCAGCCGATGGATTTTAAAACCAATGCGACTGTCGAAATGCGTCGCGAGAAAGCTCCCTGGCCGAAAGATGAAGCCGAGGCCGATCAACTCTGGCGCGGCCGTATCGCGAGCGAACTGCTCCAGGAAAAACTAAGCGAGCATCCGATTGAACCTGGCCCGCAATTGATCGGCCGCCGTTACGATCGGATCTCGCACAATGTGCACGAGGAGGACCGCGACGAGCAGGTGAAACTTTATCTCGACGCGCTCGCGCAAACTTACGATCCGCACTCGGAGTATTTGAGCAAAGCGGACTTCAAGAATTTCAACATTCAGATGGGACTCTCGCTTGTTGGAATTGGCGCGATGCTTCGGACCGAAGATGGTTACGCGAAGATTGAAAGCCTGGTTCCCGGCGGTCCTGCGCAAGTCGATGGAAGATTGAAAGTTGGTGATCGGATTACTGCGGTTGCGCAAGGTCAAAGCGAGTTTGTGGATGTTCGCGACATGCGTTTGGACAAGGTCGTCGAAATGATTCGCGGCAAGAAAGGAACAAAAGTTCGTTTGCTCGCGATTCCCGCGAATGCTTCCGATCCGTCGCAGCGCAAGAGTGTCGAGCTCGTCCGCGACGAGATTAAGCTAAAGGATCAAGAAGCGCGCGCCGACATTATTATTAAGAAGGACGCGGACGGTAATCCGGTCAAGCTCGGTTGGCTGACGTTGCCGTCGTTTTATGCCGACATGGATCGGCACTCCAAGAGCACGACGCGCGATGTGCTCGCATTGCTGAAGCGATTGAAGAAAGAAAACATCGCTGGCCTGGTTGTCGATCTTCGCCGCAATGGCGGCGGCTCGCTCGAGGAAGCGATCTCACTCACTGGTTTATTTTTGAAATCGGGGCCGATCGTCCAGACAAAAGGCTCCAACGGAAACATTGTGATCTCGAGCGACCCGGATCCGGGCATTGCCTATAGCGGTCCGCTCGTTGTTTTGACCAGCCGGCAAAGCGCCTCGGCCAGTGAAATTTTTGCCGCTGCACTGCAGGATTACGGGCGGGCCGTTATCGTAGGCGACAAGAACACTTTCGGTAAAGGCACCGTGCAGACAATCTTGCCGATCGGCCGGTTCACATCATTGCTTGGCAGTCGGTCCGACGATGATGGCGAGCTCAAGCTAACGATTCAGAAGTTTTATCGCGTCGCCGGCGGTTCGACTCAACTTCATGGCGTCGCTTCGGACATCGTGGTACCGACGCTCACTGATCTGCCGGAGTTCGGCGAAGGCGCGCTGAAGAATTGTTTGCCGTACGATGAAGTTCCTAGAGCGCGCTACACGAAGTGGTCGGGACCGTTGTTCATTGAAGAATTGAAGCGGCGTTCGGCAGAACGCGTGCAGCATGATCCGGAATTCCACTACGTGACGGAAGACATGGAGAGGCTCCGCCACAAGTTGGATGAGAATCGCGTCAGTCTGAACGAGGATGTGCGCCGGAAAGAACTTCAGGATGAGAAAACGCGCAAAGAGCTGCGCACAAAGGAGCGGCTCGCGCGTCACGAAGAGGAACCAAACATTTATCGGCTGACGCTCGACAACCTGGACAAACCGAATCTCCAGTTGATCATGTATCCTGGGAAATTAGCCGAAGCGAAAAAGGCTGGCGGGAAAGTTTCTCCCGAAGCAGCGCCGGATGACGACACTGACACAATCGGCGCAGCCGACGACACCAAAGAACCTCTGATTGATCCGGAGCGCGACGAGACGCTCAACATTGTTGCCGATCTTGTTAATCTTTCGCGCGGGCCAAAGACCGCCAGCACCAACGTCAAGAGAAACGCCGAGCAGCGGCCGTGATATCGATGCTGGTTCGGCTCGTGTGCTACGGATACACCGGACGCGACGGATAGACGCGCGGTGGGCCAATCGGACGCCCAAACCACCACCAGGGTGCTCGCTGCCGGGGCTGCGTGCCGTAATGGAAATATTGATCCGTTCGCGGCGTTCGGCCAAACACAGTGACCGGCGTTCCGACGTCAATCGCGTTGTAAAACGCGATCGCCAGCTGTTCCGGCATTCGGACGCAACCGTGTGACGCGGGACAACCCGGTAAATATCCGGCATGCATTCCATCAGCCCCGTGGAACCGCATGAAATATCTCATTGGTGCGGGAATGAATTTTCCACCGGACGGCACGCTCATGTCCACATCGGCATCTGCGGCAACCGTGCGGCCGTAACCGTCCACGATCTTTCCATAGATGCTCGAGTGATGGTTCATCTCTTTCTCAATCACTTTGAACGAACCGGTTTCAGTCAGATGCCCGTAGCGCCCACTTGAAATTGGCGATTGCATGACGACGCGCCGACCATGAATCAAATAGGCAGTCTGTTCGCTGAGATCGATCTCGACGCGATACGGGTTTTCGTCCTGCGCTGCCGCAAGAGTCGCGATGGAAAAGCAGATCACTGTTCCCCAGTGTACCCTCACATCTTCTTTCAACCCACGATGACGGGAAAAGTCTCACACGGCGATTGACGCTTTGATCGACGGATGCGGATCGTAATCGACCAGCTCGAAGTCCTCGAACTTGAAGTCGTAAATGTTTTTGATCGATGGATTCTGATTCATGCGCGGCAAAGATCGGCATTCGCGCGTCAGCTGTTCGCGCGCTTGGTCGAGATGATTCAGGTAGAGATGGAGGTCGCCGAATGTGTGCACGAAGTCGCCAGGCGTAAGATCGACCACTTGCGCGACCATCGTCGTAAGCAGTGAGTAGCTCGCGATGTTGAACGGCACGCCGAGGAATAAGTCGGCGCTGCGTTGATAAAGCTGGCAGCTGAGCTCGCCGTCCTGGACGTAAAATTGAAACAGCACGTGACACGGTGGCAGCGCCATCTTGTCGATTTCCGCCGGGTTCCACGCGCTCGCGATCAATCGCCGGCTGTTTGGATTCTTTTTGATCTGCGTGATGAGATTTTCGATTTGATCGACGCGGACTTCGTTCGCGCCGTGCCAGTCACGCCATTGGGCACCGTAGACGCGTCCGAGATTTCCATTTTCATCCGCCCATTCGTCCCAAATTGTGACGCCATGCATGTTGAGGTATTTGACGTTCGTATCGCCGCGCAAAAACCAGAGCAGCTCGTAGATAATCGATTTGATGTGAAGCTTTTTCGTGGTGAGCAGCGGAAATCCTGGACCACTTGGCCGCAGATCATAGCGCGTTTGAGCGCCAAAGATCGACAAGGTGCCGGTGCCAGTGCGATCGCTGCGCGGTTGACCCTCTTCCAAGACAAGCCGGAGAAGATCGTGGTATTGCCGCACGCGAAAAGTTATCGCGGGCGCGGGTTTCGCAAAATGTTTTTGGCGCGCGTCTTCGCCGGCCAAACCGGATCCAACGTCACGTTGGTCAACGTTGCGCCAGTCCGTTTTCGAGCTGCGCCTTGCGCTCGTTCGACGTTTGCAATCGTAGTTGCCAGTGGATGCAATTGGATTCATGAGCTGGTTGATGTATCCGGCGACTTCAGCAGGCTGCGATTCGTTTTCAGTCAGTTTTGCGCGAATTTCTTCGGCGTACGCGAGCGCGTTTGCTTTCGGCTCCTTCGACTTTCGGAGCGGGTGTAAGTTGGCCGCACTTCTGACAAGTCAGCGAGAGTCCGGCCGCCGATCGATTCGCAACCAGGGCCGCTTTGCAATGCTGGCAGTGAAAAGAACATCGGGATCAGCCGCGACTCTGCGCATTCAATGTTTTCGCCGGTGCACACCAAAAAACGAGCAGTCGCTATGCCTCGGCATGCCGCTTTGGTGGGTCGCGTTGGCGCGGGCGTAAACCGGCCACTGGGCGGCAAGTGTGACGCGCTGTCTCGGATTAGGAAATCACTTACCGTGCCGTTTTGTTGTTATTTGCTTAATTATGTGGCACTTGCGCTACGGTGCACATTCCCGGTCTATGGCTTGCTGAAGATTCGCTCGGTCGAAGTCTCGCCACAGTTTTAGGGTCGTGAGTGGGCGTATCGACAACAGAGGAAAAATTAATTTTATGGCTAAAGTTTTAGGTATCGATTTGGGCACCACCAATTCCTGTATGGCCGTGATGGAGGGTGGCGACCCGGTAGTTTTGGAAAATTCTGAAGGCGCGCGCACGACGCCGTCGGTTGTGGCATTCACAAAGAGCAGCGAGCGACTGGTCGGCCAGGCCGCGAAGCGTCAGGCGGTTACGAACCCGCAGAATACGGTTTTTTCAATCAAGCGGTTCATGGGCCGCAAGTTCGACGAGGTGCATGAGGAAGAGCACCGCGTGCCCTACAAAATCGTAAAAGCGGCGAACGGCGACGCGCATGTGCAAGTCGAAGTGAACGGCCAACGCAAAACATTTTCGCCGCCGGAAATTTCGGCGATGATTTTGTCGAAGCTGAAAGCCGACGCGGAAGCGAAGCTGGGCGAGAAAATCACGCAGGCGGTCATCACCGTCCCGGCGTATTTCAACGACTCACAGCGCAATGCGACCAAGGATGCAGGCAAAATCGCGGGCCTCGAAGTTTTGCGAATCATTAACGAGCCGACGGCGGCATCCCTCGCCTACGGTTTGGACAAGAAAAAGGACGAGAAGATCGCCGTATACGATTTGGGCGGCGGCACGTTCGACATTTCAGTGCTCGAAATCGGCGATGGCGTTTTCGAAGTAAAAGCGACCAACGGCGACACCCACCTCGGCGGTGACGATTGGGACGCAAAAGTAATGGATTGGATCGTGCAGGAGTTCAAAAAAGACACCGGCATCGATTTGACCAAGCAACCGGACGCGATCCAGCGAATCAAAGAAGAAGCGGAGAAAGCGAAGATCGCGCTCTCCAGCTCGCAGGAATACGAGATCAATCTGCCGTTCGTCACGGCGGACGCGAGCGGTCCGAAGCACATTCAGAAAAAGCTGACTCGCTCCAAACTGGAGCAACTCACTGACGATTTGATTCAGCGGACAGTTCCGCCGGTCAAAGCGTGCTTGAAAGACGCGAAGATTTCGGAGCGCGAAGTGAACGAGCTCGTGCTCGTCGGCGGCATGACGCGCATGCCTAAAGTTATCGAAACGGCACGTAATTTGATCGGCAAGGAGCCGCACAAAGGCGTGAATCCGGACGAAGTCGTCGCGGTAGGCGCGGCAATCCAGGGCGGTGTTCTGCGCGGCGAAGTCAAAGACGTCCTTTTGCTCGATGTCACTCCGCTCACGCTCGCGATTGAAACCGCGGGCGGCGTGGCGACGTCGATGATCCCACGCAACACCACCATCCCGACGCGCAAGTCGCAGATCTTTTCCACTTACAGTGACAACCAACCGGGTGTGGAAATCAAAGTGTTGCAAGGCGAACGGCCGCTGTCGCGCGACAACAAGAACCTCGGCACGTTCCACCTCGATGGAATTCCGCCGGCCCCGCGCGGCGTTCCGCAGATCGAAGTTACTTTCGACATTGACGCAAACGGCATTCTGCACGTTTCGGCCAAAGACCTCGGCACCGGCAAGGAGCAGAAAATCTCCATCACCGGTTCGAGCGGCTTGAACAAGGACGAAGTCGAGCGGATGCGGAAGGAAGCGGAAGAGCACGCCGAGGAAGATCGCAAGGCGAAGGAAGCGATCGAGATCAAGAACAACGCGGACACGCTCGCTTACCAGTCCGAGAAGCAACTCAAGGAACTGGGCGACAAAATTCCAGCCGACAAACGCAAACCGGTTGAGGATGCAATCGCCGCGGTGCGGGACGCGATCAACCGCAACGACACTGACGCGATCAAGCGCGCTTACGACGATTTGCAGAACAAGTTCCAGGACGTTAGCGCCGAGCTTTACAAACAAGCTTCAGCGCAAGCCGAACCGCCACCCGGCCCGGGTCGGACGGGCCCGCAAGCGGGCGGCCGCCCGGAGCCCCGCCAGGGCGGGGAGACGAAACGGGGCGGCAACGGCGACGTTGTCGACGCCGAGTTCGAAGTCGTGGACGAAGACAAGAAAAAGTAACGAAAAAAATTTGCCGACGGCTGTTGCAAGATCGACAGTCGTCGGCTCAACCAAAAAACCAAACCAAGAAGGAGTAGAGAAAGCAACTTATGGCAGCAGTTAACGTAAAACCGCTCGGAGATCGAGTGCTGGTGCAACCGCTCGAAGAGCAAGAAGTGAAAAAAGGCGGGATTATCATTCCCGACACTGCGAAAGAAAAACCGCAGGAAGGAAAAGTGGTCGCGCTCGGCACCGGAAAAATCGATGACAACGGTAAGAAAGTCGATTTCACGGTGAAGAAGGGCGATCGGGTGCTGATTTCCAAATACGGCGGCACTGAGATCAAAATCAATGGCGAGAATTATCTGATTATGCGTGAGGACGACATCCTTGGCATCATCGGCTAGCTCCGTCTCTCAACTATTAACTAACAACCAACAACTGATTTATGGCAGCTAAACAATTACAATTCGATGAAGGAGCGCGGCACACCTTGCTGCGCGGAATCGAGAAACTTTCCCGCGCCGTCAAAGCCACGCTCGGACCGAGCGGTCGCAACGTTATTCTCGACAAGAAATTCGGCAGTCCGACGATCACCAAGGACGGTGTGACGGTCGCGAAAGAGATCGAGCTCGAAGATCCCTACGAGAATATGGGTGCGCAGCTCGTTCGCGAAGTCGCTTCCAAGACTTCGGACGTTGCGGGCGACGGCACGACCACGGCGACTGTGCTCGCGGAATCCATTTACCGTGAAGGTCTCCGCAACGTCACCGCCGGCGCGAACCCGACCTCATTGCAGCGCGGTATCATGAAAGCCGTCGAGGCAATCGTCGAGGAGCTGAAAAAAATCTCCAAGAAAGTAAGCGATCGCACCGAGATCGCGCAGGTCGCGACCGTTTCGGCCAACTGGGACAAGACGATCGGCGAGATCATCGCCGACGCGATGGACAAGGTCGGCAAGGACGGCACGATTACGGTCGAGGAAGCGCGTTCGATCGACACCACCCTCGAAGTGGTCGAGGGAATGCAATTCGATAAGGGCTATCTCTCGCCCTACTTCGTTACGAACGCGGAAGACATGGAGGCGAGTCTCGAAAATCCCTACATCCTGATTTACGAGAAGAAAATCTCGAGCCTGAAGGACCTGCTTCCGTTGCTCGAGAAAGTCGCCAAAGCTGGACGTCCGTTGCTCATCATCGCTGAGGATGTCGAAGGCGAAGCACTCGCGACTTTGGTCGTGAACAAATTGCGCGGGACGCTGCAGGTCTGTGCGGTCAAAGCTCCGGGCTTCGGCGATCGTCGCAAGGCGATGCTGGAAGACATCGCGGTGCTGACCGGCGGCAAACTCATCAGCGAAGACCTCGGCATCAAGCTTGAGAACATCAAGATTGAAGACATGGGCAAAGCCAAGCGCGTCACGGTCGACAAGGAAAACACCACCATTGTCGAAGGCGCGGGCAAGAACGCCGATATCCAGGGCCGGGTCGCTCAGATCCGTCGGCAGATTGAAGAGACGACCAGCGATTACGATCGCGAGAAACTACAGGAGCGCCTGGCGAAACTCGCGGGTGGTGTTGCCGTCATCAACGTCGGCGCAGCCACCGAGACGGAGATGAAAGAGAAGAAGGCGCGTGTCGAAGATGCGTTGCACGCCACGCGTGCGGCCGTCGAGGAAGGCATCGTCGCGGGTGGCGGTGTCGCGTTGATCCGGGCCCAGAAAGCGCTCGACAACATCAGAGGCCTCGAGAGCGACGAGAAAGTCGGCGTCCAGATCGTGCGTCGCGCGGTCGAAGAGCCGGTGCGTCAATTGGCCGATAACGCCGGCGCGGAAGGCGCGCTCGTGGTCGAGGAAGTTAAGAAGCGCAAAGGCAACGAAGGTTACGACGTCACTGCTGCCGAATACACCGATCTGGTGAAGGCGGGCATCGTCGATCCGACGAAAGTGACGCGCACGGCGTTGCAAAACGCCGCGTCGATCGCTGGTCTGTTGCTCACCACCGAAGCATTGGTCACGGAAGTTCCTGAGAAGGAAAAGACTCCACCAATGCCACCGGGCGGAATGGGCGGCATGGATTACTAAGCCGAAACAACATGTGAATTCGAACAGCCGGAGTCGAAAGGCTCCGGCTGTTTTGCTTCAACCGAGCTCAGACGCTCATTTGAGGTAAGAATCTTGAGGATCGCGATTTGTGTCTGATCAAGATCAGTTTGGTTCATTGGTAATTCGTCCTCCTTGCCTTCGTGTCCTTCGTGGTGGGCTAATCGGCGGCGTTTGCTGAGAAGCCAATCTTCTGCAAATATTTCGGCCACCTGTGGAAAAATACGTGTCGGATTTGATGGGCTGGGTTAAGGCGAAGAACCCGGGGGAATCGGAGTTTCATCAGGCGGTCCAGGAAGTCGCGGAGTCGCTCACGCTGGTGTTAGATCGGCAGCCGCAGTATCGGAAGGCGAAAATCCTCGAGCGAATTATCGAGCCCGAGCGCGTGATCATGTTCCGTGTGCCGTGGCAGGACGACAAAGGCGAGCTGCATGTGAACCGCGGATTCCGGATCCAGATGAACAGTGCGATCGGGCCATACAAAGGCGGACTCCGATTTCACCCGACGGTGAATCTCGGCATCTTAAAATTCCTCGCGTTCGAGCAGGTCTTTAAAAATGCGTTGACCACGTTGCCGATGGGCGGCGGCAAAGGCGGATCCGATTTTGATCCGCATGGCAAGAGCGACTCCGAAGTGATGCGCTTTTGTCAGGCGTTCATGTGCGAATTGTGGCGCCACATCGGGCCCAACACGGACGTGCCCGCGGGCGACATCGGCGTCGGCGCGCGAGAGATCGGATATTTGTTCGGGATGTATAAAAAACTCAAAGCCGAATTCACCGGCGTCATGACCGGCAAAGGCTTGACCTGGGGCGGCTCGGTGATTCGGCCGGAAGCAACTGGATACGGCGCGGTTTATTTCGCGGAAGAAATGCTGAAGACGCGGAAGGAAGATCTGAAATGCAAGACCGCGCTCGTATCAGGAAGCGGCAATGTGTCGCAATACACGGTTGAGAAATTGATCACGCTTGGCGCGAAGCCCGTGACGTTGTCGGATTCGAGCGGTTACATTCTCGACGAGGAAGGAATCACGCGCGAGAAGCTCGCGTTCGTGATGGATTTGAAAAACAATCGGCGCGGCAGGATTTCCGAATACGCCGACAAGTTCAAAGGCGCGGTGTTCACGAAATTTGACCCGAAGCTAGATCACAATCCGCTCTGGACGCACAAGGCGCAGTGCGCGTTCCCGAGCGCGACGCAGAACGAGATCAATGGCAAGGATGCGGCGAATCTCTTGAAGAACGGCTGCTACGTCGTGTCGGAAGGCGCTAACATGCCGAGCACAATCGACGCGGTGAAACAGTTCCTCGACGCGAAGATCCTTTTCGGGCCGGGCAAAGCAGCAAACGCGGGCGGAGTCGCCACATCAGGTCTCGAAATGGCGCAGAACAGCATGCGCATCCGTTGGACGCGCGAAGAAGTGGACGCGCGGTTGTTCAACATCATGAAAACAATCCATGAAGTTTGCGCACGCACGGCCGAGAAGTACGGCACGCCGGGGAACTACGTGAACGGCGCGAACATCGCCGGGTTCGTCAAAGTCGCCGACGCGATGCTGGACCAAGGACTGGTTTAATAGACATTGAGAGGTTGAGCCGCAGGGCTGCGGCCACAAATTATGAGCAGGATTTTTCCGAAGACTCTGAAGGAGATGACCAACGGGATGATGTATTTCCCGCGGATGCTGGACAAGATCCGGCTTCACCTCCGTGACGAGTTGCACGAGGATTACCGGCAAAATTTCGGGACGACGCAAACTGCCGACAGCGCGTGCTGCAATTTTCTCCGTGTTCATCATCGCGATCTCATCGAGCGGGTGAAACAAGGCGGTAGCGACGAAGAAATTCTCGAATGGTGTTTTGAAAAAGGCCGTCGGCCCAATCAGGGCGACTTATTTGTCTGGAACGGATTCGCCTCGAAGCTCGGCTGGCGCGATTCCGTGACGCCGCGATTGGAACAGCGAAAGCGTGAGATGGGCATCGCCGATCGAGACGACATTCAATGCATTCCGGACCTGATCGATTTCGACGAGGGAAGAATCAAGTGACGCGCCTTCGCCAAGGCTGCGGCGCGGCAGAGTGACACATGCCAAGAGCAGCGCTTGTCATCGGCGCGGAACTCGACATTGTCGTTTGATGGCGAACTGGCGGTTTATCTTCTGTTTCGGATTTCTGCTGGCAGTATCCACGATCCTCGCGCGGAGCTCAGCCCCTGAACCGACGTCCACTCCAACGCCGACAGCGACGCCGAATGTTTTTTCGCTGGAAACGTTGGCGGACCTGAAACGAATTCAGCAGTCGGCGTTGAGTAGCGATTACGCCTACCGGCAGGTCGCGCATCTTTCGCATAACATTGGCCCCCGATTGAGCGGCTCAGCGCAGGCGGCAAAAGCGACTGAATATGTGGCGGCCGAATTGAAAGCGATCGGCTGCGATGCGCAGCTCGAAAAAGTGATGGTGCCGCACTGGGTCCGCGGCGAAGAAACTGCGGCACTCGTCCAATTTCCGGGAATGGCGGAAGGGACGACGCAAAAAATTCTGCTCTGCACGCTCGGCGGAAGCGTGGCCACGCCGAAAGAAGGAATCACCGCTGAAGTAGTCGCGGTAAGAAATTTCGATGAACTGAAAGCGATGCCGCGTGACAAAGTCTCCGGCAAAATCGTTCTCTTCAATAATCACTTCGACAAAGAAATGGCCGCGCAAAGTCACGCCGGCGAAGCTTATGGCGAAGCGGTCACGTATAGAAGCGACGGACCGAGCGCGGCAGCGCGGCAGGGCGCGGTCGGGTGTCTGATTCGATCGGTCGGCGGCGCCGATTACCGTTTGCCGCACACCGGCCAGACAAAATACGCCTCTGACGCGCCGAAAGTTCCCGCTGGCGCGGTCACGAGCGAAGACGCGGACCTGATCGTCGATCTCGTGAAGCAAGGCCCAGTGAAGATGAAGGTCGTGCTGGCGCCGCAAACGTTGCCGGACGTCGAAAGCGCGAATGTGATCGGCGACATTAAAGGCAGCGAGCATCCCGAACAGGTGGTAGTTGTTTCCGGCCACCTCGATTCCTGGGACTTAGGAACGGGTGCGATCGATGACGGCGCAGGCGTCGCAGTCTCTATGGAAGTCGCGAACCTGATCCACAAATTGGATTTGAAACCGAAACGCACGATCCGCGTAATTGCGTGGATGAACGAAGAGAACGGCCTCGCCGGTTCGAAGCAGTATGCGAAGGATCACGAAAAAGATTGGGCGAATCATTTCGCGGCAATGGAGACCGATGGCGGCGCCGATCATCCGGTCGGGTTGAACATCAAAGCGAAGCCGGAAGTGAAAGCGATGTTGAAAGCGGTAGCAGCGATCTTGCAGGCCTCCGGCGCGGGCGCTCTAGAATTGAGCGAGCACGCGGGCGCCGATATCGAGCCGATGGAAAAAGCCGGAGTTCCCGCGTTCGCGCCGATTCAAGACAGTCGGTTCTATTTTAATTATCACCACAGTGCCGCGGACACTTTGGATAAGATCAATCCCCAGCAGTTGGCTGAGAATTCCGCGGTCGTCGCCGTGGCCGCTTACGCGCTGGCGAATTCGGAACAGCCGTTGCCAAGATAGTGACGAGCGACATGTGACCCGTCTTCGGCAAAGCTACGGCATGGCTTATCTGAGCGCGCAGATTCGCAAAAACGCGCTTTCGCAGCGCTCCGTGGTCGTCGATTCATTAACGCATTCGCTGATCGCCTTGCTCGAGCCGCTGGGCGCTGATCCGAACCAAATGTTTGCGACTGTCACCGAAGACTGGTCTGGGGCGAGCGAAGGAGCTCGCATGACGGGCGCTTCAATGCTCTATACGACGTTTAAACTTTTCGGAAATGCCTGGTTTCAGCAACGCCAGGGAACACTCGATCGAGAACAATGGGAAAGTTGGAACCTGCACATTCGCGTTTACTATATCATCGGCGCGGCGTGAAAATCTGGTGGTCTCTGCGGCGAACCATGTGTGCGGCCGGATTTCGCGATTATTTGGAAAAGACAGAGCCGGTCAAAGACTTGCCACCGATCAGCGAGCTCATTCGGGGCAAGGCGTAATCCGATGGAAGGGGCTTTTCCCAATCGCACCGAAGCTGGACGATTGCTCGGGTTAAAGCTCTCGAAGTACTCGGGGCGCGATGATGTGATCGTGCTTGGGTTGCCGCGCGGCGGTGTTCCGGTCGCTTACGAGGTGGCTCGTGCGCTTCGGGTCCCGCTAGATGTTTTTATTGTTCGCAAACTTGGTGTGCCCGGTTTTGAAGAGCTTGCGGTGGGCGCGATCGCGTCTGGTGGTGTGCGCGTGTTGAATGAAGAAGTTGCGAACGCGCTGTCGAATCGGGACGAGATCATCGAAGCCGTTACTCAACGCGAAACGGCCGAACTCGAGAGACGCGAACGCGAATACCGCGATCGCCGGCCGTCGCCTGAGATTTGTGGACGCACTGTAATTCTTATCGATGACGGTCTGGCGACAGGCGCGACGATGCGCGCCGCGGTGGCAGCATTGCGGCAGCGCGGGGTGGCCAAAATCGTTGTTGCGGTCCCGGTGGGTCCGCCGGACACGTGTCGCGAGTTTGAAGGCATAGCGGATGAAGTTGTTTGTGCGAGCGCGCCGGAATTTTTCCAGGCGGTCGGCCAATACTACGAAGATTTTTCGCAAACGAGCGACGAAGAAGTGCGCGAACTGCTCGCACGCGCTGCCGAATCGCGAGATCCATCCGCCTCCGCTTAGCGCTAGTCCGGGCTCGGACCTACGGCAGACAGGCAGCCTTCGGGATCAGCAGTTCGCACGAAGTACCTACGGGGTTAAAATGAGTCATGACCGATGCCGAGTTCATTCGTGAACTGGCGCAACCGCTTAGCGGCGCGGCGAACGATTACGACGCGTTGCTCGAGTTAATCGCGAACGCGCGGATTGTATTGCTTGGCGAAGCGTCGCACGGCACGCACGAGTTTTATTTCGAGCGGGCCCAGATCACGAAACGCCTGATCGCGGAGAAGAATTTTACGGTGCTCGCCATTGAGGCTGACTGGCCGGACGCGTGGCGGGTCCATCGTTACGTCCGCGGCAGGAGCAACGACGCGAATGCCGGCGAAGCGCTCTCGGGATTTCGCCGATTCCCGATCTGGATGTGGCGCAACACTGTAGTGATCGAATTCGTCGAATGGCTGCGCGAGTTCAACCAAAAGCTAAGCAAAAATAAAACGCCGGCCGGATTTTACGGAATGGAGCTTTACAGTTTGCACGCATCGATCGACGCGGTCCTGAATTATTTGCGGAAAGTCGATCCTGACGCCGCTGCTCGCGCGCGATTGCGTTACTCGTGTTTCGATCATTTCAGCCGCGAGCCGCAGGAGTACGGCTACGGGGCGACTGTTGGAACGATCGAATCGTGTGAGTCGGCTGTGGTCGCGCAACTGATCGATCTCCAGCGCAACGCAGCCCAGTTTCTCAGTCGCGACGGCGCGGTTGCTGCCGAAGAATTGTTTTTCGCCGAACAGAACGCTCGGCTGGTGAGAAACGCTGAAGAGTACTATCGCTCGATGTTTCGTGGTCGTGCATCGTCCTGGAATTTGCGCGACCATCACATGGTGGAAACGATCGACGCACTAGTCGCGCGCCTGGACGGAAGCCGGCAGCCGAAGGCAATTATTTGGGCGCACAACTTCCACCTCGGCGATGCGCGCGCGACGGAGATGAGTCAACACGGCGAACTCAACGTCGGCCAACTGATTCGCGATCGTTTCGGAGAGCAGGCCGTGCTCATCGGCTTTAGCACGCATCACGGAACGGTTACCGCGGCGTCGGATTGGGGTGCAATTGCCGAGCGCAAAAATGTTCGACCGGCTTTGGCTGGAAGTTACGAGGAGTTGTTTCACGAGATCGGGCTCGATCGTTTTTGGCTCGACTTACGCGACCTTGGCGAAAAAGTGATCAGCGCGCTGTTAGTCATTATTTTCAAGCGCGTTTGCCGAAACAATTCGACGCCGTCATTCACATCGACGAAACGCGCGCTCTCGAACCACTCGAGCGAACTAGCGTTTGGGACGCCGGCGAATTGCCGGAAACGTATCCATTTAAAGTGTGATGACTGAAGTTCGCATTCCGGCTGGTCGAGCGATGCTCGACGGGAACGTAGCAGTTGTCGATCAAGCAACAGGCCTCGTTCTTTTTGCGCATGGCAGCGGCAGCAGCCGCCACAGTCCGCGCAATCAATTTGTCGCGCGCACTCTCAACCAAGCCGGTCTCGCCACGTTGCTCCTTGATTTGCTGACGCGGGAAGAGGAATCAGTTGATCTTTACACACGCGAGCACCGTTTCGACATCAGCTTGCTGGCCGAGCGACTTGTTTGGGTGACCGAATGGGTCAAGCAGCAAAAGCAAATTGCCGTTCTCAGCATCGGCTATTTCGGATCAAGCACGGGCGCCGGTGCAGCGTTGGTCGCCGCAGCGGCACTGCCAAATGATGTCGCCGCAGTCGTTTCGCGCGGCGGCCGACCTGATCTCGCGGGCGCTGCGTTGCCGAAAGTGAAGGCGCCGACGTTTCTTATCGTGGGTGGGGAGGATCACGTCGTGATCGAACTGAACGAACAGGCGCGCTCGCAAATGAAATGCGAATGCGAGATCGAGATCGTGCCGGGTGCGACACATTTGTTCGAGGAACTAGGCGCGCTCGAGAAAGTCGCGAAGCTAGCGAGTGATTGGTTCGTTAGCCACCTTAAATAGACGCGACACCTGATCCGCGGATTCGGATTGCTGCGTTATGGCGACGATGCTTCCGGACTGGGCGAAGCGTTTCGTCGCCATGGCCCGCGATGCTGCATGCGGCGGCGCTGGCGCTCTTCCATTTGCTTCAACCGCCCCTGCTGTTCCGGCGTGAGATATTGCGCGATCTGGCGATGCGCTTCGGCGATCGTTTCCCGAACACGCTTGCTTGTATCGCCTCGAATGTCTTCGAGCTGCGCGCCGGTTTTCTCAATGATCGGCGAAATCTTGGTCATCTGTTCGTCCGTCAGCCGAAGTTGCCACTGCAACCGGTCTTTCATCGCTCGAGCGACAAAACCGTGCGGATGAGGCGCGAACATGAACCGATTTCCGATCGCTGTCGCTACGAACAGACCGGTGGCACCGCCGGCCATGAAAACCACCAAAAAGCCAGCAATCAATTTCCATTTCAGCGCGCTATTCATTGCGCGACCTCATCTTGAATGACTGAATCAGCGATTGCGTATTCGTTGCCGGAGCCGGTAATCGCGTCGCCGTTTTGATTGAATTCGAAATAGGCACCGCCCGTCGCAAGAACAATGACAGCTACAGCGGCGAACGCGACCCGGCGCAAAAACGCGCCGAAGGCAGCGCCGTTACCATTCCAGCGGGAAAGCGCGATCACGCGGGTGTCGAAACCAAATGGCATTTCGGCAGACGCGTCGTCTTTCACTCGCGCCGCCGAACGCAACAAACGATCAAGATCGATATTTTTCATAATATCATCCTCCCCGCTTCGATCTTTGCCAGTTGTGTTTTCATTTTCTGCCGGGCGCGGAATGCGCGCACCTTAATCGCGGCGATTCCCATCCCGGTGATCTCGTGAATTTCTTCGACTGAGTGTCCCTGCAAGTAAAGCAAATCGATGACCAGACGCTCAGCCGGTTTGAGCGTTTCGAGCAAATGCTCGAGAAGCTGGCGGGACGCTAGCTGTCGATCCGGCGCGAGCTCGTCGGAAGACGCGGCCAGATTTTCCACCACCGCCTGCTCTTCTTTACTTAAATCGGCGTGACGCAATTCCGGCCGGACTTTCTCGGATTCGATCTGGCTGAGGCAGGTGTTGACCGCGATCCGCGAGACCCAGTGCTCGAGCGGCACTTTGCCGGAAAACTGAGAAAGCTTTTGAAAAACTTTGATGAATATCATTTGGCAAAGATCCTCTTCACTAGTTCGTCGCGGCCGATGTGAACGGACCATTTTCGCGACAAGCGGATAGAGACGCTGAACCAGCTCGCGAGCCGCTTCATCGTCATGGCGCAGCGCGCGCGTAACCAGCGCATCTGCGTCAGGATTATCCATGTCGTCGAAGTCGTATCCACACTATTGGGGATGACCAGTGTGGAGACGTTACGGTTACAGATTTCATTGGTCGAAGCAGATAAAAATTAATGTAACCGGCGCCTCGACTGCGCGGTCACGACTTACGAAAGTTGGGATGATTCAAATGAAAACAAGCATCAAAAGAAACTTACTCACAATCGCCGCGGTCAGTGCAATTGCGCTCGGTGGCTACGCTTTTGCTCAACCCGCGGGCGGCTTTGGTGGAGGCCACGGCGGCTGGCGCGGGCACGCATTTGCGATGGAGCGTTTGACCAAGTCATTGAACCTGACTCCGGATCAGCAGACCAAGGTTCAACCGCTCATCGATCAAGCTCGTCCGCAGATCATCGCCATTCACAAGGATGCGATGCAAAAGGCCCAGGCAGTCGTCGACAACACGATGTCGCAGATCCGTCCGATGCTGACGCCGGACCAGCAAAAGAAATTCGACGCTCTGCAAAAGGCCCGCCAAGACATGCGCAACGCCATGCAGGAAATGCAGGCGGCGATGTCGCAATAACTTCAGGGTTAAAGGGAGTGAACGGCGGCGGCCAGAAATGGTCGTCCGCCGTTTCATTTTTCGGAAATTAGTAACATCGGATTTTCAGCGACCATTCGACATGAAGAAAAAGGTAAGGATGGAATCATCGTTGAAGGAGGAGAACTCAATATGAAGCTAAATCGGATTCTTGTTACCGTTGCTCTGCTGGTCCTGGCCGGTTTTGCCGTGTTGGGATCGCGGGCTTCAATGTTGGCCAGGACCAGGTCGTCGCGGCGGGACGGCATTGGCGAGACCGCACCTATGCTCTCGAAAGAGTCACCACGGCGTTAAAGCTCAACCCCGATCAGTTGGCAGAAACAGAGCCAGTTATTGCCGGCGCCGGTCTACAGATTAGCGCGATTGAAGCAAACGCCCGCAAGAAGAGGCACGAAGTAGTCGACAATGCGCTGTCTCAAATTCGTCCGGTGTTGACTCCGGATCAGCAGAAGAAATTGGACGAGTTACAAAAAGCGCGTGACGACCTGCATGCTGCGAAAGACAAAGTCCACGCGTTGACGAGCCGACAGTCAGTGGATGACTGCGCTGAGGACAACGGCCTCTACGAACGCTTCCTCAGCGAAAAGAGAAAGAGCACGATCCCGAGGGCGGCCAGGACCGCGGCGACCACGAATCCGGCGGTCGAAATTTCCATCCGAGAATGGAAATTCATTTTCATCCGCGCGGCGATGCCGATCAGGAAAAACAGAAGCCCGGTATAAATCAAAATTACACTAATCCCCTTCTCGTCCTCGGCTTTCATTTCAAGAGCTGATTCGCAATTGCATCGGCGATTCCGCCTGGAAATTCAAGCCGCGATTTACTCTCCAGCAACTGTTTTGAAATCGCTAATACTTCCGGCCCTAAAAATGATCAGCTTCCCATGGCCATGAACATCGCCGGTTTCGGCAAACCACGGCTTCCCCGGCCACTGATGCGGCGTCATCGGCTTATCGTCGAAAATTGTCTCGACATAATCGACGGGGACGTGCTAGGGGTCGGAAAGATCCTTCGCCGCGCAGGATGACCGTCGCGTGTCCGACGGTCAGTTCGTCCTAAATTTCTCGGACGCTGTGACCCATTTGCCGCCCGGCGAAGTGAGAATCGGCAGTTCTTCCATCATGAACTGCGTTTTGCCGAGCGCTCCGATCATCCGAGTGCCGGTGGCGTGATACCACCAATCACTCATCTCTTCGCCGGTGTGGCAGCCCCAACTCTGGATGTAAGCGTTCCGCGCAAAAACGCTGCCGTGAATTTGCCGCAGCTGCGATTCGTGCAGGAACGATTTAGCAGAACTGTCGACGTTGCTACTGTAATCGAACATGAAACAGGCTCTGTTCGAGTGTCCGAAATATTCAAAGCCCGCGACCTTCAGCTGTTTCCGGTCGTGGCCGCTGTTCAAGTAATTGATGACGTCGTCGCCGTTCCTAAACCAAACCAGGTTCAGTTTAAACTTGTCCCGCACGGTTTCGATCAAGGCGATCAGGTCTTGATTTTCTTGCGGCTGGCGATCGAGATAACCCTGTTTGTAAACGAGCCAGGTTATCGGCGCGTCCGGTCCGAGTCCGTCGCGGAGCTGTTCGGTGCGAAGCCGCGCGGCGCGAACGAAATTCGCCCACCAATGATCGTGCGGCTGGGACTTGTATTGCTCCCACTGTTTCAGCGACGGTCCGCCGACAAGGATTATCCATTCGCCTTTCGGGACGTTGTCGCGGGCCTGTACTCCCAGAGCGAGGACCGACAACGACGCAATTAGAATGAGGCGTTTCATCGCATTCGAGGGGAAGCAGTATTTATGCAGGAAACCAAAATCCGCAACTTTAGTAGGCTCATTTCACCTCGTCTCGGATCAAATCTTCCCATGTCTGCCGTTTCCGAATCAGCGAGACTTTTTTGCCGCAAACAAGCCCTTCGGCTGGCAGCGGGCGCGAATTGTAATTCGATGCCATCACCAATCCGTACGCGCCCGCACTCATGATCGCGAGCAAATCGCCTTCCTGCAATTCGGGCATTTCGCGATCGAGCGCAAGAAAATCGCTCGATTCACAGACCGGCCCAACGATGTCGATTTTGGCTATCCTCCTCTCCCGTTGACTCTTGGCCTTCTCGACTGGAACAATCTCGTGGTAACTCTGATAGAGCGCGGGCCGGATCAGGTCGTTCATTCCCGCGTCGACGATCGCAAACGTTTTCTGGCCGGACTTTTTCATGTATAGCACGCGGGTCAGCAGCAGGCCGGCGTTGCCAACGAGGAAACGGCCGGGTTCGATGAGAATGCGAATGCCAAGCTCGCGCAGCGGCGGCACGATTGCGTTCGCATAGTCGTTGACGCTGAACGCGGACGATTCGCCACCGTGTTGGTGCCACCATTTGCCTGACCCACTCTCCAGAGCGCGGCGGTAGATGATTCCCATGCCGCCGCCAATGCTGAAAAACTTAATCTCGTATTTCGATTTCAGATCGCGCACGAGCGGCGCGACTTTGCTGATGGCATCAGCGAACGGTTTCGCTTCCGTGATTTGCGAACCGATGTGCATCTGCACGCCGACGACGTCGATGTTCGGCATCTTCGCGGCACGTTCGTAAACGCACGCCGCGTCGCCAAGCGTGAGCCCGAATTTGTTCTCGTGCGATCCGGTGGCGATATATCTGTGCGTGTGCGGATCGACATCGGGATTAACACGGAGCGCGATCGGAACGCGAGTTTTTTTCGCGGCTGCAACGGTGTCGATGTATTTCAGCTCCGGTTCGCTTTCTACGTCGAAACTGTAAACACTCTGCTCGAGCGCGTATTCGATCTCGTCCCGCGTTTTGCCGACGCCCGCAAAGGTGCACTTTTTCGGATCGGCGCCAGCTTTGATCGCGCGAAATAATTCGCCACCGGAGACGATGTCGAATCCGGCGCCGGCTTCGGCGAGCAGTTTTAGGATCGCGCGGTTCGAGTTCGCTTTAACCGCGTAACAAATCAAGTGGTCGAGGGGCGCCAGCGCGGCGTTGAGCCGAGCGTAGTGATCGAGAATTGTGGCGGCACTATAAATGTAGAGAGGCGTACCGAACTTCTCCGCGGCCTGCGTAAGATCGACATCCTCGCAATAAAGTTTGCCCTCGCGATATCGAAACGAATGCACCAGTAAGTGTAGCAGACGCGTTGTGTTCTAGCACTGACCAAGTAGAATCCGGCGCGCGTCGGCATGCTAACCTTTCGATTCACGTTTGTTTTCCAGATCGCCGTTACGGCCGGCGCGTTTGCGCAACTACCGGAGTTGCGCGATTTGGATACTAGCGGTTGGGACTGTCTCTCTAAATTAGAAGGCGACGCTAGAACGCAGGACGGTAAGGGGCGCAACCAACAGAAGAACCGATTCCGGATTGATCTGGCAGGACTGGATATTCCATCGGTTGAGACCGCTTCCTTCCTCGCCGGGGTCGCACATTACGATCGCCAGATCGAAAAGAGCGCGACATGAATCCCGAACAAAAGACGAAAGTTGCCGAATTCGGGCGTTCGACCGGTTGGAAATTCATCCGGTGCTGAGAATCCGAGGAGCTGGGGACGGTGTAATCGCGTGGCTGGACAGTGCCGAAGCCTTGGCGTACCGATGCGCTGGGCAAACATGGAGGTGACCAGACTTTATTTCTTGATTTTCGGCGCGTTGACGATCATCGGCGGCATCATTGGTTATGTGAAAGCGCAGAGCGTGCCCTCGATCGCCGCCGGCGCGATCACCGGTGTGTTGTTGCTCGTGGCCGGATACATTCTGCCGGAACATCGAGCGGCCGGACTCATTACCGCACTCGTTGTTTCATTCTTACTCGCGGCGCAATTCGTTCCGAAACTTATTCGCACCGGCAAAGTGATGCCCGCGGCGGTGATGTCGACCTTGAGCGTGATCGGCGTCATCGTCGCGCTCATCGCCTGGTTCAAGAAGTAATCGCGTGGCCAAATCGAGTCTGCGCATACTGCGAACGCTAGTCGCTCTTTTGGCGACCGCGCTTTTTGCGGCGATTTTATATCGCTGGATTTCGGAGGAGCATCTTCAGTATTTCCCGCCGCGCGAGCAACCGACAACTTCGCCGACGCCGGAGCCGACACCGACACGCCCGCCGCCGATTGCCGGTAAACTCGACACTGGTCGTTTGTTCAACGGAATCACGCTGCACTCGAGTGTTGAAACCACTCCCGGCGTAGACGCTTCGACCGAGCGCGTCGACCCCGAAAGTTACGTCCTCGATTTAAAATTGAATGCGCGCGTGCCGACGCCGAATCGGACGATCGAAGAACTTGCGAAAGTAACACCGCGACTACCGGAGTTGCTTCCGGGCTTGACGGCGATGGCGGGGCCGGATGCCGTCTCCCCGCTTTTTGCCGAGCTCTACAACACGAAAGTGCGAATGCTGCGCGAAAATCTCGTGCGGCTTGATCTCGTCTTGTCGCGCCACAACTTCTTCGATTGCCAAACCGTTTTGCAACTGCAGCACCCGCAGTCCCATCGGAAAGCGCTCTTGCTCCAAGCCGACATGGATGTCGATTGCGACGGTTCGGACAGCGACCGGATGCCGGTCGGCACTGGTGCACCGACGAATTTCAGACCGTTTACGAGTTTTAAATGGAACAAGAAGACGGAGGCCCCAAATCCATATCTCGCCGGAGCTGAAGAACGATTAAAAAAAGCCGAGGACGAGTTCGCCGCGAAAACAACCGCACCGGACCGCAAACGTGATCTCCGCAACGCGATCACGCAATTGCGCGCGGAAGTGACGACGTTAAAGAAATTCAGCTTTCTCATCGGCACAACCGATCCCTACATTGTGATTCCGGGCGCGTTCACGCATGGAAAAGATGCGGTCAAGACTGGAGATTACGCGGTGGTGGTTTATGGCGATGGAATTTATCCAGCCATCGTTGGCGACATCGGACCGAACGACAAAGTTGGCGAAGCTTCGTTTCGGATTGCGAAGCAAATCAATCCGCAAGCGACGCCGTACAATCGGCCGGTCAGCGATTTGAAAGTGACGTACCTGATTTTCCCGGGAACGGCCGACGCGCAATTTGGCCCTCCCGATTTGGACAAGCTTTCGGAGCACTGTCAGAAGTTGGTCGACGAAATCGGCGGCGCGAGCGTGCCATTGCATCACTGGGAAAATATTATTCCACCGTCGCCGACTCCGACGCCGATCGTTTCGCCATCGGAAACATCCACATCTTCGCCGGCTGGGACGGCGTCGCCGTCTGCTACGTTCACGTTTCCGCTTCCGAGCTGGACGCCGAGCAGGTAATTGCGCACAAAACCGGGCGCGCTACCGTTTGCAACTAAACTCAGCGATTGAATCTTCGCTGGTTCTTTGCCCTGTGGTGTAACGGTAACACAGCGCCCTTTGGAGGCGTTATTCTTGGTTCGAATCCAAGCGGGGCAGCCAACCTCTGGAATGACGATTTGCCTATAAAAATCGGCGACTTTGCGATTGCGCAAGTAAACAGCACCATAGCGACACGGTCTATCTCTGTCTCGTTAGACTTGATGCGCAACATCGCTGTCACGTAGGCACCAGGGCGTGTTGACAACAATGACTCTTTCGCCCGCCTCAAGAAACAGTCGCAGTTTCAGAAGCGCTGCCCGTTGGTTGTGGAGGAAGTATTCATACCAATGTGTCTGCACAAGTTCGGGAATTACAACCGCGATTAGTCGATCTGGCTTCTCGTTTTTCACTTCTTGCACGTAATCCAATAGCGGTTGCAGGTACCGCCGGTAGGGCGAGGTAATGATTTTTAACCCGGGTGGTTCAATCCCCTTTTGTTCAGCCGGCCTAACGACATGGTTTTTCCAGGCTGTGGGCAAACCACCGGGGGATTTCGCAGTGCAGATGTAGACTGCGGTGATGTCGTTCGAAAACTGCTCCGCGATTTGCAATGCTCGCTCGCTAACTCGATTCCAACTTTGGATTGGCACAATCACTGTCAGCGCCTTTGTAGTGGACGGTTCGAGGTCTGTCGGAGCTTTGATCTCGCGTGTGACCCGCAGGTAATGGCGATGAATCGCCAGGAAAAGCACAATCAATCCGGGGATGATTATCAGTGTGATCCAGGCGCCTTCATAGAACTTGGCGACGACAATGATCAGAAGCGCGAACGTTGTGCCGGTCGCGCCTAACGCGTTGATTAATATGGATACATGCCAGCCAGGGCCGCCTTTTCGCCACCAATGCGCGACCATACCCGCTTGCGACAATACAAACGCGCCAAAGGCACCAACGGCGAAGAGTGGAATCAGTTTATCCGTAATTCCTCCGAAGACAGCGAGAATAACACCGGAGATAATTGCGAGGGCTATGATTCCGGTTGAGTAAACTAGGCGTCGACCTCGATGGGCAAATGCATCGGGCAAATAATCGTCTTCCGCTAGCAGTCGGCACACACGCGGGAAATCCGCGAAGCTCGTATTCGCCGACAAGACCAGTACGGACAACACGCTCGCAATCGTAGTGTAGTAGAAGAGTCCACGCCCCATCACAGCGGACACCATCTGAGAAATCACGCTCTGATACCCGGGTTGTTCCTGGTCCATCGCTCCGATGTGGTAAGCACGTGACAGGTAGGCGATGCCGCCGAGCAGCACCGCCAGCGTCACCACAATGATCGTTAGCGTCCGTCCTGCCCGTTTGACCTTCGGTTCTGCGAACAGCGGGACGCCGTTACTCACGGCTTCAACGCCGGTCATCGCCGTGCATCCACTTGCGAAGGATCGCATCAACAACCAAAACGTGACTGCTTTCGTCGGGTTCGTGGCGCTCGGTGGAGAAACAATCGCAGCTGGGTGTCCTCCGCTCATCGCAAATCGCCAGATACCGACAGCGATCGCCATGAGCAGCGTCATTACAAACGCGTATGTCGGTAAACCGAAAGCGGTTCCGGCGTCGCGCACACCGCGCAGGTTCAAGATTGTGAGCAGCGCGAGCGTGACCAAACACGCCGACAGTGTATGTGGCTGCAACCATGGAACGGCCGATTCCAGCGCCCCGATGCCGGCGGAGATCCCGACCGCGACGTTTAGAATGTAATCGAGCAGCAATGATGCAGCCGCACAGATGCCCGCGCGGCGTCCCAAATTTTCACCCGCAACAATGTAAGCGCCACCTCCGTTTGGATAGGCGGCGATCGTCTGCCGATACGAAAAATAAAGCATCGCCAAGAGCGCAAGAATCACGCCGATAACTGCGGGCATGAATTCGAGACCGAGAATTCCTGCTGGAATCAGGACCGCGAGTGCGGCTTCCGGGCCGTACGATGCCGATGACAGTGCATCGAGTCCCAACACGGGTACGCCCGTCAATTCTTCGATTTCCTGCGTTCGGGATTCAGATGTTGCGAGTGGTCGACCGAAAATTGCCGAGTTAATCGATGAAACAATTGACATCCACAGTTAACCTAGAGCGCGTTCGGCGATTAGCCAGACCGCTGCGCCACTACCATTACCGGGCGATGGATTGTTCGTTCATGGTTGCAAGACGGAAGGTCCTTGCCCACTGAGAAGCAAGCCAGTTCGCCTAACCAAACGATGAAGCCCACGTTCCCAGTGCAAAATAACTTCGGCGCGTTTGCCACCGTACCCTACCGTGGCTTATCTCTTTCTCGTTAGGTCAAAGAGAACGCTGGATGAGACGGCCCCACTGCTCCTGATCACGACGTTAGTCACGACGGGCGCGATAGCTCAAGACCGGCTCAGGCGGGACGTTGGCTGTTTGCGGATAAAGACGGGCCCGAGAAACAGCCGTACAATCTAACCAGCCGATGACGCGACGGCCGCAGGCCAAATGACGGCGAACGCATTTGCCGCCGAGCCGCAGCTGCCGAGTAAGGGGAAATCCAGTCGCTTGCTCCCCCGCAGGGCTGGGTCTTAGATCGCCAATTTGCCAACCGAATTGATCGAAAAAACGTGAACTCTTGCTCTGCAGCTGCGTAGTGCAACAGTAAAGCCCGCTTCCGCAATACACTGCGAAAATGGAAAGCGAGAAGGCGGCCGCATGAGTACCAAGAAAGGCGTGATTGCTGTTCTCACCGGCGGCGGGGATGTGCCGGGACTCAATCCCGCGATCCGCGCGGTCACTATTCGCGCCCTACGCGAAGGCTATCAGGTCATCGGGATCCGCCGCGGCTGGCTTGGGGCGATCAGTATCCTGCGCGATAAGCACGCCAACAACGGGGAGAACTTTCAAATCTTGACGGAGGAGATCGTTACTCGTGCAGGACGCACCGGCGGCACGTTTCTACATACGTCTCGGACGAACCCGTCAGCAGTAAAAAAAGAAGATGTACCTGATCCGCTGCGCGCAACCTACAATCAGGACAAGAACGATCTCACCGCCGAAGTTATCAAGAACCTGGATTGGCTGGGTATTGACTATCTGATTCCGATCGGCGGTGACGACACGCTTTCTTTTGCCAGCCGCTTGCACAAGGAAGGCGTCAAGATCGTCGCAATACCCAAGACGATGGATAATGACGTGGCCGGCACGGATTACTGCATCGGCTTCAGCACGTGCGTCAGCCGCACGATCGAATTGTCAAATCGCCTCCGCACCTCGGCCGGATCTCACGAACGAATTCTGGTCATGGAAGTGTTCGGACGCTACGCAGGGTTCACCGCGATGTTGCCGACAATGGCGGGTGCGGCGAATCGGTGCGTCATTCCCGAATGCAAATTCGACATGGAGCATCTCACTGAATTGTTGTGCTATGACCGTGCCCGCCACCCGAGCAAATATTCAGTCGTTATCGTTTCAGAAGGGGCAATGTTCGAAGGCGGCGAGATGGTGCTCTCCGACAGGACGACCGATGCGTTTGGGCATATGAAACTCGGCGGGATTGGCGACTTGGTCTCGGCTGAACTCAAAGAGCGTGGGGCCAAATACAACAAGGGCAGACCGATCAATGTCATCAACCAGCGTCTCGGCTACCTGGTGCGCGGGGGCGATCCCGACGCGATTGATTCGATTGTGCCAATGGCCTACGGCAACCTCGCCCTCGATCTCATCCTGCATGGTAGCCAGGGCCGCCTCGTCGTCCTGAAGAATGGACGCTACGACAACATGGCGATTGAAGTGGTGACCAGCACCAAGAAAACGGTCAACGTGGACAAGTACTATAACAAGGGGCGCCTGCGTCCACTGTTTACCGATTTCGAAATGCAGCCGTTATTCATCATGGCGAGTGATTAGCTTTGAGTCGGGAAACGAGGGTCGTGTCCAACTCCCTTATTAGTCTGCTTTGCTGTTCACAGGTGACCATTGAGGTCGCGGACGTTGATGCGGTTCACGCAAAAGCGTCAGCTCGCGGTAATCGAATTGTTTACCGATTGGCTGATGAGCCTTGGGGCGTCCGGCGTTTCGTTGTCGCCGATCCGAACGGCGTCATCATTAACATAATGAAACATAAATGAGCCATCGGAAGCGATGCGCCCTAATCAATCGATGAAGCCAACGGCCCCATTGCCTCACCGCTTCGATGTCCGATCTTAGTAGTTGTAATTTAAATTCTTTTTTCCTCAGAAATTTTTCGGAGGGGTAACGAGTCGTCTTTGTGACACCGCTAATCCGGCGGTATCGCCTTTTCGACGTGCCGTTAGCCTGAACATTTTCCGGAGCAACGGTGGCCGCAGTCATCTCTAACTGTTGTTGTTGGCGGCAGCACATTGAAACTGTGCCAATGTGGCGCTCAAACGCCAGCGCTAGTCATTGTAGATCCGATTCGCAATCTATCTGAATCGCCTTATATTTCTTACCCCCAATTTATGAACGAACTTCGGGTTGATACTCTCCACGTAGCCATCGGCGATCAACAGATCGTCCGCGGCCTCAGTCTGGCCATGCCTCGGGGTGAAGTGCACGCCATCATGGGACCGAACGGTTCCGGCAAAAGCACTCTCGCCAAAGTCATGGCCGGACATCCCGATTATCAAGTTATAAAAGGCAAAATCACGATGGACGGCGAAGACATTCTCGCGATGGAACCGGATGAACGGGCGCGAAAAGGCCTGTTTCTCGCGTTTCAGTACCCGAGCGAAATTCCGGGAGTCACAATTGCCAATTTTCTCCGTGCCGCACTGCAAGCACGTTTGCCGGAAGGCGAAGAGCTCGAAGCTACTGAATATTATGCGAGGCTCTACGAAAAGATGGAGCTGCTCGGCATGGATCGTTCGTTCACCTCGCGCGCGGTTAACGAAGGTTTTTCCGGCGGCGAGAAAAAGCGGACCGAAATTTTGCAGCTCGCGATGCTCGAGCCGGAATATGCGGTGCTCGACGAAACGGACAGCGGTCTCGACATCGACGCGCTCAAGACCGTCGCCCACGGAGTGAACTCATTGCGCGGTTCCGAAATTGGAATTCTTTTAATTACGCACTATCAACGTATCTTAAACTACATTGTGCCGGATCACGTGCACGTAATGGTGCAAGGCCGGATTGTGCGCAGCGGGGGAAAAGAGTTGGCGCTTGAGCTGGAGGAACGCGGCTACGATTGGGCACGTGAGAATACGCGCGAGCCCGCATTTACTAGATAACATCCACAATGAAACCTGAAACCAAAGCCGTCGATATCGACCGCAACATTGGTGATTTTTATTACGACGTAGCGTATGCGAAAGACGCTGGTCGCGGTCTGACCGAGAAGACGATTCATTTCATTTCTGACGTCAAGGAAGATCCGGACTGGGTCCGCGAATTTCGGCTCCGGGGATTGAAGACATTTCTGGAGAAGCCATTGCCAACTCATTGGGCGAGCAAGGATTTGGAGGCGATCGATTTCGACAAGATTCGGTATTATCTCGCGCCGGGCACGACGGCGAAACGTAGCTGGGAGGAGGTTCCCGAGGACATCAAGCGCACGTTCGAGCGGCTCGGTATTCCAGAGCAGGAACGAAAATTTCTCGCCGGTGTCGAAGCGCAGTTCGATAGCGAAGCGGTTTACTCCAATATCAAGAAAGCAGTTGGCGAACAGGGCGTCATCTTCGTCGGCTCGACCGAAGGCTTAAAAAAGCATCCGGAGATTTTCCGGAGATGGTTCGGCAAAGTCATCCCGATCGCCGACAACAAATTCAGCGCGCTGAATTCCGCTGTTTTTAGCGGTGGCTCGTTCATTTATGTCCCGCCCGGAGTGAAGGTGAAACATCCGCTCCAGGCGTACTTCCGAATCAATGCCGAAAGCTTCGGCCAGTTCGAGCGGACGCTGATTATCGCCGACGAGGGGAGCGAAGTAACTTACATGGAAGGCTGCACTGCGCCAAATTTTGAAACGGCGACGTTGCACAGCGCGGTCGTAGAGCTGGTCGCGTTGAAGGGTGCCAAGATCCAATACATCACGGTGCAAAATTGGTCCGCGAACGTTTTCAATTTGGTGACGAAACGCGGACTCGCGCACGAGGATGCAGAGATCAAATGGATCGATTGCAATATTGGCTCGCGATTGACCATGAAGTATCCGGGCGTGGTTTTGAAGGGCCGGAAGTCGCGCGGCGAAGTTCTCTCTATTGCGCTGGCTAACAACGGCCAGCACCAGGACACCGGCGCTAAGATGATTCACGCCGCCGATGAAACGACTTCGAACATCATTTCGAAATCGATCTCGATCGGTACTGGCCGCGCGACTTATCGCGGCCTCGTACACGTCCCGAAACATTTGAAGCATTGCAAGAACAACACCGAGTGCGATGCGCTTTTGATCAACGCGACTTCGCGCACTGACACTTACCCGGCGATCACCGTCCGCGGCACTGGCAACGCGGTTCAACACGAAGCTAGCGTTTCGCAAGTCAGTGCCGAACAGATCTTTTATATGCAACAGCGCGGTTTGACCCAAGCGCAGGCAATGAGCTTGAGCGTGAACGGGTTCGTGAACGACCTCGTTCGTCAATTTCCAATGGAGTATTCGGTCGAGCTGAAACGCCTGATTGAGCTCGAGATGGAAGGCTCCGTCGGGTAACGACGAGCGGCGGTCTACCTGTCACGCTGTAGCTTCGGCGAAGGCGGATGAGCGTCGCATTAGATTTGTAAGATCGACGTCATGTCGTCAGCTACACACGAAAAAGATTTAAACTCGGCGAAAGGAATCCTTTCCGGTCCGAATGATTCTGGCGAGTTACCGGATTGGTTTCGCGAACAACAACGCACAGCGTGGGCAAAATTCGAATCGATCCCGCGCCCGACGCGCAAGAATCAGGCCTGGCGGTTCTCCAATGTCGATCTTCTCGATCTGACGCCCTTCAACTTTGGCCGCACGGTGTCGGATGACGATCGGCGCAATGTTTTGAAATACTCCCTTGGCCTCGATCAGGTCGCCGCACGCATGATTTTCGCCGGTGATCAGTTGATCGAGCGGTCGATCGTGTCCGAAGAGTTCAAGAAACGCGGCGTGATTTTCCAGTCACTTGAACGCGCGATGGTCGACCACGCCGATCTTTTCCGAAAATATTTCATGTCGACCGAGGCAACGCTCGGTTCGATCAAGTTCGCGGCCCTCCATCAGGCGCTCGTTTCGTCCGGAACATGTCTTTTCGTTCCGCGCGGGGTTGAGATCGATCAACCGATTGAAATTTTTCATTGGTTGCGCGGAGACAAGGTTTCGGTCTTTCCACATTTGCTTCTCGTCACCGACGAGCTCGCAAAAGTGACTCTGATCGAGCATTTTCGCTCGTGCGATCAGCGTGCGGCAGGCTTTGCTTGCGGGGTCAACGATCTCATCGCCGGACCTGGCGCGAGGATCACATATGTCTGCGCGCAGGAATGGGGTAATAACGTGATCGCGCTGCAGATGAACTCGACCACGGTCGATCACGACGCATCGGCAATGAGTTTGAACCTGAATGTTGGATCGAGGTACGCCCGGTTCGAGAGTTTGAGTCGTCTCATCGGCGAGGGCGCGCGGAGCGACCTGCTCGCGGTTTCAGTCGCGACGAACCAACAAGAGTTCGACGCGCGGACGCTGCAAGACCACATCTCTCCACGCTCCGCCAGCGACCTCCTTTATAAGAATGCGCTCGACGATAAATCGCGGTGCACGTTCGGCGGTCTGATCCGCGTCGAACCACACGCCCATTTTACCGACGCCTATCAAAAAGTTCGGAACCTTCTCTTGAGCGATGATGCCGAAGCGAACTCAATGCCCGGCTTGGAAATTCTGGCCGACAATGTTCGTTGCACTCACGGCGCCACCTCCGGCCAAATCAACGAAGACGAAATGTTCTACCTGCGTTCGCGCGGCATTCCGCCCAAGGTTGCTCAGCGCCTCATCGTCACCGGTTTTTTGAATGAAGTAATTGAACGTCTCGATCAGCCGAAGATTGCCGAGCATTTGCGAAATCTGGTCGACCGAAAATTTGCGCACAAATAGCCGATCCGGCGTCGCAAGAATCCTTTTGCCTCCCCGAGTTGAAGTGTTGTATTTTGGTTTCCCTTTCTAGGAACCATGGACGTAAGCGGAAACATAGCGGCGGTTCTTGGTCAGAAGAGTCGCGAGATTTTTTCGGTGACGCCGGACACATGTGTGGACGACGCGGTCAGGACGATGGACGCAAAAAATGTCGGCGCGCTTTTGGTGATGAAGGGCGACAAGCTCGTTGGGATGTTGTCCGAGCGCGATTACACCCGAAAAGTGATGTTGCGCGGAAAAAAATCGTCCGAGACGAGAGTCTCCGAGATCATGTCGACCAATTTGACGGTCACGCACCCAAACGAAGGCGTGGAGGAATGTTTGCGGGCGATGACCGATAAACGGTTTCGTCATTTGCCCGTGTTGGATGGCGGCAAAGTCATCGGCGTCGTCTCGATCGGCGACCTGGTGAAGTACGTGATCTCCTGCCAAAGCGCGGCCATTGCGCATTTGGAGAGCTACATCAGTGGCGGATACAGCGGCTGATTTGTAGCCCTCTGGGTCAGACGGCGGCGTTTCACAGAAACGCCCTCACAATTTCCAGACAGTCTTTCCGCCGACGATCGTTCGCACGGCGCGGCCCTTTAGCTTCCAACCGTCGAACGGCGAATTTCGGGACGCCGATTGAAACTGATCGATCCTGACCATCCATTCTAAGTTCGGATCCACGAAGGTGACGTCGGCTGGCGCCCCGACCGACAAGGTTCCCGCTTCGAGCATTAACAGTCTGGCAGGCTCGAGCGTGTACATTTCGATCAATCGCGTGGTGTCGATTTTGCGATGTTTGTGAACGAGTAGATCCATGAACAAGCCAAGCTCGGTTTCGAGCCCGACGATGCCGAATGGCGCCTGATCGAACTCGACCTCCTTCTCGAACTCGGCGTGTGGCGCGTGGTCGGAACACAAGATCGACAGTGTGCCGTCCGCAATTCCTTCCAGGATTGCGTCGACATCCGCTTTCGAGCGCAACGGCGGATTCACCTTATAGTTGGTGTCGAAATTCTGGATTGCTTCGTCAGTTAAAGCGATGTGGTGCGGACAAACTTCGCCGCTGATTTTCAGGCCGCGTTTTCGCGCTTCGCGAATCAGGTGCACACTGCCGGCCGCGCTGATGTGCTGGCAATGAATATGATGATCGCATAGCTCCGCTAGCAAGATGTTCCGCATCACGATCGCTTCTTCGCCTGCGGCCGGCCAACCGGGTAGACCAAGCAACGTGCTCCAATAGCCTTCATTCACGACGCCGTTGCCGACCAGATTGTAATCCTGACAATGATCTAGCACCGGTAAACCGACCATGCGTGCGTACTCGACCGCGCGCCGCATCAATTCGTGGTTTTGGATGCAATGGCCATCGTCGGTGGTTGCCACAACGCCGGCTCGGCCTAACGAACCGATAAGCGCGAGCTCCTCACCGGCGATATTTTTGGAAATTGCGCCGGTCGGCAAAACATTCACGCATGCCGCCTCGGCGGCACGATCCTTGATCCACGCGATCGTCGCCGGACTATCGGCGGTCGGCGAAGTGTTCGGCATACAAACAATTGTGGTGAATCCACCTGCCGCGGCCGCACGTGCGCCCGACGCGATCGTTTCCTTGTGACCAAATCCCGGCTCGCGCAAATGCACGTGGATGTCGATCAGACCCGGCGCAACAATCAAACCTTTCGCGTCTATCTCCTCTGTGGGCTGGCCTCTAACGGCTGACGTCTGCGCGATCTTGCCATCAACGATGGTGAGATCGGCGACCGCGTCGCGCTTGTTCGCCGGATCGATGACGCGACCGTTTTTGATGATCGTGGCGCTCACGTCGCGATTCCTCCGCAGAGATAAAGGACCGCCATTCGGACGGCGAGGCCGTTGGTGACCTGGTCCAGGATGACGCTTTGCAAGCCGTCCGCGACTTCGCTGTCGATCTCGACGCCGCGATTGATCGGGCCCGGATGCATGACGAGACAATCCGGCTTCAACAGTTTCGCGCGCTCTTTTGTTAAACCAAAGAGCGTCGTGTATTCGCCGATTCCCGGGAAATATTCTTTGCGCTGACGTTCGTGCTGGATCCGCAACAGATTCACGACGTCTGCCTCGGGCAGCACGTTGTCGATTTTGTGCGAAACGGTGACGCCGAGTTTTTCGAATTCGCGGGGAACGAGCGTGCTCGGACCGACGAGTGTGACGCGCGCGCCGAGTTTCGTCAGGCCAAAGATGTTCGACCGCGCGACTCGGCTAAACAAGATGTCGCCGACGATCGCGATGTGTAGTCCATCGACCTGTCCGCGCTTGTCGCGGATGGTATAGATGTCGAGCAGGCCTTGCGTCGGATGTTCGTGGGCGCCATCGCCGGCATTGATTACGCTCGACTTCAATCGTTGCGCCAAAAACTGCGGTGCGCCGGCGGAGCTGTGTCGCAAAACCAGAATGTCGGCATGCAGCGCTTCCAAATTTCGCGCGGTGTCCTTAAGCGTTTCGCCTTTCGATAAACTCGACGTCGTCACCGCGATGTTGATGACGTCCGCGCTGAGACGATGCGCCGCCAGCTCGAACGAGGTTCGAGTGCGTGTGCTCGGCTCGACGAAGAAGTTGACCAATGTCTTGCCGCGGAGCGCCGGAACTTTTTTGATCTCGCGCGTTCCGACTTGTTTGAACGCGTCGGCCGTTTGAAGAATGAAATTGACTTCGTCCGCGGAGAGCTCGCGTAGTCCAAGCAGATCCTTGCGGTTCCAATTCATTATTTAAACAACCAAACGCTGTCCGGTTCCTGGTCGATGTTTTGAAGACGCACTTGGATTTGTTCGCGCGTCGCTGTCGGCAAATTTTTGCCGACATAATCAGCACGAATCGGCAACTCGCGATGACCACGATCGACCAGGGCGGCGAGTTGAATCCGGGCGGGTCGTCCGAATGAGCTGATGGCGTCCAGCGCAGCGCGCGCAGTGCGACCGGTGAAGAGAACATCATCAATGATGATGATCGTGCTATGCTCGAGCGGCAGCGGAAGTCTCGATGCGTGAACCATCGGCAACTCGGTGCGGGTCCCAATGTCGTCGCGGTGCATCGCGACATCGATCGTTCCGGTTTCGATGTCGACCTTGGCGACATCGCGAATGAATTCGGCGAGCCGTCGCGCGATCTCCACGCCGCGCAGTGGAATGCCTGCGAGCACGACCGACTTCAGGTCCGCGTTTTGCTCGATGATCTCGTGGGCGATCCGTCGCAGGGCGCGCCGGATTGCCTCCGCGTCCATGATCGGGACGCCCGGGTTTTGTTTGGTGTCTTTCATACGCATCCTTGGCGACCTCACGGGATCGCGTTAAAGGCTGCTTCAATATGAAGGAGGCTATCTTTCTGCGCGAGCCTCCCTCAAGCGTTTCTCCCGCCACAGGGAGCGATGTTTCACAATCCAGTCGAGGAGCGCCTTTTCAAAGCCGATGTCCTTGCCGGCTTTCTCGCTTTCAATCCATTTGTGTTTCAAAATTTCTTCGCGCTCGGCTAGGAACTCTTTATAGAGCACCGAGTTTTCGACGAACTGCGACTTCTCCTTGTCTGCCTCGGCAGGCGGCATGTCAGCAGTTTTTTCCATAAAAACGAGAATCAGTCAAATAGGAACTCAATTAACCGTCGATAGATATGACGCAGCATCCGCCACACCTATTCTAAAACTTGCACCACGGAATTTGTTAGGCCAACGCCTCGCGAATCCGTTGCGCAACTTTCATAAACTCCACGGCCACAGGCGATTGTCTATCTTGCGAGACGATTGGCTCGCCGCGGTCGCCGGCCTCGCGAGTTCCAATGTCGATCGGAATCTGACCGAGCAGAGGAACCCGGAGCCGCTTGGCCTCCCGTCCTCCTCCACCGCTGCCGAAAATGTCATACCGCTTGTTATCGGACGGCGAAACGAAGTAGCTCATGTTCTCGATCAGACCGAGCACGGGCACGTTAACTTTCTCAAACATCATAGCGGCTTTGCGCGCGTCAATTAGGGCAACTTCCTGTGGCGTCGTCACGATGACCACACCGGAAAGCGCGACCGTCTGAACGATAGTGAGTTGAATATCGCCGGTACCCGGCGGCAAATCGAGCACCAGAAAATCGAGTTCGCCCCAATCGACCTGTCGCAAAAACTGTTGTGTGTAACGCGTCACCATTGGGCCGCGCAAAATCGCGGGCGAAGTGTCGTCGAGCAGAAAACCCATCGACATTAGCTTCAAATTATACTGTTCAATCGGAACGATCTTGTTTTCGTCGGTGGCGGTCGGGCGCTCGCGTATTCCAAACATGAGCGAGATGCTTGGACCGTAAATGTCGCAATCGCACAAACCGACGCGCGCCTTGGTCTGCTCAAGCGCAATGGCCAGGTTTGCCGCGACCGTGGATTTCCCTACACCGCCCTTTCCGCTCGCGACTGCGATGATGTGCTTGATTCCGGGAATTCGGAGTGCACCAAGCTGCGCGCCCGCGCCGCCCGGCGGCGCGTGGATGTCGATCAAGACCTTGGCGGTGCGAACGCCGCTCAGAGCGCGTAAGGCTTTTTCGGCCTCAGTCTTAATTGTCGCCGGAACGTTCGGGTCATTGGTAATGAGCGCGAGTTGCACTCTTACTTCGCCATCATCGATCTGGACATTTCTGACGAGCCCGAAAGAGACGATATCGCGACTAAAGCCCGGATAACGAACGGCGCGCAACGCCTCGCGAACTTGCTCCTCGGAAATCGACATCCTGAAACCTAAGCCACGGCTACCGGCAGTAAAGACGAGTGTGTCGTCTTCTTTGCTTGAATAGAGCGTGCGTTATGGACAGCATCTGGCCATGAAGAAACAAATTTCAGTTGTTCTCGCAATCGCAGCCGTGGCGATCCTGGGCGGATGCGCCATGTTCCACGAGACGCCGCAAAACGCGCTTATAGGTACGTGGACAAATTCCTTGGGCACGGTTTGGGCGCTGAAGACTGATGGCACGTTTCAAGTCGCTCTTAATAACAGCAATCGAGTCAGCGTGTGGGGCAAATACACCGTGGCCGGCGACACCCTGACGATTCAGGAGACGCACGGATCGCACACTCCAAAAGCCTGCAAAGGAGGGGCGAGCTACAAGTTTAACCGCGACGGCGACACGCTGACGTTCACGAAAGTGAGCGACAGGTGCAAGCTACGGGAGAAGAACGTGCTGCTGCCGTGGAAACCCTGGAAGGGCAAATGAGTCCAAGCCGGACTGGCAGGTCGTAGCTCCCTCGTTACCTCGTTAAAAGCGAGTGCATCAGGTTCGGATCCGTTTGCTGAAGAGGATCCGTTCGCGCTCGATATCGGCGCCGCGGCTCAGGAAAAATTCGCGCAGCTCCGCGGTTAGATATTCGCCACTCGGCAACGGATTCAGGGTTAGATAAATTTTTCCCTCGGGCGCGAGCCGAGATTGCAGATCGCACAGCAAAAAATCCCATTCCCGCGGGCGCCATCGCGAATGGGTTGCGCGGTACCGATCAAACCCGATCGAGAACGCGGTGATCCAGTCGAACTGGTGCTGAAAGTTCGGTAGCAGTTCGAACGGTTGGATCCTGAAAATCGTTCGCGGCACGCCAAAGACTTCGAGCAATTCTCGAAACAGCGGCGATTCGTCGATGTCGAGGCCGAGGACAGAATGGTTGAATCGTTTCAGGATGAATAGGAAAAAGCCGCCGCCACATCCGAGATCGAGCACGCGTTTTGGCGAAACGCGATGAAGCTTCAAGTCCTGAACCCGCTCGCGATTGACGCGTAACCATTGGTCGACATCCGCGTATTTTGCATAGCGAGAGTTGACATAGCGGTTTTGAATTTCGACGAGCCGTCTTTCGTCGATCTCGGTGAAGACCGGCGCGAATGGCAGCCGAAAAATTGATCGCTGGGCCCGGCGCCAGCCGCGGCGATAAGTTTCCCGGCGCGCGAGCTTGGCAAGTTTTCGATGCAACTTCATGCCAGTGCCGCGGTAATCTCGCGCAGTAATCCGGGCCCCCGATAAATCAGGCCGGTGTAAACTTGCACGAGCTGCGCGCCAGCTTCGATTTTTTCGCGCGCCGAATCTCCATCCATGATTCCGCCCGAAGCGATGACCGGAATTGTCGACTTTGCTGTGATCTGTCGAACGAGCGCCGTCGATTTTTCTCGCAATGGGGCGCCGCTCAATCCGCCCTGCTCGTCGCGCTCGGTCGGAATCGACGAATGATCCAGAGTTGTGTTGGTCGCGATGATCGCATCGACGCGATTTGACTCGCAGATTGAAATGATTTGCTCCAACTCTTCCGGCTTCAGATCGGGCGCAATCTTTACGAGGATGGGTTTCCGAGTAATAAGACTTTTTTCTCCGATCGCTGCCAATAATTCAGAGAGCGCGCTTGGCGACTGCAATTCGCGTAAACCGGGCGTGTTCGGTGAGCTGACATTAAGCACGATGTAATCCGCGAATTCGCGCAAAACCCGAAATGAATACAAATAATCTTCTGGCGCTTCGGTCACTGGCGTTGCCATCGATTTTCCGATATTGATTCCGAGCGGCACTTGTGGCCAGCGGCCGCTGCGTTGCAACTTGTTCAAGCGGTGCGCAATAGCGTCCGCACCGTCGTTGTTAAACCCAAGACGATTGATAAGCGCATTTTGTTCGGGGAAACGAAAGATCCGAGGTTTCGGATTACCAGGTTGCGCTTTGGCGGTCACGGTCCCGATCTCGATGAAGCCGAATCCGAGCGCGGCCCAGGTCGGCAAGGCGACGCCGTTTTTGTCCAAACCTGCGGCAAGTCCGACCGGATTTTGAAAATTCACACCGAAAAGTCGCTTCGGTTTTGCCGGTGGCTGAAAAACACTCAGGCTGCGAAGTGCCAAATCGATATGTGATGCTGCGGTCAAACTGGCGATCGTGAGCCGGTGAGCAGTTTCGGGATCAACGGCAAAGAGGAGCGGCCTAACGAATCGCTCGTAGGCGCTCTTCATTTGCCTATGCAGAATTGGCTGAAAACGGAATCCAAAATCTGTTCGACACCGACTGTGCCGATCACTTCGCCGACTGAAGTCAATGCTTCATTCAGATCAACTGACAAATATTCGGGCGAAACTTTTTCATCCAGTGCTTTTTGTGCGCGATCGCACGCGTCGAGCGCGCGACGCAAGCAATCGCGATGGCGCACATTGATGGCGAGGGCGTTCTCGGGTCTTAAATTTTGCTGGCAGATCCGCGATAGGATCTCGCTCTCGAGCTCGCTCAAACCGCCGCCAGTGACACAAGAAATTCGAACGGCGTCAACGTTTTTCCATTCAACGTGCTCGGGTAAATCGCTTTTGTTCAAAACCAGGATTTCGTTTCCGTTCGTCGTGTCTTGCTGAAAATGCCCTGGTGCCGGCGCATTTCGGTCGACAATGTGCAAACGCAAGTCCGCCTTTTGCAGCCAACGCTCGGTCCGCGCAATTCCCTCGCGCTCGATAGCGGATGTCGACGTTCGAAGTCCCGCTGTATCGAGCAAACGAACCGGAACGCCACGAAGATTTAGTGTCTCTTCAATGGTGTCGCGCGTCGTGCCGTGGGTCTCGCTGACAATCACGCGCTCGTACCCGAGGAGCCGATTGAGCAAACTCGATTTGCCGGCATTGGTTGCTCCATAGATGACGACCCGAACGCCCTCGCGCAAAATGCGACCGTGATCAGCAGTTGCCAATAGATCGCCAATTTGGCTCCGAACCGCGTCCAATCGCGCGCGCAATTTGTCGCCTTCATCCGGCGAGATTCCTTCCTCAGAAAAATCGATGGACGCTTCGATATTGGCGAGAAGATCGACCAGCGTCTGGCGAATCATTGCTATTTTTTGGCCAAGTTTGCCTTCCAATTGTTCGGCCGCGGAACGCAATGCCAGATCGCTGCGAGCGCGAATCAAATCGATCACGGCTTCGGCCTGAGTCAGGTCCATCTTCCTGTTCAGAAAGCCGCGCTCGGTAAATTCTCCCGGATAGGCAGCTCGCGCGCCCGCGCGCAGGCAAGCTTCCAGGACTTTCGCTGTCACCAATGTTCCACCGTGGCAACTGATTTCGACAAGGTCCTCGCCGGTGTAGCTCTCCGGCGCGCGATGGATCGACATCATAACCTGGTCAATCAACTGGCTTGAGTCGCTGATAATTTCTCCCAGGTGCTGAACGTGCGAGGAGAATCGTGATGGCGCCTCTTTGCCTCGAAAGATCTTGTCCGCAATCAATATTGCGCCGGCGCCCGAAACCCGCACCAGCGCGATCGCGCCTTCCCCGGCCGGCGTCGAAATCGCGGCGATTGTTTCTGTGCCGCTGATTTGCGGTTCGCTCGCAGGCAAAGAAGTCGATCTTTTCAAAGCGATTTCTTCAACGCGGCAATGCATTTTTCATTTTGCTCCATTGTTCCTACAGTGATACGCAGCCACTCTGGCAAATTGTAGCCGCGCAATGGGCGAACGATGATTTTCATGGCCAGCAGTTTTTTGAATACCGCTGGCCCATCGCCGACGTTAACGAAAACAAAATTGCCCGCGCTCGGGCTAAATTTCAATCTCATCGCACGAAATTGGTGTTCCAAATACTTGCGTCCGGCATCGACCACACGCTTGCTTTTGACAAGGTGCTCGTTGTCTCCCAGCGCAGCAAGCGCACCGACCTGACCAATGCCGTTCACATTGAAGGGTTGTCTGGCTTTCTGGAGCACTTCAATGATTTCCGGTCGCGCGATCCCGTAACCGACGCGCAGACTGGCCAATCCATGAATCTTTGAAAATGTGCGCAAGACAGCGACGTTTCGGCCCTCGCGGATGTAGCGGAGCAAATCGGGCGGGCCATCCAGAAATTCAAAATAGGCTTCATCCACAACCGTGACGATGTGCTCAGGCACGCGCGCGAGAAAATTGTCGAGCTTCTCCTGTCCGCTGAGCCATCCAGTCGGATTGTTGGGGTTGGCGATGAAGACGATCTTCGTTTTTGGCGTGATCGCGCTGACCATCGCGCTGAGATTGGGCTGAAAATTTATTGTCGGCGTCTCAATGGTTCGCGCGCCAAAAAGCTGGGCGACGAGTTTATAGGCGATAAACGCATACTCGGAAATGAGGACGTGGTCGCCACGACTCAAGAAGGCGTGGCCGATGAATTCGATGATCTCGTTAGATCCATTTCCGAGAATAATGTTTTCGCGTTTTAATCCAGATCGGTCTGCGATTGCATCTCGCAAATAAACGCCGCCGCCATCAGGATAGAGTTGGGCCGACTCAAGTGCCGCGCGCATAGCGTTCACGGCTTTGGGCGACGGGCCGAGTGGGTTTTCGTTGGAAGCGAGCTTGATGATCTCGCTCGGGGCGATCCTGAGCTCGCGTGCGGTTTCTTCGATTGGTTTGCCCGGCTCGTAAACGCACACATCGCGTAACTGTGGGTTGGCGTGGTTCCAAATCGACGTCATGCACCGGAATTTAGGCGGAATCGGCAGAGAACAAAAGCTGTCCGGATAGGCGATCTATAGAAACGTTGCCTCTGCGAACCAAGGACGGCATGAGGTCGGCGCGCAAATGGTTGAGACTGTGGTTTGGGGTGACCCAGGATGACGGCGCGGCAAGCGAGGCGCTGGTGCAGCAACTCAACGAGGTCATTCGCACGAGTTGACCAAATCCCTTGCCTCGGAAAGATTCAAAAATCGCAGCAAGAAGCGGGTGGGCGGGGGTTTCTAGCGATGACAAAGTTCCGGTATGAATGATTACGAACGAGTCGCAAATGTGATCCGATTTTTGGATCGACATCACACGAACCAGCCCGATCTCAACCAACTCGCGGCCACCGCTGAGCTGAGCCCATTCCATTTTCATCGGCTCTTCTCGACTTGGGCCGGCGTTACACCGAAAGATTTTCTGCAATGCCTGACCGTTGAACATGTGAAACGGCTCTTGCTCGACGGGCATAATGTTTTCGACGCCGCGCTCGATGCCGGTTTGTCAGGGTCCGGCCGATTGCACGACCTGTGCGTCACGCTCGAAGCCGCTTCGCCCGGTGAAATGAAAAATGGCGGGGTTGGCATGCAAATCGATTACGGTTTTGCTGAGAGCCCATTAGGCGAAGTGCTCATCGCCGAAGCGAAGCGTGGAATTTGTCACCTTTCCTTCGTTGACGACAAAGGTCGCAATGCCACGCGCGAATTGCTGGCTTCCCAATGGCCGAACGCAAAGTTGAATCGCAGTGATTCGAGGATCGCAGAATTGGTGGGGAGAATTTTTATTTCGCCGGAAAAGTCGATCTCGAGCCGGCCGCTCCGCGCTTTCGTCCGCGGAACTCCTTTTCAACTCCGCGTCTGGCGTGCGTTACTTCGAGTTCCCGCTGGAAGTCTCACAACCTACAGGCGACTCGCGACGGCGATTGGACAATCGAAAGCCGCCCGCGCGGTCGGAAGCGCCGTCGGCGCAAATCCCATTGCCTTTATCATTCCGTGTCACCGCGTTATTCGTGAAACGGGCGCGCTCGGTAATTATCGTTGGGACCCGGTTCGCAAGCGGGCGATCATCGCCTGGGAACTTTCGCCGCGAAATTCGATGAATGCAGGCGATGCGCAGCGAATCCGGGCAACGGCGGCTTAGAAAAGCAAACCAAGACTTTGCTCTGAGCGAAGTCGAACGGGTCGACATCTACGCGGCGGCGAATATCGTAAGCCACTCGTTGGTGACATTATGGATAATTCGCCGCTCGATTACGCTGGGTTTCGTCATGAGTACATCGGGGGCGGACTGCGTCGGGCCGAGCTGGATCCGGATCCGATCAGACAATTTTACGCTTGGTTTTCCGCGGCCATCACAGCGGGCATTCACGATGCCAACGCGATGGCGCTGGCCACGTGCGTCGACGGAAAACCGTTCGCGCGCGTGGTTTTGTTAAAAGACTTTGATGAGCGCGGTTTCGTTTTTTTCACGAATTATGGGAGCGACAAGGGACGGCAGCTGGAAAAAAATCCCAATGCAGCGCTGGTGATGTACTGGATGGAAGTTGAACGACAAATCCGGATTGAAGGAAAGGTTGAAAAAACTTCTCGCCAAGAATCGGAGGGATATTTTCACACCCGCCCGTTTGGCGCGCAGCTCGGTGCATGGGCCTCTCATCAAAGCCAAGTGATCGATGCCCGCCGCGTCCTCGACGCCCGGTTAGAAGAGATGAAGCAACGTTTCGCCGAAGGCCGGGTTCCACTTCCGCCGCACTGGGGCGGTTATCGGCTTAAACCTGATCGAATGGAATTTTGGCAGGGCCGGCCCGATCGATTGCATGACCGTTTCCGCTACGTGTCGCAGACAAACGGTTCCTGGTTGATCGAGCGCCTAGGGCCTTGAAAACGCGCAACGATAACATCGGCATCCTGCTCGGCGATATCACCAGAATCGAGGTCGATGCGATTGTGAACGCCGCGAACACTTCGCTCCTCGGGGGCGGTGGAGTTGACGGCGCGATTCATCGCGCGGCTGGACCGAAGTTATTGGAGGAGTGTCGCATCCTTGGCGGTTGTCGGCCGGGTAACGCGAAAATTACGCGGGGATACAATTTGCCGGCGCGCTTCGTTATTCATACCGTTGGGCCGGTTTGGTCCGGAGGAAATGGGGGCGAAGCGGAAACTCTTGGAAGTTGTTATCGCAATTCGCTGAGGGTCGCGGTCGAGAACCAGATTCACACGATCGCGTTCCCGGCAATTAGTTGTGGTGCGTATGGCTATCCGCTGGCGAAAGCTGCGCACATCGCGGTTAAAACCACGCGCGACATCCTCAGCGCCTCTGACGAGATCGACAAGGTCATCTTTGTTTTGGCAACGGACGAAATCTTCGGCGTCTACCAACAGTTGCTTTAGCGCGCCAAAGGTGTATCGCTTTTAGAAGCGCGGATGGCGCAGGAATCAATTAGTTATGGGCTCGATCGAAGACGATTTTGTAAACGATGAACCGCTGGCCACTGAGTCAAGCGGGCCGACGCGGAGACGTCGGCGGCGGGCTCCGAGCATTTTGGAGCCACCGCGGCGGCGCCGGGAACAAATTCGCAATCGAGCAAGTGGAACGCGCGAGCGGACTGAATTGTTCCTTCGCGAAAATCCAGTCCCGATGATGATCGGCGCGCTTGCCGCCGGGCTGGCCATTGGCCTGGCCATTCGTTACGCGTCACGTCCTGACAAAAGAGAAGTCGAAATCAAAACACCGCTCGATCGAATTAACTGGAGCGTTTTGTCGTTACCGTTTCTTTGGCCACTCTTCCGCGGAATGAAGGAAAAGCTCGAAGACTCGGCCGAAGCGGTCAAAGAAAGCGTCAAAAGCATCGACGTCGACCGCTACACCAAACCGATCCGCAAACGCTGGAAATCCTGGACGAGCTAGACCCGTCTGGCATTCCGAGCGAAAATCCCAGTCGGGCCTGGATCGAGGGACCTCTTACTATTTCTGGGCGTACAATATGTGCGGCGGTATCGGCCGCCGGTAGACATTTGACGTTCCGCTTTGATCGTTAAACGTTCGGAGTCTTCCGGAAAAACGATGAGGGCTTGTTTGAACTAATTGTCGCTCTTGTCATCGGCTGCGCTGGAGATGAAACCCCGGCCTGGGTCCTTGGGGCGTCAAAAACCTCGAATAAGTGGGGCCATTACAGCGGCTACGTTGAAGCGCGCTGGGAAAACGATGGTCGCAACATGACTGTGCTCAGCGAACTGCGTTACACCGGCCCCGAGAGCGTGGTTTGGATCGCGCCGGCCGGCTCGGTGGTGGATGACGCATCGATTCTGCGACCGCTCTGGTCGCTGATCGGAGGACCGTTTGAGGGAAAATATCGCAACGCGTCCGTGCTGCACGACGTTGCTTACGATCAAAAAACGCGGCCGTGGCAGGTTTGTGATCGAATGTTTTATAATGCGATGCGTTGCAGCGGCGTGAGCGCGGTCGAAGCCGGAACGATGTATTACGCACTGCGAAAATTCGGCCATCATTGGAAATCTCCCAAGGCCGCGCTGGTAAAAGTTGGCGAAGACATCGTCGCGCGCGCGGAACCCGTGAGCCAGGGTGATATCAACGCGACTCGCAATTGGATACGCAATTCAGATCCGAGTCTGCAACAGATCGAGCAACGCGCCGACGCCGAGTCGCGCTGAGTTAATCTTTTCCGCTTCCGGCGGTGCTGTTTGCCGGCGTCGATTTAGCCGCGCCGTCTCTTTCCAGCGCCACCGCTAGCACTTCATCGACGTTCTCCACCAGAACGAATTTCAATTTTTGTTTTGCTTCCTCGGGAACATCGACCAGATCCTTTTCGTTCAACTTGGGAATGATTACGGTCGAAATGCCGGCCCGCATTGCGGCCAGACTTTTCTCTTTCAGTCCTCCGATTGGCAAAACGAGGCCGCGCAAAGTGATTTCGCCAGTCATCGCTACATCAGGCCGAACCAGTTTGTTCGCGAACAAGGAGGCGAGCGCGGTGAACATGGCAATGCCGGCGGACGGTCCATCCTTTGGCACTGCGCCGGCTGGAATGTGGATGTGAATGTCCATGTCCTTGAAGTCTTCCGGCTTCACGCCGATTTGTCCGTCGCGGCTTCGAACGAGACTGAGCGCTGCTTGCACCGATTCTTTCATCACGTTCCCAATTTGCCCGGTTAACGTGACGTTGCCTTTCCCTGGATAGCGAGTTGCTTCAATGTGCAACACTTCGCCGCCGTACGGCGTATAAGCCAAACCGGTGACAACGCCGGGCTGGCTTGTTTTTAGCTTGCTCTCTCGCACGTAGCGCGCCGGCCCGAGCGTCTGCGCGACAAACTCCGGCGTTACATCGACATGCTGGCATTCCCCCCGCGCGCACTTCGAGGCAACAGATCGGCAAATCGCTCCGATCTGCCGCTCGAGCTCTCGCACCCCAGCTTCATGGGTGTAGTCGTTGATCATGCGGCAAATCGCGTCCTCTTTGAATTCGCATTGATCGGGCTTGAGTCCGTTTTCTTCCAGCTGTCGCGTAAGCAGATATTTCTTCGCGATCTCGAGTTTTTCGCGCTCGGTGTAACCCGGCAGTGAAATCACTTCGATGCGGTCGCGCAACGGCTCCGGCACGCCGTCAATGTAGTTCGCCGTACCGATGAAAATGATCTGCGAAAGATCGAATGGGACATCGAGATAGCGATCGACGAACGAATTGTTCTGACGCGGATCAAGTACTTCGAGCAGGGCGCTAGCGGGATCGCCGCGGAAATCGACGCCGATCTTGTCAATCTCGTCCAGCATGAAAACAGGGTTGCGTGTTCCGACGCGGCGCAGTTCCTGAATGATCCGGCCCGGCATCGAACCGATGTAGGTCCGGCGATGTCCCCGAATTTCTGCTTCGTCGCGCATGCCGCCGAGACTAATCCGGACAAATTTCCGGCCGAGCGCGTCGGCGATCGATTGGCCGAGGCTGGTTTTGCCGACACCCGGTGGTCCGAGGAAGCACAGGATCGGTCCCTGCCCTTTCGGGTTCAATTTTCGAACCGCCAGATATTCGATCAGCCGCCGCTTCACTTTTTCGAGATCGTAATGATCGCGATCCAGAATGTGCTGCGCTTGATCGAGGTCTAGATTGTCTTGACTCAATTTGTTCCAAGGCAAATCGGCGATGATCTCGACGTAACTGACGATCACCGAATACTCCGGGCTGGCCGCCGGAATAAAATCGAGCCGCTTCAATTCGCGCTCGGCTTGCTTCATCACTTCCTCAGACGGATTCGCTTCCTTCAACCGCGCGTGCAATTGTGCGACTTGCTCTTCGCTCCCAGTCTCGGTCTCACCAAGCTCGTGCTGGATCGCTTTGATCTGCGAGCGCAGATAGGCGCGCCGTTGCGCATCCGAAAATTGGGATGCGACGTCCTTCTGCAATTTTTCCTGAATCTGCGCTATCTCGAGTTGCGCGGAGATGTGTTTCTGAACTTCGAGCACGCGCTTCTCGACATCGAGCTCTTCGAGAAGCGCCTGCTTTTGGGCGACATCGACATTCAGATTGGGCGCCAGAAAATCCGCCAACTGCTCCGGATCGTTAATGTTCAAGACCATCAAACGCGCTTGCTCCGGTATTTCCGGCGTCAGTTCGAACAAATGCGAGGCTGAGTCGCGCAGGTTGCGAAAGGTCGCTTCCCCTTCCTTGGTTTCCGACGGCTGTTTCGACTCAAGCAAGTCAACTTCTGAGCGTAGAAACGGTGAGGACGCCACGATCTTGCGCAATTTAAAACGGCGCAGACCCTGGGCGATGATCAACACGTGGTCGTCCGCCTGTCGGATCATCTTCAAAACCAGCGACGCCGTTCCGACGTGATACAGGTCCTGTGGCGTAGGATCTTCCTTTGCTTCATCGCGCTGTGCGATCAGGCCGATCACTTTTGTGCGCGGCAAGGTGTCGTCGAGCAATTGAATCGACGCTGGCCGGCGCACATTTAGCGGAACGATTGTGCCCGGAAAAACAACGAACCCGCGCACCGGCAAGATCGACAATTCTTCCGGAATCCTCGGTGCTTTGGTTTGGTCGCTAATGTCGGCGGCGATCGCCGGGCTCGATGCGTCGCCAGATTTCATTTTCAGGTCCGCTGGCATTGCAATTGGTTCTTTGTTCGTCATTGTTTGATCGGGAGCGAAATCCAGAGCAGTCCGTTGCGTTGCTCCGCGTGGGCCTCGTCAATCTCCACATCGACTGGCAACATCACCTCGCGCTCGAACGGTCCGTAGTCGATCTCCATTGCGAGCAACCGGACTGCGCGACCTTCAGCATGCGAGGGCTCGGGCAATTCGCGTGCGCCGCGAATCAGGACTCTCTGCGGTTCAACAGTCAGATCGATCTGGGATCGTTCGATACCGGCCAGATCGACGCAGATTCGGATGCATTTCTCGCAGCGATAAGCATTAATCGCCGGTTCCCAGGTGTGGGGCGCGAACTGAAACTGGGACCGCGCCAGCTCGTAAGTGACGTCGTGCAACGCGCCATGAAGCCAGCGCAATTTGATGCTGCCAATGCGGTCCATTTCAATAAATCCACTCCGCCTCCTATAATAGTTACGTGGACGGAATACTCAACGCGCGCTTCTTTTGGAGCGGCGTATCACAAGCTGCTCGCGAGTGATGCGCCGAGATCCTATCTGAGGCGTTTGATCGCTGTACGGGCACCGCGTCCGATAACAACTTAGTCCCGGAAGACCAGGGTCTTGATGGGCTCGGCAGGCGTGCGAGGTCGCCAGCGGAGAAATTCTTCGGCAGCACTTGGCCCAAAACATCTCGCGAAGGGTTGCGGTAAATAACTGCTTTCACTATTGACGAGCACCAAATGAAATCATGGACCCTAATCCATGCTATCATGTCTTTTTGCCAGGGCCCCATAAGGCACGGCCGGGTTTGGCGTTGGTGTGTTCGCCGTCTTTGATGACTTGAACGCCATTCACGAAAACGTGTTTCACGCCGGTCGCGTATTGATGCGGCTTCTCGAAGGTTGCGTGATCGGTGATTGTCTTTGGATCGAACACCACCACGTCGGCAAACATGCCTTCCTTCAACAATCCGCGATGATCGAGCTCAAGATTTGTCGCCGGTAGTGCGCTCAACCTCCGGATCGCTTCGGGCAACGCGACTATCTTTTCGTCGCGACAGTATTTGCCCAGGACGCGCGCGAAACAACCGTAGGCACGCGGGTGCGGATTCGATTTCGTGAATGGCGGTTCCGGCGCCTGGGACGCTTCGTCCGAGCCGAATGAGATCCACGGTTTCTGCAACTGCTTCTTCACGTTATCCTCGGACATCAAATAATAAATGGTGCCGATCCGAGATTCGTCCTCGGCCACCAAATCCATCGCCGTATCAATCGGGTCTTTGCCGCGCATCTTCGCGACGTCAGCGAGCGTTTTGCCGGTGAGCGGCTTAAGTTTGTCGGACTTGAACGCGACCAGCAGAATCTTATCCGGCGAGCCGGCGGCGAGATAAAGATTTTCCCATTTATCGCTATCAATTTTCACTTCGGCTTTAATTTTCCCGCGCGTGACCGGGTCGCGCAGGTGTTTGAACAAGGCTTCGTAACCGCCATCTTCCGTCCACGGCGGGAAACAAGCGTCGAGGCCGGTTCCGGCCGCGGTGTAAGTGTACATGTTGGCGCGAATTTTCAGCCCTTCCTTTTGGGCTTTCTCGATTCGCGCGAGCAGCTCGTCTTCTTTCGGCCAATTTTTCTCGCCGGCTGCTTTGATGTGATAAACCTCGGCCGGAATACTCGCCTCGCGCGCGATTCGAATGAGTTCGTCGAGCGCTTCGAACAACTGATTTCCCTCGCTGCGCATGTGCGAGATGTATTTGCCTTTGTATTTTGCGGCGACTTTGCAGAGCTCGATCAGCTCATCCGTCTTCGCATAAAACGCCGGCGGATAAATCAGCGACGTACCGATGCCGAGAGCGCCCGCTTCCATTTCTTTGCGCACTAGCTCACGCATCTGGTCGAGTTCCTGCGGCGTCGGTGCGCGATCGTCAAAGCCGATGACGTAGGCGCGAATGGTAGTCGCGCCGACGAACGAGGCGATGTTGCAGGAAATCCCGCGCTTCTCCAGATACTGCAAATATTCAGCCAGCGTATTCCATTTGATGTCGTACTTGATGTCAGCCTGGTTCTTCAACATGAACTGCCGGAGTCGATCGTTGACCGGCCCCATCGATTCGCCTTCGCCCATGATCTCCGTGGTCACGCCCTGGCGCAGCTCGCTTTGCGATCGGCCGTCTTGAATTAGCGACTCGGTCGACCATGAAAGCATATTGATAAATCCGGGCGCGACCGCGAGACTGCTCGCGTTCACAATTGTTTTCGCGCTGGCCTTGGAAAAATCGCCGAGTCCGGCGATGCGGTCGCCTTTAATGGCAAGATCGACATGTTGCGCCTCACCGCCAGTGCCGTCGTAAATGTCACCGTTCCTGATAATGACATCGAACTCCTGGGCCAACGCGGTCGAGACGATGGCCAAACTAATCAGCGCGCATTTCATGGCGCGATTGAAAAATTGCTGGCGCGCGATGTCGATCTCAATTTGGAGGTCTTATTCTTCGATCGCGCCAAGGATCTCGCGCAAATGCTGGCGAAACGTGTTTTCGGGATTCGCTGACCGCTTTTGAGAAAATCAGCGAAATTCAATTGTTCACGAAGTGTGCGGCCCGCTTTGATTCTATCCGCTTGTTTCCCCTCCGTTGCCCAAATCGTGCGAGCGCTTGTCAAAATTTGTTCGACGACTTTCAGATCAATGAAAACGCAGCCATCGTCATCCGCGAAGACCACATCGTCTCTGCTGATTTGAAGTTGCCGAACTTTGCGATGCGCAAGGCGTCATCGGTCCGCGAATCGAGACGAGTCGGCCCGGATGGGCACAAGCCGTTACGCGAACCGGGATGCGCAGGCGCAACGCCGCATCGAAAACCAAAGGCGTAGAAAGCTCCGAAGACTTTTCGGCGAGTTGGGCTGTTTTTCAATGCGCGGACTCCCTGAGCAAGGTTGACAACTGTTCCTTCCAGAGCGCTGCGATGGTGTGGCTGCCGTGGCCGCGTGTTTTGTCGCTCAACGGGATCACAATCGCGCGCCCGTGCGGAACGCGTTTGATCTCGCGTTCGAGAATTCCCAGCTCCGGCGGATTGATTAGGTCGTCGGCGGAATTAATCGCGAGCAGCTGCGCCCGAATTTTTTCCAGGTTCGGGCTGGGATCGTAATCATGTGACGCTTCGATCGCGTAAAGTACATCGGTGGCGTCGTTAGTCTTGACGATTTGGTCGACGAACTTATCGAGGTTTTCATCCGTTTTCGCCAGCGTCGGCGATTCATTTTGCCGAAGTACCGGATTGCTGCTCATGAACCAGAGCATTTCCGCTGCGGTGCGCAGGCTTGGCGGCTGTGTTTTGTATTCGCCACTGTTCCAAGCGGGATCGTTTCGGATCGCGCCGATCACCATTCTGCGCCAGCCGCGGTTGCGGCCGGAAATCTCGGTGGGCAAACTGGCGAGCGGCATGAGCGCGTCCATGAAGTCGGGATGCAATTCGCCCCAGAGCCAGGTATGCATTCCACCCATCGACGTGCCTATTACCAGACGCGCATGATTCACACCGAGCCCGTCACTCAGCAATCGATACTGCGCTTCGACCATGTCGATGTAGCCGTAGCGCGGAAATTTCGCGTGCATTCCATCGCTCGGCTTGCTCGATTTGCCGTGACCGATTCCGTCCGGAAGAATGATAAGAAATTTTGTCGCATCGAGCGGCTGACCTTTCCCGAAAAGTTCGCCGGCAAACTCCGGCCGGATGAATTGTGCGCCGCTGCCAGTGGTACCATGCATGATTAAAACTGCGTTGGTGGTTTTTCCCTGCGCGTCTTTGTCGATCTTGCCGAGCGTTCGATAATGGATCAGTAATTCAGGCAAAGTTTCACCGGAGGTAAATTTGAAATCGCGGATGGTGTAATCGCCTTCCGTCGGCGCGGGATAATCGGCAGCCGCGGCGAGATTGGCCATGCTAAGCAGCGAAAGAAAAGCGAAGATTCTGCGAGTCGAGATCATATCAATGGTGCTGTCGTTCGGCTTGAATTTGGGTGAGCAAGTCGTTCTGGGTCTTTTCCAAATCGCGGAAAAAACTCACCGTCGTTTGTAAGTTGTTCAGCCAGAAAGCGGCGTAGATGCCAACAAAGACAAGGATCAATTCGGCCAGCCACCGGCCGAGCCGTGCCAGGCGCGAGTGCTTTTCGTTTGTCTCGCTCATTGATAACGGGAAACTATTGAATCAATGGAACAATCGTGGTCAGTCAAAGATTTGACTGAATTCGTTGCCGGTTCGATGCAGAACGCCCGCGAGGGCAGCGTGCCATTTTATCATTTGGAGTTCGATCACGTTTTCCCGCCAGATTTCTACGCGAAGATGCTGGGGACGATGCCGGACGAGAGCGATTACCGGCCGATGTCGGGCAAAAGCAAAATGGGCAGCATCCGGCCGGACGGAAAACCGACCCGGACGAAGATCGATTTGTTTCCGGAATACATTCGCCATTTGCCGCCGGAAAAGTTCGCCGTCTGGGATGTGGTCGGCCGCGTTTTGCGTTCGGAGAAGGTGAAAACGGCCTTGATGAGAAAACTGGGCCCCGCGCTAGAACGACGCTTTGGGAGCAACTTCAAACGCGTGGGGATGTATCCGGTCCCGATTCTGACCCGCGACATTCCAGGGTATCGCGTTTTCAAACATACCGACAGCCTTTGGAAAGGAATCACCTGCCAGCTTTATTTGCCAGCGAACAATTCAAACAGGAACATCGGCACGATCTTTCACGAGCGTTTGCCGGATGGAACGAAGTCGAAGGTGGCGCAGATGCCGTTTGCGCCGAACAGCGGTTACGCATTCGCGGTCTGGAAGGATACCTGGCATTCGGCCGATCCGGTTGGCCAGGAAGTGAAAACGCGCGACAGCATTCTTCTGACTTATTTTGTCGACCGCGGAACCTGGCGAACGCTGCGCAATCGCGCGCGTCGCGTCGGCAATTTTTTGCTTAACGAGCTGCGCAGTTTGAAGCTGGGCTGACTGCCAGGTCACCGTCGCGTTGCCGTCAGCATTGGTTGTCGCATTTCGTCCCACCAGTCGGGAGAACCGGAACTTCGATTGAACAGCGTACTCGACCGCGGCCGTAAAACGTGATTTCGCCGCCACTTGTGTCAGTCAGAATTGATTTGAACGCTTCCAAGTCGGGTTTCGCGACCATCATTTACGTCGCGCGCCACACTTTGGCCTTGTCGCTCGGCTCGCACACGCTGATCATTTGCGGGGCAAACGTGTCTCGCAGACTTCGCAGATGACGTGAAGGATGAACTTGTGCGCCTCCTGAATCCGCGCGGTCGAATGGCTTTTCACGACGAGGTCTACACCGGCAATGTCTACAGTCGACCCGCCATCGCATCCGAGCAGTGCAATCGTTTCCAGCTTGCGACTTCGCGCTTCTTCGATCGCGCGCCGGATGTTTTTCGATTTGCCGCTGGTGCTGATCGCGATCAAAACGTCGCCATTATTTCCAAAGGCGCGCACCTGGCGGGCAAAAATTTCGTCGAAGCCGTAATCATTACCAGTAGCGGTAATTAAACTTCCCCCTTGTGACAAATTCATCGCCGGATACGGCCGGCGGTCCTCAACGAAACGGCACGCCAGTTCGGTGCAGAAATCGGCCGCATCGGCTGCGCTGCCGCCATTCCCGCAAGCGAGAATTTTTCTGCCACTCGTTAGGCAGTCGACGATCAGGTCACTTGCTTGTCCAATTTGCGGTTCAAGATCGACAATTGATCGCAGTGTCTTCGTTGCGGCGCCGATCGCGCTCTTTAGAACGTCGGACGGCCTGCGCATTGAAAATTAAAGGGGTTGAGTTGAGCCGAGATGAACTCGGCCATCGCGGATCCTGACCGGCACGTAGAGCTTATATACGGTGCGCGGTTGAACGCGCCATTGCTGCAACGTGGCAACGAGAGCGTCATCAACTTCTTTCACGCTGGTGCTTCGCCAAATCCTAGCAACATCCACAATGCCAGTGCGGACAGATAGATCGAGGATGACCACGCCGTGTCCGCTCCAGCGATGCGGCATCGCGCCCGGCGGAATTCTCGGGATCGGGCCGTAGTTGATAGCATGCTCAAAGGTTCCCAATCGTGTCATGATGCCGAATGCAGGAGTCAGTGTGCCGGCGGGGAGGTTCGGGGTCAGAGCGACAACCGAGCCGCTCGAAACGACTAGCATTAGTGCAATTATTCGCAGCAATTTCAAAACAGAAAAAATGGTGCGCGATAGAGGGTTCGAACCTCTGACCCCTACCGTGTCAAGGTAGTGCTCTACCGCTGAGCTAACCGCGCATTCTGGCGGATTGATAAGTGATCAGTGATCAGTGATCAGTCAAGAGTGCGCAGCGGCGATTATGAATCTTAGGCCGCCAGTTTGACCGCTTCTTTGTGCCCCAGAATCCGAACGGTCTCTTTCAGTTGCTCGACCTTGAGAGGCTTTTTCAAAACTGTGATTGGACCTTTCGCGAGAATCCGATCGAGCGCGGCGCTGTCGGGATAGCCGGTGATGATGATGATCGGACAAGCGGGCTGTTCTTCTTTGATCGCGTCGTAAACGTCGTCGGTCGGACCGTCTGGCAATTTTAAATCGAGAAAGACGAGATCAAATTTTTGTTTTTCGAGGGCAGCGAGCGCTTCCTTCACCGTGCCAACAACCACGCGACTGAAGCCAATTTTGCGGAGGAACAATTTGAAAAGATCTTGCAGACTTTCGTCGTCGTCTACGACCAGGACGGTCGGTTGGCCGGATTTGTCTTCCTTGAGAATATCCTTGTCGAGGGAGGACTTTTTGATGCGCCACCGGCCGCCGATTTGGATCGCCGGCAATTGGCCACGCTGGACGAGGTAGTAAACCGTGGGCAACGGGATCCGGAGATATTTGGCCGTTTCCTTAACGGTCAGGAGGTTGTGCATGGGAGAAAATCACCAAATTGGCGGGAAAATGGGCAAAACATTCGCTTGTTTCAAGCATTATAAATTCTAGAATCGCTGTCAATGCTTTCTTTGAACGTATCTTGGCTTAACAACACCCTTCCCGCTGGGGCAACCCCAGGGCACTCCTGACTGGACAACGCGGTAGCCGAGGGTGACTATTCGATTTTCGATGAGCGCCCTTTTCTTTAAGCGATTCCTGAAACGCCCTTTTCAGATCGCGTCGATCGTGCCCAGTTCGAAGGCGCTCGTCGAACGCGTCGCCGACAAAATCGATTTCGAACGAGCGCGCGTGATCGCCGAATACGGTCCCGGCGAAGGCGTGCACTCACGCGAGATTGCACATCGAATGCGGCCGGATTGCCAGCTCTTGTTGTTTGAGATCGATCCGGCTTTTTCGCGCGATTTACAGCGTCAATTCAGGGACGACCCACGCGTGCACGTCATTAACGATAACGCCGCGCGCTTGCCGCCGGAATTGCAGCGCCGCGGAATAGGCTGGTGCGATTACATCGTTTCAGGGATTCCATTCAGCATCCTTCATATCGACAAGAAACGCGCATTACTCCAGCAGACTCACGACGCGCTCGCACCGGGTGGACGATTCATTATCTACCAGGTGACCAACGAGCTGAAGCAACATGCGAAAATTTTCGAGCGCGCCGAGTCTGAGTATTTCCTGCAAAACATTCCACCGATGTTTATTACCGTATTTGAAAAGGCCAACGGATGGAACGGCGAGTTGCATTTTTTGTTGCAGGAAGGTCGGACTTCTTCGAATAGCGCATGACCGTCGGCCGGACGCGGATAGAAAAAGATTCGATGGGAGAAATGTCGCTCCCGGAATCAGCACTTTATGGCGCGTCGACTCAGCGCGCTGTTCTGAACTTTCCAGTCAGCGGTTATCGCTTCTCGCGGGCGTTTATTCGCGCCCTCGGTCTCATTAAATGGGCCGCGGCCCAGGCCCATCACGATCTCGGTTTGCTCGATGCCGAGCGCTCCGCATTGATCGTTCAAGCCGCTGAAGAAGTGATCGAAGGCAAATTGGACGAACATTTTCCGCTCGACATTTTCCAGACCGGTTCCGGCACAAGCACGAACACGAACGCTAACGAAGTGATCGCCAACCGCTGCGCGCAACTGGCCGGTAAACAGATAGGATCACGCGAGCTCGTGCATCCGAACGATCATGTCAACATGGGGCAATCAAGCAATGACGTGATTCCATCGGCGATTCACATCAGCGCGGCCGAACAATTAAAGACGCATTTGGTGCCCGCACTGGATAAGCTGCATCGCTCGCTCGACGCAAGAGCAAAAGAGTTTTCGGACATTATTAAGATCGGGCGCACCCATTTGATGGACGCAACGCCGGTCCGGCTCGGTCAGGAATTTTCAGGATACGCGCAGCAGGTCGCTTATGGCAACGCGCGCGCGGAAAAAGCCATGGATGGCTTGCGCGAGTTGGCGCTCGGCGGGACCGCCGTCGGTACCGGCTTGAATCGACACGCCGATTTGCCAAAGAAAATGCTGCGACACATCGAGCAGCGGACTGGCATCGCATTTTACGAAGCGAAGAATCATTTCGAAGCGCAAGGCGGCAAAGACGCACTCGTGGAAGCGAGCGGCCAGCTCAAAGCGATCGCGACTAGTTTGTTTAAAATTGCGAACGACATTCGTTTGCTAGGAAGTGGACCGCGGTGCGGCATCGGCGAAATTCAATTGCCGGCAACTCAGCCAGGCAGCTCGATCATGCCCGGCAAGGTGAATCCGGTGATGTGCGAATCAATGATGATGGTTTGCGCGCAGGTGTTCGGAAACGACGTCGCGATCACCTGGGCGGGCGCAAACGGCAATTTTGAACTCAATGTCATGATGCCAGTGATGGCGCACGATCTTCTCGAATCGATCCGGCTCCTTGCCAACGTCGTCGATGTGTTCTGCGACAAATGCCTTACTGGAATCAAAGCAAACAAGGCGCGTTGTGAAGAGTTGGTCGAGCTTTCGATGGCGATGGTAACGAGCCTCGCGCCCAAGATCGGCTACGATCGCGCGGCCGAGATCGCGAAGGAAAGTGTGCGGACCGGTAAGACTGTTCGCGAACTCTGCCGCGAGAAACAAATCTTGCCGGAGCAAGAATTGGAACGAGCCCTCGACCCGGTTTTGATGACCGAAGCGGGCGGAACCGGCGCGGCTGGCGGTTAATGGTGTCGCTCCAACGATTGTTCGGCGCATTTTTGCTCGTCGTTGGCCGAACTAGTTTCGTTTCGGCCGCCGACCGGTGGCTCGATGTTTCGCAAATTATTGGAAAATCGGAGGCAGCCACGATTTTGGGCGAGCCGGTCAGAGATCCGAGGCCGCGGAGCGGTGACGGCGCTGACTGTTATTATTCAAAGAGCAATTACTATAGAGTCGGTCGGGAAAATCCTTGTCATTCGGTTTCAACTGCCGGGGGCCGAATGCGATCGACCCGCAAAAGGAGCTTGAGCTCTTGGTCGCAGCGAATGGCTCATGGAAAAGATCTCCGGCGTCGGCGACACTGCGCAAATGTTAATCACAGCGGCGGCACTGGATTGGCCACGCGGCTGTTAATGCTTTAGGTCGCCAAGGGCAACGCCTTTCTCACGATAGGTCTCGGCGGTTTTCCTGATGATACCGTTGCACTGAAAGAAGCAAAACAGTCGCGCAAAAACTGCTTGAGCAACTTTGACCGCGACGAGACGCGGGCTTAG
>Ga0182032_10000011_pt1 | contig 64992 bp, 50 predicted proteins | sample tim00Cox00000000_FD_125970 | JGI IMG/M metagenome (GOLD analysis project Ga0182032, IMG submission 125970) | Lab enrichment of tropical soil microbial communities from Luquillo Experimental Forest, Puerto Rico - timezero.00C.oxic.00.000.000 | ecosystem: Environmental > Terrestrial > Soil >... | reverse complement strand
GCGAGGAGCGATAGCGACGAAGCAATCCAGCGCGTGTAGCCCAAGCGATTACGTCGTCATGGCCGGACTTGTTCCGGCCATCCACGTCTTTAGCGTAGGCACGTTGAAGACTGGATGCCCGCGACAAGCGCGGGCATGACAAACGATTATGTTCGTCGACATAAAAAATAATTGCGCACACTATTTGATGAATCTCATTCACCGAACAGATGCTTAAGATTCAAAAAACTGTGCCCGCGCTGCTCGCCGGCGCGTTCCTCCTGCCGGCATTCACCGCGCAAGCGCAGGTTGCGACCACGACCAGCCTGACGTCCTCAGAAAATCCAAGCCATGTCAGCGATTCGGTGACATTCACAGCAACGGTGTCCTCGAACGGCGGCGCCGCCCCGACGGGGAGTGTCCAATTTACTGACTTTAGGACGTCCAACCAGGTCTCGGTCGCGCTGACGCCCGGCGCCGGCGACACGTCGACAGCGATGATCACATTCGCGACGATCGACCCCGGAACCCTGCAGACCGGAACCCACGGCATGCAGGCTAATTACCAGCCGACCGGCAACTTCGGTAGCAGCGTGGGTAGTGTCATCCAACAGGTGATCGCCGACGGGGTGACAGGCACGACCACCACGCTGATCTCATCACAAAATCCAAGCGCTTCCGGGCAGTCTGTGACGTTTACGGCAACAGTTTCCGCAGACAGCGGCACCACGGCGCCCACGGGCACGGTGTCATTCCTAGTCGATGGAACAACCGCGAGCACTCCCACGCTGCAAACCGTTGGCGGCCTTCAACAGGCGACCTTCACCACATCATCACTTACGGTTGCGCCAAACGGCCACAATATCACGGCGATCTACAACCTCAACGGCGGCAATGCGAGCTTCGCGGAGAGCTCAGCGAGCCTCACTCAGACCGTCACCAACGGCACGCCAACAACCATTGCGGTGGCGTCGTCGGTCAATCCGAGCACGGCCAATCAGTCAGTGACGCTCACGGCGACCGTCTCGGTGGCCAGTGGCTTCTCGGGATCGCCGACCGGCAGCGTCGACTTTAAAGACATAACGACGAACACTGATCTCGGTACGGCCACGCTGCAAACTGTCGGCGGCGCGCAGCAGGCGAGCGTCACTGCCTCATTTGTTCAGGTGGAGACCCACACCATCCAGGTGACCTACACCCCCAACACGATGACCCGACCTCGTAGATTTCAGCCAGATCGTCACCAGCGGCACCGCCACTACGGCCTCGATAGCGTCCTCGCAAAATCCAAGTTTCCTCGGCAATCCGGTGACCTTCACCGTAATGGTCAAGCCGACCAGCGGCACCGGCACGCCGACGGGCAATGTCATTGTCCAAGATACGACAGTCGGCGGATTTGGGTCGACGGCTGTTACCTTGAACAACGGGCAGGCCACGCTTACCACCAACAACAGCAATCTCAATCTTGTGGGTGGAAGCAATAATATAACCGTAACATATAACGGCGACGCCACCTTCGCGGCCTCGACCGGTTCGCTCACGCAGACCGTCAATACGCCGACGGCCACGACGACAACGGTGATGTCGTCGGCGAACCCGAGCCTGGTCGGTCAGTTAGTGACGTTCACGGCAACCGTTTCGCCGAATAGCGCAACCGGCTCGGTCATATTTACGATCGACGGAACCGCCGGCGCCCCGATCAAATTGTCCGGCGGCGCAGCGACGACCTCTACTTCGACGCTGACCGTCGCTGGCTCACCCCATAGCGTCAGCGCGGCCTTTACCAGCACCGACGGCTCCTTCGGTGCCAGCACCGGTTCGCTCAATCCTGGGCAAACCGTCAACAAGGCCAGCACGACGACCTCAGTGGTGTCGTCGCTCAATCCGGTCGCGACCGGCACGTCAGTGACGTTCACGGCGACGGTCACCGCGAGCGCCGGCGGCACCCCGAGCGGTACCGTCACCTTTGTCGACATCACCACTTCGCTCACGCTCGGCGGAGGCCCGATCATGCTGCAACCCGGCGGCACCGGCTCTGTGGCATCGGTGTCGACTTCGTTTGCTGGGACAGGAACCCATAATATCGTCGCCACCTATAACGGCGACCCTAACTTCAGCGGCAGCAGCGGTTCGTTCAGCGAAACCGTCAACGCCGGGACGACCACGACAACGACGGTTACTTCATCGCCTAACAATCCCAGCACGTTCGGCCAGACCGTCACCTTCACGGCAACCGTATCGGGCGGCGGAGGCACGCCGACCGGCACGGTGACATTTACGATCGATGGAACCGCTGGAAGCCCGATCAACTTGGTCGGCGGCGCGGCGAGCACCTCAACGTCCACGCTGACCGTCGCCGGTTCGCCGCACATTATCACTGCCGCCTATAGCGGCGACGCCACGTTCAGCGGCAGCACGTCGGCGCAACAATTACGCAAAACGTCGTCAACGGTTCGAGCACAACCACGGTGACGTCAACCGCCAATCCGAGCACGCCCGGCCAATCCGTAACCTTCACCGCCACGGTTACAGGCACCGGAACGTCAGCGACGCCACAGGGCACGGTGACCTTCAAGGACAACGGAGCGGTTATCGGCACCGGTACGTATTGCCGCTGCCGCTGAGCGTCAACAAGGGAACAACAACAACGACGCTGACGGCGTCGCCTAATCCCGCTACGCCGGGTCAGCAAGTCACCTTCACCGCGACCGTGACGATCGGCACCGGCACAGGAACACTGACCCCCGGCACCGTGACGTTCATGGACGGCACAACGACGCTTGGCGTAGTGTCGATCAACAGCGCGGGCGTAGCGACCCTCACCCTATCGACACTCACTTCGGGCAGCCATAGCATCACCGCGGTCTATAGCGGCAACACCAGTTTCAGCGGTAGCACGTCGGCGGCAGTCACCGAGCAGATCGGAGCGCCCGCCGACAGTATCAAACTGCGCGAGATGCAGATCTCCACGACGCCGGTGATCGCGCAAGCCTGGGGTCAGACCACCGCGGCCGCGATGGACGATGCGGTCAGTGCCGGCTTCGGCGGCAATCCGCAGTCGCTCTCTCCGGCCGGCACGGGTTTCACCTATTACTTCAATGACGACGCCCCGGCGCAACGCAGCGCGGACGCGGATCAAGACTCGTTGCGCCGGTATCTGGCTTCGCCGAATGGCAGTTTGACGTCGCCGGACGGCAAGTCACCGGATGCAAAGTCGGCGGCGGCGACTGACAGCGTCAAGCGCGTGAATGACGATTTCAATGCACTCGGCTATGCCGGCGGCATGCCGACCAAGGCACCGCCGCCGCCATCATCCACACCGCACGACTGGCTCGCCTGGGTCACCGTGCGCGGCACCGATTACTTCCGCGGCACCTTCGGCGACGATCTCAAAGGCGACCAGGTCGACGCGCTTATCGGCCTGACGCGGCGTATCTCGCCGAATTTCGTGGTCGGCGCATTCGGCGGCTACGAGCGCTTCGATTACTCCTCGCAAGCTTTCACCGCGCGACTCAAAGGCGACGGCTGGACTGCCGGCGCCTATCTCGGCTGGAAGCTCGCGCCGAACCTGCGCTTGGATGCCGGCGCCGCCTGGTCGGATCTTTTCGCCAATGACACGGCCGGCACCGCGAGTGGTAACTTCACCGGCACACGCTGGCTGGTGAACGGCGGGCTGACCGGGACCTATCCGTGGCAGATGCTGGTGCTCGAGCCCTCGGCGCGGGTGTTTGCGATCTGGTAGCATGAGAACGCCTTCACCGACAGCCTCGGCACGGTGCAAGCGGCGCGCAATTTCGAAACCGGCCGCGCGAGTGTCGGCGCGAAAGCGATCTATCCGTTCGCCTGGACGACGAGCACGGTGGCGCTGTCGCCCTATGCCGGCCTCTACGCCGATTATTATTTCTCGAAGGATGACGCGCAGACCGCGGGACTGACCACTGTGCCGCTCCTCCAAGGCTTCTCGGCGCGCGCCACCGGCGGCGTTGCGGCAAGCTTTGCCGGTGGCGCGACGCTCGGCGCCGGCGGCGAGTTCGGCGGCATCGGCAGCGCCACCCACATCTGGACCTGGACCGCGCGCGGCCGGATTCCGTTTTGATGGCGACACGCTAGCGCGCTCCTTCTCCCCGCTTGCGGGGAGAAGGTTGGGATGAGGGGGCGCAGCGATTAGGCTCAGGCTCGCGAGTAGGCCCCCTCACCCGCTCGCTTTGCTCGCGACCTCTCCCCGCGCAGCGGGGAGAGGTGATGGAAATGATCGTGAGAGCTCACGGCTTCGCCAAAATGCCGCCGGTCAACGGACACGGTGCGCCGGTCGTCGTCGGGTACGACAACGGCAGACCGCGCAAGCTGCGCACCGCGAGGTAAGCGATAGCCTGCGCCTCGAGCGAGTCGACCGACCAGCCGACGGCGTGGGCCGTCTCAACTTGCGCCGGCGCCAGGCGCTGCGCCAGCATCCGCATCAAGGTCGGATTGCGCGCGCCGCCGCCGGCGACGATCCAGCTTGCCGGGGCGCGCGGCAGATGCGCCACGATGCGCGCCACCGCCGCAGCGGTGAGCGCGGTCAGTGTCGCCGCGCCGTCGGCGACGCCGATACCGTCGAGCGCGTCACCCACCCAGCTGCGGAATTCGTTGCGATCAAGCGATTTCGGCGGCGGCAACGCGAAGAACGGATGCGCCAACAAGCGCTCGATCGTCTTTTCGTTGACGGCGCCGCTTGCCGCAGCGCGGCCGTCGATGTCGAGCGGCGTGCCGCTTTGCAGCCGCAGGAAATCGTCCAGCAAGGCGTTACCGGGACCGGTGTCGCAAGCGATCAAATCCCCGCCGTCGATATAGGTGATGTTCGCTACACCGCCCAAATTGAGCACGGCGATCGGCGAAGCGCGCTGCAATTGCCGCACCAGCGCGCGGTGAAAGACTGGCGCAGGCGGCGCGCCCTGCCCGCCCGCGGCCACGTCCGCCGCACGAAAATCATACACGACCGGCGTGCCAAGCCGCGCCGCGAGCGCGGCGCCGTCGCCGATTTGCAGCGTCAGGTGCCGTTCCGGCCGATGCAGCAGCGTCTGACCGGGAAAGCCGACCACGGCCACTTCGCCATGCTGCAATCCGTTTGCCGCCAGGAAAGATTCCACTGCCTCGCCATGCGCATCGTTGATGAGCCGTTCGGCTTCGGCAACGACTTCCGGCCGCGCGGTACGGTCGGTCAAATTCGCGGCCGCCGCGGTAGCGCGGCGCAAAAGCGTTCGTTCAGCCTTGCCATAGGGGCGGCAAGCCGTGGCGCCGAGTTGGGCGATGCGTTCGCCGTCGGTGTCGATCAAGGCGACGTCAACGCCGTCCTGCGAGGTGCCGCTCATAAGCCCGATCGCCAAGACCGGGGCGGTGGCCGCTGACGGCCAATCGAATGCCATTTGCTCGGACATGATGCTCAAAGGGTGCCTGTTAATAAGGCTTCCGCATCGTCAGGGGCTTTTGCATACAGCGCCGGACCTGTTACACCAACGGCGTCGCCGCGCCGCCGCGCCGCCGTCCAGAATAGCAAGGCGCATGATCCCGAAAAGTGGGTACCGGCTTTCGGGCAAGATCACGGCCAAATAAGGTCGCATGAACACCTACAAGTCCGACTTCCTCAACGTGCTCGCCACGCGAGGGTTCATCCATCAAATCTCAGAGCCCGAAGCGCTCGATGCATTGGCGCGTTCATCGACCATTACCGGCTATATCGGCTTTGATTGCACGGCACCGTCACTGCATGTCGGCTCGCTGTTGCCGATCATGCTGCTCTACTGGATGCAGCAGACCGGGCATCGGCCGATCACGCTGATGGGCGGCGGCACCACCCGCGTCGGCGATCCGTCGGGAAAAGACGAAAGCCGGCGGCTCCTGTCCGATGACGACATCAACGAAAATCTCAAAGGTATCCGCGCGATTTTTTCCCGTTTCCTGCGCTTCGGCGACGCGGCTGGAAAAACTTCCGGAAACGATGCGAGCAATGATGCGATTATGGCGAACAACGCCGATTGGCTCAATTCGCTCAACTATATCGATTTCCTGCGCGACATCGGCCGGCACTTTTCCATCAACCGCATGCTCGCGTTCGATTCGGTGAAGCTGCGGCTGGAGCGCCAGCAGGAATTGTCGTTCCTGGAATTCAATTACATGATCCTGCAGGCTTACGACTTCGTCGAGCTCTATCGCCGCCATGGCTGCGTCTTGCAAATGGGCGGATCGGATCAATGGGGCAATATCGTCAACGGCATCGATCTCGGGCGGCGGCTGCATAACGCGCAATTCTTTGCGCTGACGGCGCCGCTCATCACCACCTCATCGGGCGCCAAGATGGGCAAGACCGCTTCCGGTGCGGTCTGGCTCAACGCCGAGCAAGTCAGCCCGTACGAATATTGGCAATATTGGCGCAACACCGACGACGCCGATGTCGTTCGCTTCTTGAAACTATTCACGGTGCTGCCGCTGGACGAGATCGGGCGGCTTGCCGCGCTCAAAGGCTCCGAGATCAACGAAGCGAAAAAAGTTCTGGCCAACGAAGCAACAGCGCTGGTTCACGGCCGGGAAGCGGCGAGGCAAGCTGCGGCGACCGCGCGCACGACCTTTGAAGAAGGCGGCGTCGGGTCAACGCTGCCGACTGTCGAAGTCCCGCGCGCGGAGCTAAAAGCGGGCATGAGCGTGCTGACCGCTTTTGTCAAAGCCGGGCTCGCGAGCTCAAACGGCGAGGCCCGGCGCGCTATCGCTAATAACGCGCTCATGATCAACGACGCGCGTGTCACCAGCGAGAAAGCGGCAATCAGCGCAGCCGACGTGACGGCAAACGGCGTCATTAAGCTTTCGCTCGGCCGCAAGCGCCACGTTTTGCTCAAGCCGGTGTGAATCCCCGTCGTCATTGCGAGGAGCCGAACCGGCCACGCAGCAATCCAGAATCAATAATTAAAACGCTGCTCGATTGCTGCGCGGAGCTTGTCACCGGGCCGGCACGGGGTCGGACCCGTTGGCTCGCAATGACGGATTGGTAATCAGCGCACGTTGCTCGTCGCTGCAGCGTTGTCGTCAATCGGCGTGGAGTCGTCGGTCGGCGGCGGGGTGTAAGGAGTGTTGGCCGGGAATTCGAATACTTTACGCAACAATCCAGGAGCCAAAGCCGACAGCGGATTGACGTGCAGCACCGGTCCGGCCGGCTTGCCGACCACCTCATAGGTAACGCCGACCAGTCCCTCCTTTTCACCGCCGAGAAATAGCCCCACGATCGGCAGCTGGCCGAGCAGATTGTTGGCGCCATAGAGCGGAATGAGCGTGCCGCGCAGATGCACTTCGTCATCGGCATAATCGATGACGCCGTCGATGGTGCCGCCGAGCACGGGTCCGCGGACGACCCCGTCGTGCAAGGCAATGCGCCCTGGCGCGCGGGTGAAGTCGACCTTCAAGCCGGAGAACGCCATGTTGGCGTTGCGCTGGGCCTGGCTGCCATTGGCGACCGCGCGCTCGAGCTGGGATTCGTCATGGACGGCAAAATTGCGAACGTTAACGGTGCCGAGCTGAACCGGGTTGGCGGCCGAAGGTGCGTCCATCACCGTCGTCAGCTGTCCGCCGGTCATACGCGCATAGACGTCCGTGAACCGGAACAGCGCTCCGGCGTCGGTCGATTCAAGCTGAACCACTTGCCGCCCGCCCGGCCGGCCGCGCAGGTCCCCGGTCAGCGTGCCGTTGTGGCCAATCTTGGCCATCAGGCCGAGGCTACGTACCTCGCCGTTACGGCGCGACATTTTCAGTTCGAGACTGCGCAACGCCTCGCCGTTATGACCGAGCACGGCGCCGAGTTTCATGTCGAGATCGACATCCGCCGGCGGGCGTTTGGGCGGTGCTTTGACCGAACCGCCGGTTAAGGTCTTGAGGAAGCCGCGGCCGTCATAAGAATCGCCGCGCATGATCGCGCGCAGCGTACCATCCGACATGCGATCGACCTTGAGACTGGCGCGATCGCCGTCGGAAAATCCATAGGACGAGAAATTCGCGGATAACAGATCACCCGCATTATCAAGGTCGACAACGCCCTTTACCCCGCCGCCGGCGCCTTCGATTAGCATATCCTCTAGTCGGATCGATTGCGGCTTGGTCACGAGCGTGAAGGTGGCGCGGGCGGGTTTGCCGGCCTGTTTGACCCAGCCCGGCAGGAAGCCCTCGATCTGTGCCGGCGTCAGATCGGCCTGCACGGCGAAGCGGCCGTCGCGCTCGGAGGCAGTGCCGATCCGGCCGGCAACGTCGACGGGAATCGCGCCGCCGATCGCGCCTGCGGCGTCGAGACCAAGATTGTTGCGCGCAGTCTCGTCGAGCATGCCCTGAATGTGAACCTCGGCGGCGTCGTCGCCGCGCAGCCTGCGATATTCCAAACTCGCCGGCGCGCCGCCGATCTTGACGTCGCCTTTAAGCGCAAAGCCTTGATTGTTGGCGCTGACTTTGAGGTCGGCGGATTCGACCTTTTGGCCCATGATCATGTGATCGGCGGAGAAGTTCAGCGCGTCCACCGTGATCGCATAACTGGTCGATCCGGGCGGTAGATCGGGCTTCAGCGGCATCGCCAAGGCGACGAGCGCAGTCATATTGCCGCGCGTTGTCGCCGGATCGAACGGCGCGCCGGAGGTGTCGCGCAGCCGGTCCATCGTCAGGAGTTCCGCGGCCGCGGGCACAGGACCGTCCAGCTTGAAATGCACGCGTGCCGGCGGTTGGCGCGGCGCGGTATCGGGAACCTCAAACAGGCCCGAAGACAGCACGAGCTTGCGCCCGGACGGCAGGTCGGCGGTCGCCTTGCCAACTGCGATCTGCGCATTGCGACCGACCACATGGACGGCCATGTCGGCGTCGTGGAGCGCCGGCAGACCAGCAACCGGGTGGATCACGCAATTGGTGGCAAGTGCATCGACGGTCAGTCCGTCATCAGGTAGTGGCGGGCCGCTGGCCTTGAGCGTTTCGAATGGAGCGTTCACCGCAATCGTCAGGCGCTCGAGATTGCCGCTCGCCAAATGTTCGTTGAACCAATCGCGAACTTTAGGAGCGACAAAGACAGGCCAAAGTTTTTTCAGGGCCTCAGCACCCATCCGCGTTGCTGCAAGGCCGGTGGTAAGGCGAAGATTGCCACTCGAATAATCGGCATTGCCTGACATCGCGACGCCGAGATCTGCATTGCCAAAGTCGCCCTGAAGGATGGTCAACCGCTTGCCGTGCGGGTCGAACCGGCCGACCACCGCGATGCGGTTGAGAACGAGCGATTCGCCTTGGCTAGAACCTTGAGCGGCAGCTTGGCCGGTACCTGCGGCGGCGCCTTGGGCGGCAGGCGTATTGAGGACTGCGCTGCCGCCCGCGATCTTGAAAGCCCAAGACCCTTGCGGCTGCGCCGGGGCCTCGACTTGCCCGAAGAGCGTGAACCGATTGTTGCCTGAAACGATCTGAAACGGCACTTCGAGAAGACGGCTCGCGGCGTCCCAATTGATTTTGAACTCGGCGCGATCAAGGTCGATCCGTCCGTCGCTGCTGTCGCCGTCGTTGATCGAGCCTGCATTGGCGACGATGCGGCCCACTAGCGTTTGCGGCACGCCACCGGGACCGATCTCGCCTTGCAGGCTCGCCGAGATCGGCAGGTCGACCTGCAACGTTCCGTCACCAAGCCGCGAGGCCAAAAGAAGATCATTGGCCGCCACTTGCCGGGCTTCGAGCGCAATGTTGCGATAGCCGTCGGAGGTCGGTTTGATCGACGCGGTCAGTCCCCATGGACGCTCGGGATTTTCCGAACCGACGGTGACGACAATGCCGCCACTGCGCGGCCGTTCAAGCGTCAGGGTGATGTTCTGGAAGCTCCACCTTTTGCCGGTGCGCTGATCAGCGACCGTCAGCGTGCCGTCCTTCAATCCGAGTTCGCGCAAATCATGGCCGTCGAGACCGGATTGGCCGATACCGTCGAGCCAGGCCAAAACCGCGGCAATGCTGTCTGCGGCGGCCGGATGCGGCATCGCAGCTTGCGACGCTGAACCTGCCGGCAGGGTTGTCGCTGCTGATTGCTTGTCGGATGACCTTTTGTCCAATGGCGCCTGTGGCTGGCTGGTTGCGGGGCTAAGCGGCAAAGGCGCGCTTGCCAATGGTGCGGCGGCTGTCGCGATTGGATGCTTGTCGGAGCTGGACGCGAACACCGTGACTGTGCCGTCCAGCTCAATGCGTACTGCGAGTTCAGCGCCGACGAGACTTAAGCTTTCGGCGCGCATATGCCCGCTGAGTAGGCTCAAACCGGAGACGCGGATTTCCGCCTTTGGCGCGCTGGCGACCACCGTGCCGTCGAGATCGCGCACAACAATGTCACGGACGCGCACGGCGGCGCCGCCATTGGCAGTACGCTCGATCTGCGTTCCGCCGACTTCTACCCGCTCGCGGCTGCCGAAATTCTCTTCGATCGCGGCCACCAGCCAAGGGCTGAAAGCGTCGAGCTGAATAGGGCCGCTCGAGAGCCGCCACCACAGACCGGCGCAGCCGAGCACCAGCACGCCGACGAGGACGCCGCAGCCAATCGCGACGCGTTTAATAAGCTTCCGATGCCGCGCCAAAAGACGCCGATAGGCGGCGAGATAACGGCCGTCGGCCCAGCGCTCGCTGCGACGCGCCGCTGCAAGATTGGCCCGGCGTCGCGGGTGAACAACGGTCTCGCCCCACGGGGTAGACTGTCCGATCTGGCTGCTTTGTTTGCCCATGCCCGCTCGGGCGTCCCCTCGTCCGTGGCGTCGTCACAACGGTATACTACAGCCGATAGGATTAACGCCCCGCGATCGACACCCCTTCCGGCGGGCGTATTTTGAAGACCAAGAATTCTGACGTGAAAGCGTCGAAAGGAAGGCGCAAAGGAACTCAAATGGCCAAAAACGAAGCTTCCCCCGCGGCTTCAAGCCGCCGAGCGAGGGCTAGCAATGCCGCGCCGAGCCTGGGCGTCAAGGCGCCAGCTTTCCGGCTCCTGCGGGACGGCGGCGGAACCGTGTCGCTTGCGGATTTCGCGGGACGCAAGCTCGTTCTGTACTTTTATCCGCGCGCCGACACGAGCGGCTGCATCCGGGAGGCGATCGACTTCTCGCGGCTGAAAACAGCCTTTGCCCGAGCCGGGACCGACATTCTTGGGGTCTCGGCGGATCCGGTCACGGCGCTGGATCGCTTTAAGGCGAAGCACAAGTTGACCATCGCTTTAGCATCGGATGAGGCACACAAGGCGCTCGAAGCCTATCAGGTGTGGCAGCGAAAGACGTTATACGGTCGAAAATTCATGGGCACTGTGCGCGCGACCTTCCTCATCGGTGCCGACCAGCGCATTGCCCACATATGGCCGAAAGTGTCGGTCGCCGGCCACGCCGAAGAGGTTTTCGAGGCGGCGAAAATGCTGTGAGGGGTAGCGCGGTGGAAATTGTTAACCGAAACCTCCAAGTTCCTAACACGACGCTGCCGCGATTTATCAATAGCTAACCTTAATTAAGTGAACTCCGCTCCCTGCTTGCGTGGGAGCGACAATGTCGCAGTGGACGTCTCGGTCGCAACAGACCGCAAGATTTCAGCATCCGCCTCAACATTCCGGACGGCTCCGAACATCGCGGCCGACCGAAGGTGCAGCCCGCAGCACCGAGGCGCGCGAACGTGCGCCGGGCGGCGCACGAAGGCCGTCCGCCTACACCATCGCGCATGCCGGAAAGCAGGTCAGGTTCGGACCGGTTGTGTTCTGGATCGTCGTCGGCACGGTCGTCATTATGGCCGTGTGGTCGATCATTTCGGCCACTTATCTGGCTTTCCGCGATGACGTGCTGCGAACGCTGATTGCACGACAAGCGGAGCAGCAGTTCGCCTATGAGGATCGCATCGCGGAGCTGCGCGCCGACATCGACCGTGCGACCAGCCGACAACTGCTTGATCAGGAGCAATTCGAACAGAAGCTCGACGAGCTGACGCGCCGCCAAAGCTTGCTCGAGTCGCGTGCAGCCGCATTAAGCGGCGCCGACCCTGCAATCGCCGGCTCGATTAGACCTACAGCGAAACCAAGCGCCGAGCCAACCAGCGGCGGGGCGCGCGGCGACCGCAGCCGTCAGTCCAGCATCGGCGCCGCACTCGGACGACTGGAAGCCTCACTCGATCGCGTGGAACAACGACAAGCGTTGACACTCGGCCGGATGCAGGATCGCTATGAGAATAAAGCGCGGCAGATCCGTAACGCACTGGTCCAGCTCGGGCTGCGGCCCGAAGCCGGGGCGCCGGCAAGCGGCGGCCCATTCGTACCGGTCAAATTGCTACCTGATGATCAAGCTTTCGGGCGCGCGCTTATGCATGTCAATCTCGCGCGCACGGATGCCAATGCCTTGAGCAACACCCTTCTCAAAGTTCCGCTACGCAAGCCGGTCACCGGCGAGATTGACGAGAGCTCGCCATTCGGCGTTCGCACCGACCCGTTTGTCCACGAAGCGGCGATGCATACCGGCATTGATTTCCGCGGCGACATCGGCGATCCGATCCGCACCACCGCCGCGGGCACTGTGACCATTGCAGGCTTGAGCGGCGGTTACGGCAAAATGGTCGAGATCGATCACGGCAACGGACTTGCGACCCGTTATGGTCACCTCTCCGAAATCGACGTCCAAGTCGGCGACAAGGTGCACACGGGGGAGATCGTCGGCAAGCTTGGCTCAACCGGACGTTCGACCGGCCCGCATTTGCATTACGAAGTTCGCGTCAAAGGCGAGGCTGTCGACCCGCAGAAATTTCTCGACACCGGCGAGCGGCTATTCGGCGGCTGATGCAATTCTCTGTCAGTGCGCAGTGACCGGATTCGAACGCCCACGCTGCGTTGCTATTCTACATCCTCGACGTGTTTCGGTCCGGTACCGAAGGCCTTTTGCGCCAGCGCGGCCTCCGTGAACTGATCGATATCACCGTCGAGCACCGCCGCGGTATTCGAGGTTGAAACGCCGGTGCGCAGATCCTTGACCATCTGATAGGGCTGCAGCACGTAAGAACGGATTTGATGGCCCCAGCCGATATCGGTCTTCGCAGCCTGCTCAGCGGCCGCCTGCTGTTCGCGTCGATCTAGTTCGCGCTCATACAATTTGGCGCGCAGCATCTGCCAAGCCTGGGCGCGGTTGCGGTGTTGCGAACGGTCATTTTGGCACACCACGACGATGTTGGTCGGAATGTGCGTGAGGCGGACAGCGGATTCGGTCTTGTTGACATGCTGCCCGCCGGCGCCTCCGGCGCGCATCGTATCCACCCGCACGTCCGACTCCTTGATTTCGATATTGATGCGGTCGTCGACCACCGGATAGACGGTGACGCTGGCGAAGGAGGTGTGCCGACGGGCATTGGAATCGAACGGGGAGATGCGGACCAGACGGTGCACGCCGTTCTCCGTCTTCAACCAGCCATAGGCGTTGCGGCCCTTGATTTCGACCGTTGCCGACTTGATGCCGGCCTCTTCGCCCTGCGTCTCCTCGATATATCCGACCTTGAAGCCGTGCTGCTCGGCCCAGCGCACATACATGCGCAACAGCATGTTGGCCCAATCCTGGCTCTCGGTGCCACCAGCCCCGGCATGCACTTCGAGATAGCAATCATTGCCGTCGGCCTCGCCCGACAGCAGCGCCTCGAGTTCGCGGCGCGAGACCTCGGCTTTGAGCTTGCGTAGCGCAGCTTCCGCTTCGGCGATTGTTTTCGGATCGTTCTCGCTCTCACCGAGCTCGATCAGCGTAATTTGGTCGTCGAGCTCCTGCTCCATCCGCCCCAGCGCGGCGAGCTGCTCGTCGAGCGCGGTGCGCTCCTGCATCAGCCGGCTCGCCCGCTGCGGATCGTTCCAGAGATTAGGATCCTCGGCTAGCCGATTCAGTTCAGCGAGCCGCGCGCGCGCCTTGTCGAGGTCAAAGATGCCTCCTCAGCAGCGCAAGTGACTGCTTGATTTCGGCGACGGTCGCTTCGGTTTCGGAACGCATGAGGATTCAGATACTAGAAATCAGATGTCGGATGTCAGATAAGGTCGAATAATTAATATCGCAAACATACTTCCACTTCTGAAATCTGTCCTCCGACAGTGAGCTCCAGCCTCAGTACAATCCCCCTGTGCCGGTGCGTACGACATTGCCGCCATCCGGGGAGCCGGCAGTCGGCACGCCATTGGCGGTTTCGGCGCCAATCACTGAATAGGAATCGGGCGGTGCGGTGCCGGGCTTGAACGCTTCCAGGATGACTTTGGTGTCGCCGGGGCCGGCGCGCATGCCGGTCTTGGCCTCGACGCGGATCAGCTTGATGCCGGGCGGGACACTGAACGGAATCGGCGGCTTGTCGGCGAGCGTCACTTTGAGAAAGTCCTTGACGACTGGCGCGGCGAGATGCCCGCCGGTGGCCAGCCGCGCGATATGGCGTGGCTTGTCGAAGCCCATATAGACGCCGCAAACGACGTCCGGCGAATAGCCGATAAACCACACGTCTTTCTCGTCGTTCGTCGTGCCGGTCTTGCCGGCAATCGGCTTGCCGACTTCGCGCACCACGGTCGCGGTGCCGCGCTGCACGACCCCTTCCATCAGCGACGTGATCTGATAGGCGGTCATCGCATCGATCACTTGCTCGCGGCGATCGATCAACGTCGGCTCTACCTGGTTGTCCCACTTGCTCGCATCGCAGCCAACGCACTCGCGTTGATCGTGCTTGTAGATGGTATGGCCGTAGCGATCCTGAATCCGGTCGATCAAGGTCGGAATGACACGCCGGCCGCCATTGTCGAACATCGAATAGGCCGTGACCATCCGCAACACGGTCGTCTCGCCGGCACCCAGCGCATAAGAAAGGTATGGCGGCAACTCGTCATAGACGCCGAACCGCTTGGCGTATTCGGCGATCAACGGCATGCCGAGGTCCTGCGCTAACCGCACCGTCATCACATTGCGCGATTGTTCGAGGCCGAAACGAAGCGTCGAGGGTCCGAAAAACTTGCCGCCGTAATTTTCCGGTCTCCAAATGCCGCCGCCCTGACCCATGTCGATTTCAATCGGCGCATCCATGACGATGGTGGAGGGCGTGTAGCCGTTATCCAGTGCCGCGGCGTAGACGATCGGCTTGAACGAGGAGCCCGGCTGCCGCAAAGCCTGGGTGGCGCGGTTGAACTGGCTCTGATCGAAGGAAAAACCGCCGACCATCGCTAGCACGCGGCCGGTATGCGGATCCATGACAACCATCGCCCCGGAAATTTCCGGCATCTGGCGCAGCCGATATTGTCCCTGTTGCTCCAGCGGCGAGACATAGACCACATCGCCAACTGACAGCACCTGACTAACCTTCTGGACCGGCTTCGACGGACCGCTCGCAGGCTTTGCCCATTTGACGCCGTCGAGCGTCACGATGCCAACTTCGCGATCCTTGACGACCGCGCCGCCGGGGTCGCGCGCCGGCTGCAGCCCGATGCGGGCGGATTGGTCGTCGACCTGTAGCACGACAGCCATGCGCCACGGTTCGATATCGTCCAGCGATTTGTTTTCGGCGAGTTTGACGCCCCAATCGCCGCTGGCATCGATCTTAGTGATGGCGCCGCGGTAACCTTGGCCTTCGTCGAAATTGACGAGCCCGTTGATCATGGCCTTGCGCGCCACAACCTGCAGCTTGGGATCGAGCGTGGTTCGCACCGACAGCCCGCCCTCATAAAGTTTTTTCTCGCCGTATTTCTCGTAGAGATACCGACGCACTTCTTCAGCGAAATATTCGGCCGCGAAGATGTGGGCGCCGGTCGGTCGGACCGTGACCTCCAGCGGATCTTTCTTGGCTTTTTCGGCTTGGGCGGCGGTGATGTAACCGTCCTCGGCCATGCGGTCGATCACGTAGTTGCGCCGACCAACGGCATCATCGTGCCGACGGAACGGATTGTAATTGTTCGGGCCTTTCGGCAGTGCGGCAAGGTACGCGGCTTCGGCGATCGTCAGCTCGTGCACTGATTTGTCGAAATACAACAGCGATGCCGCCGCCACACCGTATGCCCCAAAGCCGAGATAAATTTCATTCAAATAAAGTTCGAGAATCTTTTGTTTCGAATAAGTGCGCTCGATGCGTAGCGCCAACAGCGCTTCTTTGATCTTGCGTTGGAACGACACCTCATTGGTCAAAAGGAAATTCTTCGCAACCTGCTGGGTGATCGTGGATGCTCCCTGCGGCCGGCGGCCAGTGCCGTAATTTTCAACGTAGAGCATGCCGGCGCGGCCGATACCGTAAATGTCTACCCCGGGGTGCTGGTAGAAATTCTTGTCCTCGGCGGCGACGAAAGCATTGGTAACGAGCTTCGGGATCGCCTGGATTGGGAGATAAAGGCGCCGCTCTTTGGCATATTCCGCCAACAGCGAACCGTCCGCCGCGTGAACGCGGGTCATCACCGGCGGCTCATAGTCCTTAAGCTGTGAATAATCAGGTAGATCCTTGGAGAAATGCCACAATAGGCCGGCAACGGCGGCGACGCCGACAATGAAGAAAATGGTACCCACCGCAAACAGGAAGCCGAAAAAGCGCAGAAGCAGTTTCACGGTGGCACCAATTTCATTGAACCAATTTGGGTTGAGCCAGATTCATCGAGCGCCCCGCGGCGAAATTGGCCGCCTCGCCGCAAATAACGCTTTAAAGGCATTTCGCCCCCCGCGTAGCACGGTGGAGTGTGACAGCAACGGCCCGTGCCCGCTAGCTCGTTCCGTCCCATTCACCTCGTCGCTCCGTTTTTTGTTCAAACTGAGGCCATTGCGCCACATCCATTGCCGGAATTTGGCCCTTATTTGGCGCCTGTACGGGTGCCCGCCAGGCGGGTGGAAAAGTATCCATCAATGGCTGACGCCATCGCATCCGCGGTTCGATCGCGCCAGCTGTCGGAGGCGAGCGACTGCAAATCCTCCTTGTTGGAGACGTAACCAAGTTCGACCAAAACCGACGGCACATCCGGCGCGCGCAAAACACGAAAGCCGGCCGACTTGATCGGCTCTTTGTGCAGCCGCGTGGTTCGCTTGATCGTGCTGACCAGTTTGTGGGCGAATTGCAGCGAAAAGGTCTTGGTCTCGCGTTGCGCCAGGTCAATTAGAATGCCGGCGACATCATCCGGTTGATCCTTGAGGTCGACGCCGGCAATCACGTCGGCGCGGTTTTCCTGTTCGGCAAGCCGAGCAGCTGCGGGATCTGTCGCGGTTTCGGAAAGCGTATAGACCGTGGCGCCCTGCGTGTCCCCTTCCCTTTTCGGTAGCGAGTCAGCATGGATTGATATGAATAAGGCAGCGTCAGCCTCGCGGGCAAATCGAACCCGCTCGGCAAGCGGCACGAACGTGTCGTCGGATCGGGTCAGCAGCACGCGGTATTTGCCCAAAGTCTCGATTTTCTCCTGCAGGCGCTTAGCGAAATCGAGCACAATGTCTTTTTCTTCGATCTGCCCGTTCGGCCCTTTGGTGCCGGTGTCGATCCCGCCGTGTCCGGGATCCAAGACGATGACCGGCCGGGCATCGCCGTTCGAGGATTGCGGCTCGCGCGGCGGCGGCGGCGTTTGCGCGGATCGTTGATCGGAAGCAACTTTTCGCAGGAAGCTGTCGCGATCGGTTACCGCCAAGTCGAGCACCAATCGCGCCGGTGTGCCTTCGCCCGGATCCATAACGAATGCCTTGTCGACCCGTGCCGGTTTGACAAGATCGATCACAATCCGCGAGCCGCCCGGCATGACCAGGCCAAAGCGAAACGCCTTGATCAAGCCGCGACCGGTCTCGCCAGCCTTAGACGGTAGTCGAAACGCAACCTGCGAAATGTCGACGACGACCCGGTCAGGATCGGCAAGGGTAAAAACGTGCAGGTCGATTTTGCGCGTGAGGTCGAGGATGAACCGCGTTTGCGTCTCGTCACCGCCGAGTCTTGCGTCGGTCGCAACCGGGAACGAGTCGGCGGGAACCGTCGCCGGCGCAGCCGGCGCCCGCGCCGTCAAACCAATGGCGGCGAGCAAAACGCCGAAAAAGGCCAAGCGCGCGGCTTGGACGACCATCGGCTCCGACCTCATCCCGGGCCCCTCCTACCCCATTATGCGGGCATAGTTAACTGCGACCTAATTAGCCCGAGAAAAGCCTTGGCAATAAGGCAAAAAGTCAGTTGCCTGCGGGTAAATCCCACAGGCGACTTGCCAATTCGCTGCCGGCGGCCTTAAGAAGGGCGTGCCGACGGTGAAAGGTTCCGGCTGTGTCCGCGTGACGGCCTCCGGCGCGTCCGCCCCGATTGGCTTCCAAAACGATGCCGGGAGCCGGGCAAACGCCGCTTTCGATCCGCCGCACTGCCACGATGTTCGTGGAGACGATGTTCGGACTGATCATGTCTTCGACGAACACCGCAGTTGTGGCGATGCAAAGCTCTGCCAGGGCCACTGGGGATGAGGCCGGCCGGAACTGTGTGCGCCGCGTGTTCGCAGCAGCAAAGCTGCGAAACGGCGTGCCGCAACGTCGGCGTCTAGCGAAATCGCGGCTGCGTTCCGCGCGGCCGCCTCATTGCGGTTTGGAGTTCATGTTCGAGGCGCAAGTCAAGGTTCAATGCAACGGGCTCGGCGGCACTGATTTGTCGCTCGCCGGCGGCCGGACCTCTTATGCTTGCGGCGCTCGCGGCTTCCGAGCCGTTCCAGCCACCGAAAATCGGACCGGTCTCCTCGCGTCCCGCCCATGCGGCGCGGCGCGATTGGGCGTACCGGTCCCCATGAGATTTGCCAATGGCCAACAAAATGCTGATCGACGCGACCCACCCCGAGGAGACCCGGGTGGTGGTTTTGCGCGGCAATCGCGTCGAAGAATTCGACTTTGAATCTGCGCACCGCAAGCAATTAAGAGGCAACATTTACCTGGCGAAAGTAACGCGCGTCGAGCCGTCGCTTCAGGCCGCTTTCGTCGATTACGGCGGCAACCGCCACGGATTTCTCGCCTTTAGCGAAATTCATCCCGACTACTACCAGATCCCCATCGCTGATCGGCAGGCCTTAATCGCCGAGGAGGAGCGCGCGCAACGCGCCGCCGCTGACGAAGTTGATCGAGCACCGCGGCGCGCCCGTGGGGCCGCGGCTTCGGCCCGGCGTGATGAGGATGCAATCCGCAGCGACGGTGCAGCTCCCGCCGAGCCCCTTGGCGGCGACGTTATTGAGGCGGAAACGTCTTCGACGGCAATTGAACCCGAAGTGACTGATATAGGATTCGAGCCGCCAACTGGCGCCCCCGACGAGGAGATAGTTGCGCCGGCATTCGAAATGCACGCACCGGAAGCACCAGCCGGCGGAGCTTCCGCCGACGAAGTGGAAGCCGGAATCGTGCATAAAGCGACGACGGGGCAAGCGCCAGATTACAACGCCGACATGGCGCAAGGCACGGCGCAAGATTCAGCGCAGGACTTGGCGCAACAGGACTTGGCGCAAGATGTGGCCCAATCGATGTCCACAGCAGACACCGACGACGAAGGCGCGGTTGCTAAGCAGGTGGGGCCGTTTGAGGACAATGGCGAGGAAGAGACGACAGACGACGTTGTCGAATCGGTAGGCGGCGCCGATGCACTCGAAGAAGTCCCGGATCGTGCCCCACGCTACCGCCGGCAATACAAAATCCAGGAAGTCATAAAGCGCCGACAGGTCATGCTTGTGCAGGTCGTCAAGGAAGAGCGCGGCACCAAAGGCGCGGCGCTGACGACATACCTCTCGCTCGCCGGACGTTATTCGGTGCTCATGCCAAATACGGCACGCGGGGGCGGCATCAGCCGGAAAATCACCAATCCCGAAGATCGTGCGCGGCTTCGAGAAGCGGCGTCCGATCTGGAAGTGCCGGAGGGCATGGGCGTGATCCTGCGCACCGCCGGCGCAAGCCGCACGAAGATCGAGATCAAGCGCGATTTCGAATATTTATTGCGGATGTGGGAAACGGTGCGCGACCTGACGCTTAAATCGACCGCACCCAAGCTCGTGTATGAAGAGGGCTCGCTGGTCAAACGTTCGCTCCGCGATCTTTACACCAAGGATATCGACGAGGTCCTCGTCGCTGGTGCCGAAGCCTACCACGAGGCCAAGGAATTCATGCGCATGCTCATGCCGAGCCATGCCAAGAACGTGAAACTGTACACCGATACCCAGCCGATATTGTCGCGATACGGAGTCGAGAACCAACTCGACGCCATGTTCTCGCCGGTCGTGCAGCTACGGTCCGGCGGTTATATCGTGCTCAACCAAGCCGAGGCGCTGGTCGCCATTGATGTCAATTCCGGCCGCGCTACGCGCGAGCACCATATCGAGGACACCGCGTTCAAAACCAACTTGGAGGCGGCGGACGAGATCGCGCGGCAGCTTCGGTTGCGCGACCTTGCCGGGCTCATCGTCATCGACTTCATCGATATGGATGAAAAACGCAACAATCGGGCGGTCGAACGCCGGCTCAAGGAATGCCTCAAACACGATCGCGCGCGCATCCAGGTCGGCCGCATCTCGCATTTCGGGCTTCTCGAAATGTCACGCCAGCGCCTCCGCACGAGCGTACTCGAAAGCTCAACCGAGAAGTGCCCGTATTGCGGTGGCAGCGGCCATGTTCGCTCGGTCTCGTCGCTGGCTTTGCAGGTGCTGCGCGCGCTTGAAGAGCAGCTGATAAGAGGCGCGACGCACAATCTCACCGCTCGCACGCGCCCCGACGTCGCTCTCTACGTTCTCAATCAAAAGCGTGCGCATTTGCGCAGCCTCGAGGAGCGGTTCGCCATCACCATCACGGTCACGGCTGACGAGACGGTGCGGGCGCCGCAGACCTTCGTGATCGATCGCGGCGAGCAGGTGCATACGATCGAAGCGGCGAAGGCGCTTGCTGAACGGGCGCAGGCGCAAGCCGCACCATTGGAAGAAGAAGACGATCTAGAAGACTTCAGCATTGTCGAAGAGGAAGACACCCAGGCAGAAGTGGCGGTGGCGTCGACGGCGGTGGAACACGGCGAAGGCGGCTCGCGGCGGCGCCGGCGGCGGCGGCGGCGCGGCGGCCGCGACGGCGGCGATCACCCTCACGGACCGTCGCATGGACAAGCACATGGCCAGTCGCATGGCCAGTCGCATGGCCAGTCGCATGGCCAGTCGCATGGCCGGGCGCTGGAACGGGTTGAGCACATCCCGATCGGTGAACCGACCGGCGAGCCGGGGGCGGACGAGATAGAAATCGTGGCCGACGAGAGCATGATCGATCCGACCGGAGGTCTTGCGTCCGAGAGTCATGAGCAGCGCGCCGATGACCATAGCGAGCGTGGCGAGCCGCGCCGTGACGAGCGGCGCCGGCGTCGAGGCCGTCGCGGCGGCCGACGCAATCGGCAACGCAATGATGAGAGCGGCTATGCCGGTCGCGAGCAATCCGGCCCCTCCGCGTCGCAGGAATTCGCGCCGACGGAACAGCTGACCGCACCGCCTGCACCCGAACCCGAACTCAGGCATGCCATCGCCGACCTCGATTCACCGGTCGAGCGCGCAACGCCGCCCGATGCGTCGCCAGCTGCGGAGCCAAGCGAACCCGCTCGCCGGCGCTCGACTGTGCGCGAGCCCGCGCCCGGCGGCGAGGTGCCGGCGAACAATCCAGGGCAAACAGTCTCCGAGTCATCGGAGCCGGTTATTACGGAAACAGGCAACGGTGCTGAAAGCGAGCGGCCGCGCCGCACCGGATGGTGGTCCCGCCGGTTCGCCGGCAGCTAGGCGATGAAAAGCGGCTGGGTCGATCGTGACGCCGAAGCCATTGTGGCTGACGGCGTCAAAGCCGGAATCGATCCCGACCTATCGCTTCGCGTTTACAGCTCGCGTCTCTTGGGCTGTGATCCCAAACTTGTGTTGCACGGCGGCGGCAACACGTCGCTGAAGACCAAGATGCGCGACGCCCTTGGCGCGGAAGTCGAAGTCCTGCGCGTTAAAGCTTCCGGCGTCGACATGGCAAGTATCGCGCCCACCGGCTTTCCGGCGATCCGGCTCGAGCCGATGCGCAGGCTGCGCGCGTTCGCGACCATCGGGGACGAGGAATTGCTGGCCGTCGAACGCGCCAATTTGATCGATCCGCGCGCTCCGAACCCGTCGGTTGAGATGATGCTGCACGCTTTTTTGCCGCACAAATTCGTCGATCATACCCACGCGACCGCAGTGCTCAGCCTCATCGATCAAAAGCGCGGCGAAGAAATTTGCGGCGAGGTTTTTGCCGGGCGCATGGCGTTCGTTCCCTACCTGATGCCGGGATTTGGACTTGCCAAAAAAGCCATCGAGGTTTTCGAACATGCGCCCGGCTGCGAAGGACTGATCTTAAGCAAACACGGTCTGGTCACTTTCGGCAAATCGGCGCGAGAGGCGTACGAGCGCATGATCGCGGCTGTCTCGCGCGCGGAAGATTTCATCGCACGGAACCGGAAGTCGGCTGCGGTGAAAGAGACTCCTCATCAAGCCCCGCCGGTCGCCGCGGTGGCACCGATCGTGCGCGGGGCCTGCAGCGAGAAAGATCACAAAACCGAAGGCGCGTGGCGGCGACTAGTGCTGGAATTTCGCCAGAGCGGCGCAATTCTGGATTTCCTCAACGGCAAGGATTTACAGCTGTTGAGCGACGCTGGCGTGATTACACCTGACCACACCATCCGCACCAAGAATTGGCCGCTCCTTCTGAGCGCACCCGAGTCCACAAAGATGGGTGAATTCGCGCAGGCCACGGGGGCCAAGGCGCAAGCATTCACAATGCGTTACCGGGACTATTTCGCGCGTCATAATAAGCGTGCCGGCGACCAAAAACGGCCGCTCGATCCGCTGCCGCGGGTCGTGCTGGTCCCCGGACTCGGCTTGTTTGGCCTCGGGCAGCGCAAACAGGACGCTGTCATTGCCGCTGATATCGCCGAGGCATGGGTCGAATGCTTGGCCGATGCCGAAGCCATCGGCCGGTTTGAATCAATCTCCGAAGCCGACATGTTCGATTGCGAATATTGGCCGCTTGAACAGGCCAAGCTCGACGCACGCCAAGAGCTACCGCTTGCCGGACAGGTGGCCGCAATTACCGGCGCCGGCGGTGCGATTGGCGCCGCCATCGCGAAATGTTTTGCGGCGGCAGGCGCCGAGGTGGCGTTACTCGATGTCGATCGCGCTGCCGCGCGCGAGCGGGCGAACGCGGTCGGCGGTCACGCGCTGGCACTCGCCTGCGATGTGACCGACGGCGGTTCGGTGAGCGCCACATTTGATAAGATCGTCGAGCATTTTGGCGGAATCGATATTGTCGTTTCCAATGCCGGCGCCGCCTGGCAGGGACGAATCGGCGAGGTCGACGAGGAAATCCTGCACAAGAGTTTCGAGCTGAATTTCTTCGGTCACCAGCGCGTGGCGCAAGCCGCGGTGCGGATCATGCGTGCGCAAGGCACCGGAGGCTGCCTCCTATTCAACATCTCCAAACAAGCGGTCAATCCAGGCCCGAATTTCGGGCCATACGGAATTCCGAAAGCGGCGGCGCTCGCCTTGATGCGGCAATATGCGCTCGATTACGGCGCCGACGGCATTCGTGCCAATGCCGTCAATGCCGACCGCATCCGTTCTGGCCTGCTCACGCCAGAGATGATCGCCTCACGCGCCCAAGCGCGCGGCGTGAGCGAGAAGGATTATATGAGGGGCAATCTCCTTAATCGCGAAGTGACCGCCGAGGATGTCGCTCAGGCTTTTCTGCAGCAGGCGCTAGCGCTCAAAACCACCGCCGACGTCACCACCGTCGACGGCGGCAATATTGCCGCGGCAATGCGCTGACGCGCCACCGTTTCGGATCCGGCACCGCCTTGATTGTAATTTGCCGGCCGCGGGGGAAAATAGCGAGTGACGCAACACAGCGTCCCATTCGTTAGCCGCCATGGCTGTTCGCCGGCTGTTGTTTCAATCCCACTGCGTGCGGCCGGAATAGGACCAATCGACGACGCGGCCGTCGCGCTGCGCGAGCTTGGCGATCTCGGCCATTTCCGCTTGGCTTAGTTTGAAGTCGAAGACCGCAGCGTTTTCCGCCAGCCGTTGTTCTTTGCTGGTGCGCGGGATCACGACAATGCCTTGCTGCACCGCAAATCGCAAACAGACCTGCGCCGCGGTCTTGCCATGCTCGGCGCCGATCCGCGCCAAGGTCTTGTCCTTGCGTGCGCTCCCCCGCGCGATCGGACTATAGGCAACCACCGCCATGCCGTGCTTGCGGCAGGCCGCGATCACTTTGGATTGGTCGAGAAAGGGATGGCATTCGACCTGATTGCACGCCAGAGGCTCGCTCGAAAGCCGCACTGCCTGTTGGACGAGCTTCACGGTGAAGTTCGAAATGCCGATGTAGCGGGCGAGCCCGTCGCGCTTGACCTTGCACAACGCCCCGAGCGTGTCTTCAAGCGGAATTTGCGGATTGGGCCAATGCAACAGCAAAAGATCCACCTCGCGCAGATGCAGGCGACTGAGCGAGTCACGCGCCGCGCGCTCAAGCTCGCGCGGTGCAAAATGCGACGGCCAGACTTTCGTGGTCACGAATACCTCGCCGCGCTTGACGCCGGAGGCGTGCAGACCCTCCCCCACTTCGCGCTCATTGTCGTACATCTCGGCCGTGTCAATGTGTCGATAGCCGAGCCGCAAAGCCGCTTCGACCATGCGGGCGCAGGTGCGGCCTCGCAAATCCCAGGTGCCAAGTCCAAGAAGCGGAATCTCGGCGCCGTTCGCCGCCACGCTCGGGACCGGTCCGACAGCGCTCATGAATCCCGCGTCGGTGCTTGCGGCGGACTTCCCACAATAACCTCCATGGATTGACACCACACCTTCCGGCGAACCGCAGCATCAATGATTGCCGGAGGCAATTCCAGCCCTCGCGACGCCGGAGTTTTGTGCGGATATCAACGCGCTTTGCCGAGCACGGCAAAGGCAGCGTCCGGCGCTTCTTCGATCACTTTGAGGAGCGCGCGGGCCGGACCGCGCGGCGAACGCTTGCCCTGCTCCCAATTGCGTACGGTCTCGACCGGCACGCCGATGCGCGCGGCAAAGGCAGTCTGAGTGAGTCCGGTTCGCCCCCGCACATTGCGCGCATAGCGCGCCTCTTCGACGCGCGCCGCGTTATGCGCGGCCGTTGCGATGGCGCGTGGGTCGCTGGCGATCGGGCGTTCGCTGCCATCGGGAAGGACCTCGACCAAACGTTCGTCTGCTTTCAACCGCACGCGAAGCATCGCGCTCGCTCCCGCGCTTTTTCGGTGCGCGATCATACATGATTCGTCATGGATTCAATGAGTTAGTAGAAGCGCCTGCAAACTAGGCCAATGCCTTACAGAGGCAATGGCCTAGTCGGTCAATGACCGCTATCAGAGAGCGGCCCCAGCGGGGGAAGGAGCCTCGACGTGCACGACCTCAAAATCAATGCACAGCGACTTTGGGATTCGTTGATGGAGACGGCGCAGATCGGCGCGACGGCGAAGGGCGGCATCTGCCGCCTCACGCTGACCGACCTCGACCGCCAGGTGCGCGATTGGCTCAAAACGCAATGTCAGGCGCTCGGCTGCACGGTCGCAGTCGACGAGGTCGGCAATATGTTCGCTCAGCGCGCCGGCAAGGATCCCAAGCTTTCGCCGATCGCCATGGGCTCGCATCTTGATACCCAGCCGACTGGCGGCAAATTCGACGGTCCGCTCGGAGTGCTGGCCGGGCTCGAAACGCTGCGGACGTTCCACGCGTGTGGTTACACGACCAATGCCCCACTCGTCCTGGTTAATTGGACGAACGAAGAAGGCTCCCGTTTTGCCCCCGCGATGCTTGCGTCGGGAGTTTTCGCCGGTGTTTTCACCGCTGATTACGCCTATGGGCGAACCGATCGCGACGGCAAGACGTTAGGCGAAGAATTGCAGCGCATCGGTTATCGCGGAACAGAGAAAGCAGGGGCGCGCAAGTTCGCCGGTATGTTCGAACTGCACATCGAGCAAGGGCCGATCCTCGAACACGAAAGGCGGACGATCGGCATTGTGCAGGGCGCGCAGGGTGTGCGCTGGTACGACATCAGCATCACCGGCCAGGATGCCCATGCCGGCGCCATGCCGATGAGCTTGCGCAAAGATGCGCTGCTCGGCGCCGCCCGCATCGTTGAGCGGGTCGATGCGATCGCGCGCGACATGCCGGACGGAGTCGGCACTGTCGGTGTACTTGAAAACAAGTCGAACAGTCGCAACGTCGTCCCCGGCGAGGTGTTTCTCACAGTCGATTTTCGCCACCCCGACGAAAAGTGTCTCGACTGGATGGAAATGCAGTTAAAAGAAGCGATGGCGAAAACGCTCCCGCCGTTGCATCTCCGTTATCGCGAGAGCCGGATTTGGGCTTCGGCACCGGTTCACTTTTCGCCGAACCTGATCGATTGCGTCCGCGTCGCCGTTGAAACCGCGGGGTACTCGTACCGTGACATCGTCTCCGGCGCCGCCCACGATTCTGTCTATATCGCGCGCGTGGCGCCGACGACCATGATCTTCGTGCCGAGCCGCGGCGGCATTTCGCACAATGAAGCCGAGTGGACGAGCATTGAAGACTGCGCCGCCGGCGCGCAGGTCCTGCTCAATGCCGTGTTGGAATACGATCGCCGGCTGGGCAGCGGCCGCTAACACACAGCCCCTCACGCTACATCTGACTGAAAAACCGAAGCAGCAACGCACGGCGCGCGGTTTCGCGCGTGGCGCACGACGCTCCCATCGGAATGGCCATCGAGCCCTGAATTTTGTCCATGTAAAAATTGCAGGTTGTATCGCGATAAGCGATCCAGGCTTGCTGCATCGCGCGCAGCTTCGTGATTTGTTGGTTATCGAGCGCGCCCATCAGACCCTTGAAGTTCTCGTTGAGAAGGTTGTCCCAGATCACCCACTCGACGCGATAGCAATCCGTCGTGCCGAGATTGGAAGAGCCTTCTCGTGTCTTGGTGCACGGCGTGGAGACGAGATTGAATAGGCACTGCCGCTCGCCTTCGTCCACGTCGTCCTGGTATTTCGTTGCGCGGTCTCGAATTACTGCCACCTCTTGCGCGGTCGGCTTGCGCGTTTGCGCGTGTGCGCAGTCTAATGGCAGCTCCGACAAGACAATCGCGAGCGCCAGCAAAATTCGGGCTGTCATGTCCCTCACCGCGTCTTTTCGAAAATTTCCCGTCCGATCAGCATGCGGCGGATCTCGCTGGTGCCGGCACCGATCTCGTAAAGTTTGGCGTCGCGCAGAAGTCGTCCCGCCGGATAGTCGTTGATATAGCCGTTGCCGCCCAAGCACTGGATGGTTTCGAGCGCCATCCAGGTCGCGCGCTCGGCGGCGTAGAGGATGGCGCCAGCGGCGTCTTCGCGCGTGGTTTCGCCGCAATCGCAGGCTCTGGCGACGGCATAGACATAAGCCTTCGCGGCATTGAGCGTTACGTACATATCGGCGAGTTTGGCCTGCATGAGCTGGAAACGGCCGATCGGCTGACCGAATTGTGTGCGCTGATGCAAATAAGGAATGACGAGATCGAGGCAGGCCTGCATCACGCCGAGCGGGCCGGCGGCAAGCACCGCGCGCTCGTAATCGAGCCCCGACATCAACACGTTGACGCCATTGCCGACGACGCCGAGCACGTTATCTACCGGTACCTCGCAATCGGTGAAAACGATTTCGCTGGTGTCTGAGCCGCGCATACCGAGTTTGTCGAGCTTGTTGCCAGAGGCAAAACCTTTGAATGTCTTTTCGACGACAAAGGCCGTGATGCCGCGTGAGCCCGCGGTACGGTCGGTCTTGGCATAGACCACGATCGTATCGGCGAGCGGCCCGTTAGTGATCCACATTTTCGAGCCGTTGAGGATATATCGATCGCCTTTGCGGTCGGCGCGCGTACGCATGGAAACCACGTCCGAGCCGGCGCCCGGCTCCGACATCGCCAGCGCGCCGACATGTTCGCCGGAAATAAGCTTCGGCAAATAGCGCCGCCGCTGCTCGTCGTTGCCGTTGCGGCGGATTTGGTTCACGCACAGGTTCGAGTGGGCGCCGTAAGAAAGCCCGATCGCGGCTGAGGCCCGCGAAATCTCCTCCATCGCCACACAATGCGCGAGATAACCAAGGCCAGCGCCGCCCCACTCCTCCTCGACGGTGATGCCAAGAAGACCGAGCTCTCCGAATTGCGGCCACAGTTCGCGGGGAAAGCTGTTGGAGCGGTCGATATCGGCGGCGTGCGGCGCGATCTTCTCCTGCGCGAAGTCGCGGACGGAGTCGCGCAGCATTTCGATGTCGCTGCCAAGGCCGAAATCGAGGCCGGGCAGGCTGTTCGATAGCATCGTTCGCTCCCTAAGGGGCCAAGGCAAGGGACCAAGGCAAGGGACCAAGGGCAAGGGTTCAATCCTAAAGATAACGGTGCGGCCCGTTGCCACAAAGCCCAGTATGACGATCGGCCAAGGCCGTAACGGGCCCGATTCCCGAGATTTATTAACAGTGGGGCCACAAACGGACCATCTCGTTCACATGCCATTAATGTCGCCGGACCGTAAGATTCAGGTCGGATTCGTAGTCCTTAGGAGAATGCGCATTTGTTGTTCGGCCGTCAGGCGTTCGTGGTGAACGATCGGCTGTGGGGTCCGGGGATGTGCAAGGCCGGGGCAGCCTTATTGATCGCGGTTCTCGCGGCGGCGGTCGCCACGTCGCTGTGTTCCGAATTGGCTTCGGCGCAGGCGCCGCCAACTCAAGCAGCCGCTTCCCAATCCGCGCCGGAGGCGAATGCGCCAACCGCTGTTGCGCAGGCGACGCAAGAAGCCGCCGGCCAAGCCGACGCCAACTGTCCGGGACATCCCGACGCACTCGGCACGAGCCGCGTCCTTGCTCTCGATCCCGCCGAATATCCGCGGATCGGTCGCATGCAATATGCGGACTCGCTGCCACTGAATGACAAAGAAGTAGTGCTGACCTTCGATGACGGCCCACTGCCTCCCCATTCCAATCAAATCCTGGACATTCTGGCGTCGCAATGCGTGAAGGCGACTTATTTCCTGGTCGGCGAAATGGCGCGTGCTTTTCCCGCCACGGTGCGGCGCATCTACGAGGAAGGCCACACGATCGGCACTCATAGCGACGATCATCCTACCCGGTTCGGTCAATTGCCGGTCGAAAAAATCCGGCGAGAAATCGACTGGGGCATTTCTGACGTCAGCGCCGCGCTCGGCGATCCCAAATATTTGGCGCCGTTCTTCCGTATTCCCGGACTGGCGCGATCCGATATCGTTGAGAAAGAACTCGCGGCGCGTGGGCTTGCGGTATTTTCTTCCGACACCGACGCCGACGACTGGCATCACCGCATCGGTGGCAAGCAAATCGTAGCCTTGGCAATGCGACGCCTCGAAGCGCGCGGCAAAGGCATTTTGCTTCTTCACGATATCCATCCGGCGACGGCTGCTGCTTTGCCCGGCCTACTCAAGGAGCTCAAGGACAAAGGCTTCCATATTGTGCAGGTCGTGCCGGCTGCGTCCTACGTGATTGCGATGGCGAATAAGCCGAATGCGCAGATAGTAGCCTCCGCTTTGTCAGCTAAACCCATGATCAGCGACGATACAAACCGCGGCGCGCAGCCACGTTGGCCGCAAGGCGCGGCGCAAACCGAGGCGAATATCGCGCCAGAGGAAAGCGCACTGCCGGTTCCGGACGCCTCGGCTTTCGAGCCTGATGCGGTGGCAAGCGAAGACTTCGCCGAGGTGCAATGGCCCGTCCAGGCGCAAGTAACCGCGCCATCAGGCGCCAAAACCCACGCGCCTTCGCGCAAACACAAATTCGCGCGAACGACGGTAAAGCAAAAGCAGCGCGTCGCCCACCCTGCCAATGAGCAGCGGCATACGCAGCACGCGCACGAGGATCGGCGCAAGCGCGGCCGCACCAGCGCCGTCGATCAGCACGCCGATAAAACGTGATGTCGCGGTTGATGGCGCTCAGTGCGCAGTTTACGCCGGCACAGGCGGCGGCCCGTTAAATTCGCCAGGGTGAAATTCACATTTGAATTTCTTTTCCGTGCCGGTCGTGAGCGCGACAACACCGTGTTGAATTTCAGCAAAAAAATGAGAAACAACGACCGCGATCGTCATTAATCCGCCAAACCCGTCGAGTGCGGGAATGCGTCTTTTCACCGGGTTGGCAAGCCCGGCAATTTGCGGGGAAGCTAGCGCGCTCAATCGAAAGTGATCCGCAGCACTGGCGACTGCATCGGTGAAGGACGCACCGGCCGTTCGCGCAGTCATCTACCGAGGTAGGCAACCGAAATTAAGAAATCGCCCCGGTATTGATGATCAAATAAACAGCTTTCAGGCTGGAGCTTATTAACCCTTTGATGCCTGATCGCCGCCCGCGGTCGGGCAGAAGCATCAGAGTGCCATACCGTGGGCGCTGCCAGCCACCGTAGAGGCCTTTATACGGCCGAACACAAGGACCATCGCGCGATTATTCGGCTTTGATATTCGCAAACTTAATTACCTTGGCCCATTTTTCGGTGTCATCGGCAATACGCTTTCCGAATTCCGCAGGCGTCATCGACAGCGGCTCGACGCCTAAGCTGAAAAGGCGCTCCTTCATGGCGGGATCTCTTACAATGGCGTTGATCTCATTGTTGAGCTTGTCGATGATTGCCGAGGGTGTCCCCCTCGGTGCGCCAATGCCATTCCAACCAGTCGCATCATAGCCAGGTAGAAATTCACTCATGGCCGGGACATCAGGCAGAAACTCGACGCGCGTCGCAGTGGTTACGGCAAGCGGGCGTAGCCGAGCGTCTCTCATGTACTCGATCACGTTCGTTATTGGCACGAACGCGACCTGCACCTGTCCGCTGAGCAGATCGGCTGTGAAATTACCGGCGTACGGCACGTGAACCAAGTTTACGCCGGCCATCATCTTGAAAAGCTCACCCATGAGGTGGGACGCAAGCCCGGTGCCTTGTGACGCCATATTGATCTTGCCAGGATTGGCTTTCGCATAGGCGATGAACTCGGGGACATTTTTGGTCGGCAGTTTAGGATTTACCACCATGACGAAGGGTCCAAGGCCAATCATCCCAACCGGCGCAAGGTCGTGGACATAACTGAAACTGAGGTTTGAATAGAGCGTCGCGTTGATCGCCCCTGAAGATACGGCAAGAAGGAGTGTGTAGCCGTCGGGAGGCGCTCGAACGACAATTTCGGTGCCGATATTGCTGCCAGCACCCGGCCGGTTTTCGACGACGAATTGCTGGCCGAGTCGATCCGACAGCGCTTGACCGACGACACGCGCGACGATGTCAGGGGCAATACCAGCGGGAAAACCGACGATGATACGCACCGGCCGTGTCGGGTAGGCTTGCGCCCAGGCATAGCGCGAGGCCAAGCGTAGGGTAACGGCGGTGGCGGTCAGATGAAGGAATTTGCGGCGGCGAAGTTTCATGGATTTGCCTGACACTCTAAATACACCCTTCTGCGACGCGTGGCAGGTGCCGTCTAGGGTACTAGCCCTGTCAGCGGCGCTGTGAGACTATTTCAGACCTCATTCTTGAACCATCAATCCATGCAGGCAGGCATCGGGCACTCGGTACGTCGCAAGGAGGACTTGCGCCTCCTCACGGGTCGCGGCTGTTACAGCGACGATTTCAACTTCCCTGGACAGGCTTACGCCGCCGCGCTGCGCGCGCCACATGCGCATGCGTTAATCCGCGACATCGATACGGTGCCGGCGCGCCGAATGCCTGGTGTGATTGCGGTACTGACCGGCGAGGATGCCCGTGCCGACGGCCTCAACCCCATCCCCCATCTCGCTAGGCCGGGGACGCCGCCGGACATCGTCCTGCACAACAGAGACGGCTCGCCGGTACCGGTGGCTCCACATCATGTACTGCCAGCTGACCGGGTTCGTCACGCCGGCACCGCGGTCGCCTTCGTCATCGCCGAAACGCCTACAGCGGCGAAGGATGCCACCGAACGCATCGTCGTCGATTACGACGTGTTACCAGCGGTGACCGACGCAAACGCCGCGGTCGCGCCCGACGCGCCGCGGCTTTACGACGATATCCGCAATGTCGTGATCGACGCGCAAGTCGGCGACGCCGCGGCCGTCAACCGCGCTTTCGAAAGAGCTGCGCACGTTACGCGGCTCGATACCTGGATTAATCGCGTTACCGGTGTGCCGATGGAGCCACGCGCCGCCATCGGCATATATGACCCGACGAGCGGGCGCTACACTCTCTATGCCGGTTCAGGCGGCATCGTGCGGCAGAAACGCGAGCTCGCGCACATTCTCGGCGTGCCCAAGGAGTCCGTGCGTGTCATCGCTCAAGAGATCGGCGGCAACTTTGGCACGCGCAACAGCTTCTTTCCCGAATTTGCGCTAGTGGCTTGGGGCTCCAAGCGCGTCGGACGGCCAGTTAAATGGACGGCTGAACGCCACGAAGCGTTCCTCAGCGATTATATGGGCCGCGATCTCACGGTCTCCGCCGAACTCGCGCTCGGCGCAGATGGCCACTTTCTCGCCTTGCGCACTTCCAATCTCAGCAATGTCGGCGCTCATTCGGGGTCCTACGTTCCGCTAGTCAAAGGTGTCGGGCTGGTCACTGCCGGCTATCGCATTCCGTTATCACATATACGAGCGCGCGCCGTCCTCTCGAACACGGTTTCGACAACCCCTTACCGAAGTGCGGGTCGGCCGGAAGTGATTTACGTAATCGAGCGGCTAATCGACAAAGCGGCCCGTGAGCACGGGTTCGACCGCGTCGCGCTAAGGCGGCGCAATCTTATTCCGCCGTCGGCCTTTCCCTACAAGAATGCGCAAGGCATCACCTACGACAACGGCACATATCGCGCAGTAATGGAGCGCGCGATGGAGCTCGGCGATTGGAAAGGCTTTAAACGGCGGCGCGTCGAAGCGCGTAAACGCAAGCGACTGCGCGGCATCGGGCTCTGCTGCTATCTGGAAACGACCGGCGGCTATCCGCGGGAACGCGCCGACATCTGGGTGCAGCCGCACGGTAAGGTTGATGTTGTGGTCGGCACGCTTTCCAGCGGACAAAGCCACGAGACGACGTTCGCGCAGTGTGTGGCGGAGTGGCTTGGCGTCCCGTTCGACGACGTCCACGTGTTCGAAAACGACACCGACATCGTCAAAGAGGGTGGCGGCTCACACTCCGCGCGATCGATGCGCCTCGCCGGCATCGTGATGGGCAAAGCCACTGATGCCATTATCGAGAAAGGCAAGCGAATAGCGGCGCATATGCTTGAAACCGCCGAAGATGACATCATATTCGCTGCCGGTCGCTACACTGTTCAAGGGACTGATCGTTCGGTCGGAATTTTCGACGTCGCCGCGGCAGCGGCAAACGGCAAAGGCATGCCGGAAAACTTGCGGGGAGCGCTTGAGGCAAGTTGCGACGAAACCATCCTTCAGCTTGGTTTTCCCTACGGCGCCCATGTCTGCGAGGTCGAAGTCGATCGCGAGACGGGCGCAATCGAACTCGTTCGCTATACAGCGGTCGACGATGTCGGCCGAGCCATCAACCCTCTCGTCGTCGACGGACAAACCCACGGCGGCGCCGCTCAAGGGATCGGCCAAGCGTTGTGGGAGCTGTGTGCCTACGATGCGCAGGGACAGCTATTGTCCGGCTCGTTCATGGATTACGCCATGCCCCGTGCTGATCTTTTGCCATCATTCACCACCGACATCAGCGAAGTGCCGACACCGACAAATCGGCTGGGTGTGCGTGGCGCCGGCGAAGGCGGCACCACAGGCGCGCTCGGCGCCGTCGCCAATGCAGTGATGGACGCGATCGCTGAATTCGGCGTCAGCCAGATCGACATGCCGCTGACTCCGGAAAAAATCTGGCGGGCAATCTACGGAGCAACGAAGGGTGTGCCTGTTCCGGGAAAGTCATCAATTGACTCAAGCACGCATGGATGATGTCATTTCAACCGTTCGGGGAATTGGGCACTTAACGATGCTCCACACAACCACCAAGCTGAATTTTGAAAAATACCGCTTGCGCAGTTTTGTTGACCGCTTGATCGAACTCGGCGAGGTCGACATTCACGACGAACCGGTGCCGCTCACAGACCTTAGCCATGTCATCGAACACACACACAAGGCGGTGCTGTTTAAGAACACAGGACCAGAGCGCGTCGAGATGGTCGCCAAGACGGCGGGCAGCCGTAAGCGCATCGCTGCTGCTTTCGAGACCAGCGAGGACAAGCTCTACGAAGAATATTTCAAAAGGCTAACGAATCCCCAGCCTCTGGTCGAGGTGCCGTCCGCCGAGGCTCCGGTCCACCAGATTACGATTACCGGTAAGGACGTCGATCTGACCAGGCTGCCGTTCCATCCACAGCACGCATTCGATGGCAGCTGTTATCTGAGTTCCGCGATCGATTATACGATCGATCCGGCGGCTGGACGCAGAAACGTCGGCTGCCGGAGGCTCAGTCTACGCAACCGCTACGAAGCCGGCACCAATGTTACTGCCCCGTCCGACCTCAAGCGCATCTACACGGCTTGCGTGGCGCGCGGCGAAAAACTGCCGGTGACATTCACAGTTGGGGCGCACCCTCTCGATTTTTTTGCCGCGACGACGCGGCAAGGCGGCGATGAACTTGGCTTGATCGCAAGTTTCCGCGCTGAACCGGCGCCAGTCGTCAAAAGCCTCACCAACAACATTTTGGTGCCGGCGGACGCGGAGTTGACGCTCGAAGGCTATCTCGATGACCGCGGCTACGTCGAGCCGGAGGGACCGTTCGGCGAGTATATGGGTTATTACGGCGCGATTCACATGGATCCGGTATTTCATTGCACCGCGATCACCATGCGCCCTGACGTGCTGCACCACACGGTGCTCCACGGCTCCGCCTTCGTACTCGATCAAACTGACAGCGCCAACATCACGGCGGTGCGCACGGAAGCGGAAGCAATGCGGATTCTCAAAACCTGCGTGCGCGAGCCAATCGCCGTTTATTTGCGCGCAGTCTCTGGCGGCGCGAATACGCTGCGCGTCTCGATCAGACAGTGCGCGTTCGGCGAGGCGCGCGCGGCAATCGCCGCGCTGTTCGGCGGTATCATGCGGCTTAAGCACGTCTACGTGTTCGACGAGGACATCGATATACACGACGACCGGCAGGTGGATTGGGCGCTGGGCACACGCTTCCAAGCCGATCAGGATCTCGTTGTCCTGCAAGGGATGCTGGGAATGACGATGGATCCCTCGCTGAACGGCCGCCGTACCGGCGCCAAATCCGGTTTCGATTGCACAAAACCGTTCGGCCGCGAGGGGCAGATCCCGCTGATGCGATGCGCTGCCAGGGCCTTTAAAGGACCGGCGCGTTATCAGAACGTCGAGCAGGCGCTCGCGGCGTCGCCGCTGTTCTATGCCGACATTGTCGAAGCCGTCGGCAGTCAAGACGGCCGCGAAGTCGCCTGCGCACTCGACGAACTGCGTCAGGCCGGCCGTCTCAGCCGCGACCGCGACGGCCGATATCATCTTGGTAAGGCGAAGCCCGGATCAACTGGAATCGTCGGCGAGCTGTATCGTGACCCGAACGAAGGCGCGTGAACAGTCTGAGCAAGCCGGCCGGTTTACTGGGGCCTGATGCCGGCCTCTTTGATGATAGGCCACCATTTCTCGATTTCGGCCTTCTGAAATGCTGCTAGCGCCTTGGGGGTCTGCTTCTCGGGCGGCGGAATCTCAAAGCCCTGGGCCTCGAGCTTCTGGCGGATACTTGGATCGGTCAAAGTTTTCACGGCCGCGACGTTGAGTTTGTCGATGATGTCGCTCCGCGTGCCTCGTGGTGCAAATAGCGCCGCCCAAAACCGGAAATAAAATCCGCGTAGTCCAGCTTCGTCCATGGTCGGGATTTCAGGTGCAACCGCCATGCGTTTTTCAGACGTCACACCAAGGGCTTTCACACTGCCGGAAGCCACTTGCGGCAATGCAGCCGCAATGTTGAGGAACATCGCGTCGATCTGTCCTGCCAAAACATCCTGCATCGCCGGCGCGGCTCCGCGATAGGGAACCAAACCAAATTGTGTCCCAGTTTCCTTGCGGAGCAGGCGGCCGAGTACGTCCGGTGGACTACCGGCACCCGCGGTCCCCATTGACGCCTTGTCGGGGTACGCCTTGAGCCAGGCAATGAACTCATTGAGATTGTTTCCCGGCATGGTCTTTTTCACGATCAGTACCATCGGCGCGTCCGGTAACAATACGACCGGTTCGAAATCCCTCACCACATCGTATTCGAGCGCATAAATGGCGGCATTCGTGACATGTGTGTTCCAGGTGCCGAGCACGAGCGTGTACCCGTCAGGGGCCGCGTGGGCGACCCGGCCGGTTCCAATGGTGCCGTCCGCACCTGCGATATTTTCAACGATAACGGGTTGATCGAGCGATGTGTGCACCCCCTCGGCGAGGGTGCGTGCGACGTTGTTGGTCAGAGCGCCCGGGGGGAACGGCACGACTATCGTAATTCGCCGTGACGGAAATGTTTGTGCCCAAGCCAAGCGCGCGATCGACAGCAGTGCGGCGGCGCCCGCTCCGAACTGCAGGAATTGTCGACGGGGAAGTTTTATCGATTCCTCCCAGGATGTCGCGTTGGATCCTGGCAAGCAACGCCAGCGCGGGGCGAGTGCCCTGTCCCGCATTTCACTTGAGGTTCTCGCTAAAGTATTTTGAGGCGCAAAGTAAGGGCGATTATAGGCCTGTGCGGCGCAAAAAATTCATTACTGAGGCGGACATCTGGAGACTTGTTGCCTTGGTCTTGAATTGAGCGTTCCCCCCATCGCGCGGCTTAATGCCATAGTCCGTCAAATAACTCGTAACCGTTGCCCATAGAGCACAGACTAGGTCAACGACTCAGGTTATTTTATGCGATACGGAGTTGACGACTGGGGGGTTCTATGTCGCACGCAACTCGCAGGGCAAGCGTGGATGATGACGCCATCGTCGCGTTTCTTCTGCTTTGCCTTGAGATCTTTCAGACCGAGCAGCAACGTAAACGAAAGCTGCACTGACGACGTTTCGAACGCTGGCGGCTTGCTTCGGCAATGGGGGTGGCAGGCTGGAGCGCAATTTCGTCCAGCCCGCCGGCAAACCGGTCTAACGGATGATTTTATTGCACGGAGAACGCTTCACATCTTTTGAGATAACTCCGCCGCCGTTGGCAACCTGCCGTTTGGGGTCAACTTGTCGACGAGTCCCGGCAGAACCTGCGATAGTTCTTGGGTTAGCTCTTCCTCGGAGAGGCCCGACTTCTGAGACAACATCTTGATGATGTTGGGGCCAAGCGCCGAACCAAGTTGACCAGATGACACCGGCTGATTTTGTCCGGAACCGACCCAGGAATTGGCCACATTGCCAAGCCCTCCCTGCTGCAGTTTGCTCAACAGCCCGCCCAAGCCGCCAAGCACTCCGCCGGCACCCTCGTCCGAGGTCGGTTGCGTCGGTACATTGGCGGTCTGCCCAGCGCCGCTTCCCCGGAACAGAACGCCTGACGCAAGCAAAGCACCGAGGGCTAGCATCAGCGGTTTGCCGATGTTGCCGCCCGGAGCGGCTGAACGAATCATATCATCGAATCCGGACATTGCTTTTCTCCGTTGGTTACCTGATGCCCCTCACGCTCGGCTACGACGACCCGTTAATGTGTTGTAGATCAGCAGCACCACGATCGCTCCGACAATTGCAACGATCATGCTGTACAGATTGAAGCCGGTGACGCCGGACGCGCCGAAGAGATCGAACAGAAATCCGCCGACCAGAGCGCCGACGATTCCCAGCGCGATATTGAGCCAAAAACCTTGGCCCTGTTTGTCGACAATCTTGCTTCCGATAAACCCGGCGATCAGGCCGAGTATGATCCAACTGATGATGCCCATGTTGCTCCTCCTGTAAAAATCCTGATCGTCATCGTCACACCTCGCACCAACAGCGGGTCTGGCCAGTGATCGTCTCCGTACTTTCCCACCACGCCGTAATGCTGATGACCGTTATGACGGGGTCAGCCGACGAACGCCGCGCGCGCTTGCGCCGCGATGTCAGCTGGGGTCTTCGGCTCCGCCGGCAGCTGAAGCACTGTTGCTTCCTGGCTGGCACACAGAACCGTCAGAAGTACGATCTCGCCGTCGGGAAATTCCAGCGCGTCATGATGAGCGGCAACTTTCGCTTTATTGATCTGCCGAAAGATCGCCGTCTTGTGATGAACGACCTTGTCGCGCCATGCAAACAGGCCAGTCGACAAGCGGCGGACTTCGCTGGCAAAGGACAGCTCCGTTCCCGGCAGCACGCAGACCGCCACATCGTTGTTCTCCGATGCAGCAAACCCTCTTGTACCCGTGCCGAAGTCGCGCGTGATAAGCTTGTCGCCTACCTTTGCCGGCCGGGATTTGACGCTCTGAAGACTATAGTCGCACATTTTCGACCTCCCAATTGGGACAGCCCTTCAGTCCACTCAATCACATCAACCCAATACATCCGTTGTTGAGCGACGCACCTCATGCCAGCACAACTAAAGCTGTGGCGCGCCAAAGGTGTCGCAGCCGGCGACCGAACCGCCGGTTAGGCCTGTCGTGAACCAGCGCTTGCGTTGTTCGGCACTGCCATGGGTAAAGGAGTCAGGCACTACATAGCCTTGCATCTCTTTCTGTAAGCGATCATCGCCGATCGCCGTCGCTGTTTGCAGCGCCTGATTGACGTCGCCGGAATCGAGAAACTTGTGTTTCTGCTGAGCGCGATTGGCCCACACGCCAGCTAGGCAATCCGCCTGCAGCTCGACGCGCACTTGCAGCTGGTTCGCTTCGATTTGGTTTGACGCGGCTTGTTGCGCCGCAGTAACACGCGGCAAAACGCCAAGTTCGTTCTGGACGTGATGACCGACCTCGTGGGCGATAACATACGCCTCGGAGAACTGGCAGGCCTTGCTATTTGAACAGGCACCGAACTTGTTCTGCAGATCGTCAAAAAAAGACGTATCGAGATAAACGCGCTGGTCGCGCGGACAATAGAATGGACCCATTGCGGCGTGGGCGAACGCGCAGGGGGTCGGCTCTGACCGGGAAAACAAGCGCAATTTCGGGGGGTGGTAGGTTCGCCCGGCTGCGGCAAAAATCTCCGTCCATCGGTCCTCGGTATCGCCGAGAATCGCGGCGACGAACTCTCCGGTCGCATCGTTTGGCGTGCCGGCGGTCACCGGAGGAGCCGGACTAGATTGCTCCGCGGACCCGCCGCCAAGAATTTGCTGCGTACCGTTAAGCAGCACGTTCGGGTCAATGCCCAAATACCACCCGACCAGCGTGACAATGATCACCACGCCGATACCCAAACCACCTGCCCCGCCCGGCATGCCGCGCGATGCACTGGCTTCGCGGTCATCTTCGACGTTAGCACTGCGGCGGAAATCATCTATCCGCATGGCTACTCTCGCGGACTGGATCGGACCGGCTGAAAAATCATGCCTTAAGAGAGTCCGAAAACTTGCCACTGTTTAGCCAATATCGAACATTTATTTTCTGCACTTTGATCGAGATCAAATTCCGACACCATGTAACTCTGCGCTTCGTGGCCAAAAATCGAAATTCTCGGCTGTTTATCTGTTTTTGCATACCAGAAGTCGGAAACGCTAGGAGAGTTTGCATGCTAATCGAGTAAGCCCATGCCCCAGTTGATCAGTTTGCCAAGACGCTCGAGCTCGTTGGCGCAGCAATCATCCTTGGCGGGATAATCCTGGCCATGGTGAAGTTCTCGCGCGATGGTTCGCGCACGAGGGACTGGCGATCTGTTTATCCCAGTTACCGGTCCGACATCGGACGCGGCGTCCCGCTCCCAATAGAATTGCTGGTCGGCGCAGATATCATCTCCACCATTACCGCTCCGCTTACCTTTGAGAGTGTTGGATTGCTGGCTGCAATAGTCGCAGATAAGCCAGGCTGCGCTAGACAAATTTCGAGGGATAGCGGTAGCCTAAGGAGCCTTCTGTGCTAACGGCCTAGTTAGCTCTCAGCACTTTTACAGTCCAGCATTGAGATTAATGGAATGGCAGATCCACCAGGTAAAATCGCCACCAAAGAACTTGAAAGCGCGATTGAGTCGATACAACGAGGCGAATTCGAGAAGGCAGAAAAAATACTTCTACAAATAACGGCAAGAGAACCAAAACACTTTGACGCCAACCATCTGCTTGGTGTCGTTTCGACCGAGCTGAATAAGTTCGATCAGGCAGAGACGTTTTTCAACACGTCGCTTTCTATCAACGCAAGATATCCTCCTCTGTACAAAAACTACGGCTTTTTTCTAACCAGGGCAAAGCAATTCGATAAAGCCATTGAACAGTTCAATATTGCTCTCCGTCTTTACCCAAATTTTGCACTAGCCTATAGCGATAGAGGTAATGCTCTCGAGAAGTTACACAAACTGGACGAAGCAATAGCCGATTACGATCGCGCTATCGCCTTAGACCCGGAAATTTTTGGTTTTTACAACAATCGCGGCGGCGCCTACTTAAGGAAAAAGGAATTCTTCCAAGCGTTGGCTGACTTTAAACGTGCAATTGAATTAAATCCGCACTTTGCAGATGCCCATTGCGGTCATGGCAATGTCCTGGAGGACCTGAAACGCTATGAGGAAGCGCTTGCTGCTCACGAAAAGGCACTGTCGCTTAACCCTGATCTGGAGAATGCTTGGCTTGGTCGTGGCAATGCGTTTGTGGGCTTGCGGCGCTACGATGACGCTCTTGCTGCTTACGAGAAGGCATTGTCGCTTAAACCTGATTTAGCGGGTGCTTGGCTTGGCCGTGGCAACGCATATTCAGATTTGAAGCAGTACGACGAAGCCTTTGCTGCTTACGATAGGGCGTTGTCGATCGAGCCTGAATTGACGGAGGTCCATCATAGCCGAGCTAATACTCTTTTCGTTCTCGCGCGAAATGATGAAGCCCTCAATTCGCTCAATGGGGCTATCGAATTAGATCCCATAGATCCGCAAGCGCATTTGAGTAGAAGCCTGGTTTTACTTACTTTGGGTCATTATGCAGACGCGTGGGAAGAATACGAATGGCGGAAGAAATTGCCGCTTCCGATTGGAAACCGAACTTTCACTCAACCATCGTTGCTTGACTTAGACGGTGTCGAAGGTGCAACCGTGTTTCTTTATGGTGAGCAAGGGTGGGGCGACTACATCCATTTTTGTCGTTACGTAAAGCTCCTTTCCGATAAAGGGGCCAAAGTCGTTCTTGAAGCACCAAGGCCCTTATTCCAGTTACTCAAATCACTACGTGGAGTATCAGAACTTATCGAAGTGAATCAATCAGTCCCGCCGTTTGATTCTCATTGTCCTCTCATGAGCTTGCCACGTGTTTTTAAAACAACTCTCGATAACGTGCCTAACGAGGTCCCTTACCTCTTTGCCGAGCCGGAAAAAGTACAAGCATGGGCAACTAAGCTGGGGGTTAAATCAAAATTGAGAATTGGTCTTGTTTGGTCTGGTGGATTTCTACCGAATCAGCCGGAAACGCGCTCTACAAAAGAAAGACGAAATATACCTCTTGCCAGATTTTCTCCATTTAAGAATCTCGATGCAACTTTTTACAGTCTTCAGAAGGGCGATGAAGCCGGTACAGAATTCAAAGAATTACTCAGCGGCGGTTGGAACGGTCCTGCCATCATCGATTGGACCGACGAGATTCATGACTTTTCAGATACAGCGGCCCTGATACAAAATCTCGACTTGGTTATTTCGGTTGATACTTCGACTGCTCATCTTGCTGGCGCAATGGCCAAGCCTGTTTGGCTTCTCAATCGCTTTGACATCGAATGGCGTTGGTTACCCAATAGTCCCTGGTATCCAACGGCGCGGCTGTTTAGGCAACAGGCTCCAGGTGATTGGGTCGGCGTTATCGATCGTCTGACCCCCGAACTTGAAAAGTTAGTACGAGTTGCATAAGGAATAAAGATTTCGGAACGCAATAGAAAATAAGGCGCGCGCTGCAGATAGCGGATGAGTAGCGCTTAAAACCCTACGGCCAACTGCCAGCGAAAATTCGTCAGTAGCTCCCTTAGGCTGAAGCTTGGATGTTAACCGCTATCCGCAGAAATTGTCGCGGTGCATGAGTCAGCATTTGAACAAGGTGGACACGATTCAGCACGATTGTGATGTCCGCTTTGTGCCAACTGCAGACATTACGTCTGCGTGCAGCTAATATGTATCTGCACTAAGATAGGAAACCTGCAGCTCGGCGTCCGTTTTGCCTCGAACTCAGATACTGGCCAAAACTGAGACGACGCGCGCATTGATGCTTAAGTATGCGGCCAAGGGCAATGGCGCTGCGCATCGAGGACTATGCATTGATTGGCGACTGCAGGTCTGCGGCTTTGGTGGGCCGCGACGGCTCCATCGATTGGTTGTGCTGGCCACGCTTCGATTCGCCGGCGTGCTTTGCCGCACTCCTTGGGACGACTGACAATGGTAGATGGCTGATCGCCACGAGCGACACACCGGTCATCATAAATCGGCGTTATCGTCCCGGCACTCTTATCCTTGAAACTGAATTCAAAACTGATACCGGATCCGCGACGGTCATCGATTTCATGCCACCTGCAAGTGCCGGCAACCTTGTGCGGATCGTCACTGGTCGCTCAGGTCGAGTGGTTTTCCGGACTGAACTCGTGCTGCGTTTCAACTACGGTGCGAGCGTACCGTGGGTCAACCGCCTTGATGACGACACGATCAACGCCATCGCCGGGCCAGAGCGCCTGGTCTTGCGGACACCGGCCTCACTTTACGGCGAAGACCTCAAGACCCTCGGTGAGTTCACGGTCAATGCTGGCCAGTCGATTCCCTTCGTCCTCTCCTATGGATCTTCATTTCAAAATCCGCCACCGCTAATCGATCCGTTTCAGTCCGTTGAACAAACGGAAGCGTTCTGGCGCCAATGGAGCGGTCGCTGTCCCGAAGTCGGGCCTTGGACGGAAGCTGTGAAACGCTCACTCATCACCTTAAAGGCTTTAACTTACGCGCCGACCGGCGGGATCGTCGCCGCTGCTACCACCTCGCTGCCCGAGCGCCTGGGCGGCGTGAGGAACTGGGATTATCGCTATTGCTGGCTGCGAGACGCCACCTACACGCTGATGGCCTTTATGAAACTCGGATACTACGAGGAAGCGAAAGCGTGGCGCGATTGGCTACTGCGGGCCGTTGCCGGCAGCCCACGCCAAGCCCAGATCATGTATGGCGTGGGCGGTGAGCGATGGCTGCCGGAACTGATTGTCCCTTGGCTGCCCGGCTATGAGAACTCCGCGCCAGTGCGCATTGGCAACGACGCGTCCCGGCAACTGCAGCTTGACGTGTTCGGCGAGGCCGCCGACGCCATGTTTCAGGCGCTCAAGGCGGGTATGGCTCCGTCTGACCGCAGTCGAACAGTGCGGCCGGTTCTATTGGAATATCTCTCGACGGTTTGGCGGCAGCCCGACGAAGGCCTCTGGGAGGTGCGCGGGGGCCCGCAAAACTTTGTTCATTCAAAGGTAATGGCTTGGGTTGCTTTCGATCGCGCCGCGAATGAGGTCGCGGCAGGGGAATTCCAGGAGTCAGGGCAACGTTGGCGCGAGATCGCCGACGAAATCCACGCCGAAGTCTGCGCGCGCGGTTTCGATCACGATCTTAACAGCTTCGTGCAGGCCTACGGCTCCAAGCGGCTCGATGCCAGCCTGCTGTTGATCCCGCTCGTCAGTTTTCTTCCCGCAAGCGATCCACGGGTCCAGGGAACGCTTCGAGCTGTCGAGGACAAACTCCTCATCGATGGGGAATTTGTTCTGCGCTATGAAACCGAAAATTCTGATGATGGCTTGCCTGAAGGCGAAGGCGCGTTTCTGGCGTGCAGTTTTTGGCTGGTCGAAAATTACATTTTGCAAGAGCGTCATGCAGAAGCCCGGAAACTATTCGACCGCTTGCTTTCACGTTGCAATGACGTGGGTTTGCTCGCCGAAGAGTTGGATCCGCTAACCGGCCGCATGCTGGGCAATTTCCCGCAAGCTTACAGTCATGTCGGTTTGATCCACTGCGCGCTCAACTTGAGCCGGCAGAACGGCCCGGCAGTGGAACGCGACGCATCAGAATTGTCGCCGGGCGCTCCCTAGCCCGCACGCGCTCCATTCTCTCGTGGTTAGGACACCAAAGAGATTTATTTGGCACTCATGCGCTGTTGGCGTTAGCCGAATGATGAAATTGAACACTTCGAGCACAATTAAAGGCCCGCGCAACTCTCTAAGTAGGACCGATGACTTTGTGACTGCCCCTTCACACCCGGAGTGTGATTTCGCACACGAGTCCCTCGGCGCGCCAATCAGACTGAGTTTTTCCTTTTAGTTGGTCAATCATTTGTTCGATAATCCGCCCGCCATAGCCCTTGCGCGTCGGTTCCTGCACCGCCGGGCCGCCGGTCTCAGTCCAGCGCAGATGTAACTGTCTGGTTGGCTCGTACCACCATTTTAGATTGACCTCGCCATTGGCCACGGACAAAGCCCCATACTTAGCTGCATTCGTCGCCAGCTCGTGCAAGATTACAGCAATGGCCTGGGCCTCGTTCGGTTCTAATAAGACTTGTGGACCATCCATTCGCACCCGCGTTTTGTCTTTCGCGGAATACGGAGCAAGCTCCTGTGTCGCGACGGTCGATAACTCGGCACCAATCCAGCGTGTCTCGACAAATAGCGAGTGAACATTTGCAAGCGCCCGGATCCTTCAATCGCCCGTTTAAGAGCTTCGGGCGTGTCGGCCTGAGAGAGATTGACGGCCGCTTGCACATTCGCGATCAAGTTCTTGCTTCGGTGCTCCGCTTCCCGAGCCAACGTCGTGATTTGCTCCTGATTTCGCTTTTGCTCAGTAATATCCCGCGCGATCTTCGATGCGCCGACAATCCTGCCTTCGGAATCTTTGATAGGAGAAACAGTCATTGAAATGACGATCAAGCTACCTTGCTTACGCCGCCGGATAGTCTCGAAATGGTCGATGTGCTCGCCGCGTTTGACGCGATTTAAAATCTCACCCTCTTCCTTTAGCCGGTCTTTCGGGATCACGATCGTGATCGGCTGACCAATCGCTTCTTCGGCGGAGTAGCCGAAGACGCGCTCCGCACCCTTATTCCAGCTCGTAATAATGCCATCGAGGTTCTTGCTCACAATCGCGTCGTCACTGGACTGTACGATGGATGCCAGCCATCGCAATCGCTGTTCACTTTCGCGAAGCGCAACTTCGACCTGCTTGCGCTCGGTAATGTCGATGATCGACGCGATCCAACCTAGAACGTTGCCGAACTGATCTTTGTCGGGTGTGTAAATGACCTGCAGCAAACGAACCCCGACATCATTGAAATGCACGTCGGTTTCGTATATGGGGCAAGATGGTCTGGAAACCGGTCTCCCCCATGATTTTGACGATCTCCTTGCCAACCAACTCTTCAGGCCGGTGGCCGAGCATCTTCGCGTAAGCTTCGCTCACGAAAACATAGCGCAGATCGGAACTGCAACGTGTGAGCAGAAACGGCGTATTAGCCAAAATCGTCTCAGCGTCATTACGCAACGCCACGGCGGCGTCCACCACCGTGTCTTCCCGCTCCGCCAATGTTCTTGGGAAAGTCATGGCTCCTCTGCTGTCGTAACAGGCGGGAGCGCAATTGTATTCTGGACGACCGTCGTCGCACAAAGGCGCCGAATGACCTCCTCGGCGATCTGGTCTGGCGGCGCCGATGCTTCGATTGTCAGAGAGTCTTCGCTTGGATCCGGTTCCTCGAGCGTATCGATCTGACTTCGCAGCAACGACGCGGGCATGAAATGCCCTCGCCGCCCGGCAACATGCTCGGCGATTAGATCGCGGCCGCCGCGAAGATAGACCAGTCGGACTTCCGGTCGATCCCCGATGATAAATTGGCGATACGCTCGCTTGAGCGCCGAACACGTTATTATGCCGGGCTGCTTATTGGCGCGCTGAGAGTCTATCCACGCCGCCACGCGTTCGAGCCAAGGCTGGCGGTCCGCATCCGTCAGCGGAATCCCGGCATGCATCTTCGCAATGTTGATCTCCGGATGAAGCGTGTCGCCCTCCTCGAAGGGCCAGCCAAGCCGTGCGGCAAGCTTTTCGGCGACTGTCGATTTTCCCGATCCAGAAATCCCCATGATGACCAGAACAGGAGGGCTGCCCCGGTGCGCGCGGGCGCTGTCGAGGCGGTGGACACCGGCTGCGTCAGCAACAAAGACTGGATCCGCGCGACCAATAAAGAGGCCGCTTTCGACGACCCCAATGACGTGCCTAACGCGCTTTTCCAGTCTGGCCGGATCGCTGATGCGCCCGAAGTTGCAATCGAGAATGCGGTTACCACTGTCGGTGACGAAAGGCTGGCCTGCCGGCGACATGCGCAGCCGAACGCTGGCACCGAGCACTTCAAGAGACTCCTGTGTTGCCTCCAGTCCGAACGCCACCACTTCCACCGGAACTGCTGTTCGCATACCCAGCCGATCAACAAGTTTGGTCCCATCAACGACGATTGCGAGCCTGTTGCTGGCGGCAGCAACGATCTTCTCACGCAGCAAAGCTCCGCCCAGTCCTTTGATCAGATTAAGTGTGCCCTGCTCTACCTCGTCCGCGCCGTCGATTGTAAGGTCGATCTGACGATGTTCGGCGAAAGAAGTGAGCGGGATGTCGGCGGCAGCGGCCTGCGCGGCCGTACGATCCGAGGTGGGAATACCGACAAAGCGCAGCCCTTGGCGATGGCGCTCCGCGAGTGCCTCGATCGCAAAGGCCGCCGTCGAGCCGGAGCCAAGCCCAACGACCATATCTTGCGTAACCAACTCCACCGCAGCCTTGGCAGCTGCGCGCTTAAAAGTGTCGCGGTCCATCTCGCGCATCGACTCTGTCGTGCTCATGCCTGGATTGCGGCGGTGGCATTGGCGCGGATGGCCCCGATAGCCGCGGCATAGTCATTTGTTCCAAAGATCGCCGAGCCGGCGACTATGGCGGTGATACCGACTGGAATTGTTGAGCCCGGCCCAGCCTGCACTAACACCTGATCCGCCCCCGCTTTGGCGAAGACGTCAAGGTAACGCTCCGGCTCGATGACCATGAGACGTACGTTGAGAGGCCTCGCCGTCGGCCGTCGGACCGCTTCCAATAAGACCGGCCCAATGGTGATGATGTTGGGCACGTATCGGCCATCCATTACATCAAGATGAATCCAATCAGCGCCGACGGCATCCACCGCCCGCGCCTCATCGCCGAGACGCGCAAAGTCAGCTGACAAAATAGAGGGTACGATGACGATCGATGGCGCTTTCGCCTGCCCGCAAGCGTTGTCAGCCTCAGGTATAGATCTTAATTGAGCTGTCATGGGGACCGTGAGCCCGGCCGACCAAATATCCCTGGTTCGCCAGCTGCGGCTCGGTCGACAAACCAAAAGAGCTCGCCGACTGGCCGGATCCGCGCAGCCGGCACCTGACTACCGCCCTTGCGGATCGCGCTAAAAATCGCCGCCTTTTCCTCGCCGGCCACCAAAAACGCGACACGCCGGCTGCTCTCGAGCACGGGGTAGGTCATGGTGATGCGAACCTCGGGCCGCCCGTGCGCAACAGCGGCCACCCAGCGCTTACGCTCGCTTAGGACGGGCTCTCCCGGCAGCAGCGAGGCGGTATGGCCGTCGGGGCCCAAGCCGAGTAGTGTCACATCGAAGAGCGGCCGATGTGGATCGAGAGTCGCCCCACCATAAGCCTGCTGCAATGTCAGTTCGTAGCGGCGAGCCGCGTCTTCAGGGCTCCCGTCAGTCGGTACGGGATGAATGTTCTCTGACGGCACCGGCGCCTTGGCCAGCATCGCTTCGCGAGTCATCCGAAAATTGCTTTCGGGGTCATCGTATGGGACGAAACGCTCGTCTCCCCAATACCAAGACACCCGCTCCCAAGGGAAACGGGGCTTGAATTCGTTCGAAGCGAGAAGTCCATAAAGTGTCTTCGGCGTGGACCCACCCGAGAGCGAGACTCGGAACGAACCTTGCGCGGCTGTCGCTGCTTCCACGATCCATTCCGCGACGTGGTGCGCCAACGCCAGCGGATTCGGCAGTACCTCGATGCACCCGATGACCTCGCTCACAGCGCACCTGTTAACCCTGTCGAACCGAGTATGAAAGCTTCCATTGCCTTGGCGAAGCCTTCGTCATTATAGGAGTCTGTAACCGCGGCGGCTTGCTCCTTGACTTGTTCAGAAGCGTTGCCCATTGCGATGCTAAAGCCGGACCGTTTGAACATCAGCACGTCGTTTGGTTGATCCCCGATCGTGGCAATCTCCTTCGCTGGCACTCCGAGGTGCGTCGAGAGATATTCCACGACCGCACCTTTGTTTGCGTTTTTGTTGGTAACGTCGAGATAGTAAGGCTGCGACCGGTTAGCCGTCGCATGCTGTCCAAATGCCGCCTGGGCATCGGCTTCACAACGCTGCACTCGATCGAGGTCGTCGCTCACGCCGACGATCTTGGCGACCTTTTCTAGGTGTTCAGCAACATTTGCTACGATCTTCGGCTCGAACTTGACGGTCCACGCTTCGCGGGCAACATGAGGGGCATCGGCTTTTGTGATCAGCCAGTCATTGCCGCTATAGACCCACGTATCGAGACCATGCCCGCGCATCAGATCGATCGCCTGGCGCGCGATATTAGGAGGCACCGTCTTTTGCTCCAAAATCGAAAGATCGCGTTTGACAAAGAGGCCGCCGTTGAAACCGGCGATCGGCGTTTCGAGCTTGAGCGCGTCAAACAGCATGGCCATGCCGCGCGGTGGCCTACCGCTGGTGATGGCAAAACGAATGCCGACGTTGTGCAATGCGCTGACAGCGTTCTGTGCTCGTTTGGTCAAAACTTTCTCCTCGGTGACGAGTGTGCCGTCCACGTCAGCCAGCACGAGTGAAATCTTTCGTTTCTCTGCCATTGGCCTCTCCGGCACCGGTCAGCCGAGTGGCCGCCAGGTGTGACCATCACGCGCGAGCAGTTCGTCCGCCGCGGCCGGGCCGGTCCCACCCGCGGGGTAATTCGGAAAATCTCGAGGTGGATTGTTCGCCCAAGCGTCGAGAATAGGCTGCACAGCTTGCCAGCCTGCCTCGACGGTGTCAGCGCGTTGAAACAGGGTCGCGTCGCCAATCATGCAATCATAGAGCAATGTTTCGTATCCGGTGCTGGATGCGACGTTGAAATAGGTCCGGTAGTCGAAATCCATGGTGACACCGCTTAGCTTCACTGATGGCCCGGGCCGTTTCGCCGCGAATTCGAGGGCGATTCCCTCGTCAGGCTGAATGCGGAGAATCATCCAATTAGGATTCATCCGTTCCACGGATGTCCCGCGAAACAGTGCAAACGGTGCCTGATGAAAGCGGATCGCGATTTCCGTCGATCGACACTTCAGACGTTTGCCGGTACGTAGGTAAAACGGCACGCCCGCCCAACGCCAATTGTCGAGACTAAGCTTGCAAGCAATGAAGGTCTCGGTTCTTGAATCGTTGGCCACGTCAGGCTCTTGCCGATAAGCGCGAACCTGCTGACCCGAAACGCTACCCGCATCGTACTGGCCGCGCACCGCGGCCTCTATCGCCAGAGCCTGATCGAGAGTCTTTATTGATTGAAGCACCTCAGTCTTTTTGGCGCGAACTGCATCAGCATCGAACGAGATCGGCGGCTCCATGGCTGCCATCGCCAGAAGCTGGAACATGTGATTAGGCACCATGTCGCGCAGCGCGCCGGTCTTTTCGTAGAACTTGCCGCGATGCTCAACACCGATGGTCTCGGCCGCAGTGATCTGGATATGATCTATGTGCTCTCGACTCCACAGCGGTTCGAACAGTCCGTTAGCAAACCGCAACGCCATGATGTTTTGGACCGTTTCCTTGCCGAGGAAGTGATCGATCCGGTAAATCTGGCGCTCCAGCAGTATTTTTAGGATCTCATTGTTGAGCGCTTTGGCCGAGCCTAGATCGTGGCCAAAAGGTTTTTCGATCACGACTCGGCGCCATTGGCCATTTTTTTCGACTACAAGACCCGCTGCTCCGAGCTGTTCGACTGTCGGCCCAAAGAACCGCTCTGCGACCGCGAGATAAAAGAGACAGTTGCCGCCGGTGCCGGCCATCTTGTCCAGGCCTGCCAGATGATCACTAAGGCGGCGGTACATCACCGGATCGTTGAGGTCGCCCGGCAAATAACTCATGCGGTCGGCAAGCCACTGCCACGCAGTCCAATCGATGGAGTCGATGTGGAACTCGCTGTCATGGCCGATGAAACTTTTCATCGAGTCGACGAGGTGTGTTCGCCATGCCTCGGCAGTGATCGCGGCAAGGTCGACGCCAACCAGTTGGAATCCGTTCGATAGTTGCCCGGCATGAGCCAGGTTGTAGAGCGCCGGCACGACGAGACGCTTCGTCAGGTCACCGGCGGCACCGAAAATCACCATCGCGCAAGGCGGCGCCGCCGGAGCGCGCTCATTTTGTTGACCGCTCCGGGCTTCGATGAGTTGATCGTGCTTGCCCAACGTCGTTTCCTATTTTCGCTCTTTCGTCGTTCCACGTGACCCTTTTCACGCAACCGTCGCCGCCTTGCGCCGGTAGGTTCAGTTGCGTCCAAGCAATTCCATAGCCACAGCGACTACATGCCCGGGCTCGAAACCGAAATCGCGGTCCAGCTCTTTGAGCGGCGCTGAAGCGCCGAACGTCCTCATGCCGATGACGCGTCCGTGCGGGCCGACATACTGTGCCCATCCAAGTACCGATCCCTGTTCGACGGCGATCCGTGCCGTCACGGCGGTCGGCAGCACTTCCTCCCGATAGGACTGCGGCTGGCGCTCAAAAATGTCCCAGGAAGGCATAGAGACAATGCGTGATTGAATTCCGCGCGAGGCCAGTGTTTCATGCGCCTGGACGATCAAAGAGACTTCACTGCCGGAAGCAATGAGAATGGTCTCAGGCGACCCGCCCGGCGCATCAGCCATCACATAGGCGCCGCGCGCAACACCGGCCGCCGACGCGTACTTGCTACGATCGAATGTCGGCAGTGCCTGACGCGAAAGCGCGATTACCGCTGGCTGATGGCGAAGTTGCAAGACGTAGCGATAGGCCTCGACGACCTCGTTGGCGTCGGCGGGCCGCAGCACAACTAGCCCCGGAATAGCGCGCAACGAGATCAAATGCTCGACCGGTTGGTGAGTCGGTCCGTCCTCGCCATCACCCATAGCGTCATGGGTAAAGACGATGATAGTCGGGAGCTCCATAAGCGCGGACAGACGCATGGCCGGTCGGGCGTAATCGCTGAAAATCATGAAGGTCGCCCCGAACGGGCGCAGCTTCGAGAGCGATAGACCGTTGACGATCGCCGCCATGGCATGCTCGCGGATTCCGAAATGAAAATTCCGACCTCCGGGCGTTTCGGCTTCGAAGTCACCGGCATCGGCAAATTTGAGCGTCGTCCTGTTTGACGGTCCGAGATCCGCGGAGCCACCCAAGAACCATGGAATGTTTTTGGCCAGCGCGTTTAGCACCTGCCCAGACGCGTCGCGCCCAGCGATACCCTTGGGATCCGCCGGAAAGCTCGGCAGGTCGCGATCCCACCCAGGGGGTAACTCGCGGCGTTGCATTTGCTCGATTTCGGTGGCGAGTTCCGGATACCGCGCACGGTAGTTGGCAAACAGCGTTTCCCAGCGTCGCCGCGCCTCGGCACCGCGCGCGCCGATCCCGTCGGCAAAGTGTTTCATAACGCCGTCGGGCACGAGGAACTTGGCATTCTCTGGCCAATGATAAGCGCGCTTGACCAGCCGAACTTCCTCTTCGCCCAGCGGTTCGCCATGGGCATCAGCGCTATCGACTTTGTGAGGAGACCCATAACCGATGTGGCTGTCGAGAATGATCAGCGTCGGCCGGCCTTTGGTTTTCTGAAAAATTGCAAGAGCGTCTTCGATCCGCTGCAGATCATTGGCATCGTCGACGCGCTGCACGTTCCACTGATAGGCAAGGAAACGCGCGGCTACGTCTTCGGTAAAGGCGATGCGGGTGTTGCCTTCGATGGTGATGTGGTTGTTGTCGTAGATCCAACACAGATCCTCGAGCCCAAGATGTCCAGCTAACGAAGCGGCCTCCGAACCGACGCCTTCCATCAGGCAACCGTCGCCGCAAACTGCATAGATGTTATAGTCGAATATGTCGAATCCCGGTTTGTTGTAGCGGTTGGCGAGCCACCTGCGCGCAATCGCCATGCCCACGCTGGTGGCGATACCCTGACCGAGCGGACCGGTGGTTGTCTCGACACCCGACACCAAGTGATATTCCGGGTGACCCGGTGCTTTGCTGTGGCGTTGGCGGAAACGACGAATGTCGTCGAGCGTGACGGACGGTTCGCCGAGGTTTTCGTATGCCGGGTTAACAGCGCGCGTGCCAGTCAGATACAGCACCGACCACAGCAGCATTGAGGCATGGCCGTTCGACAAAACAAAGCGATCGCGGTTCGGCCAGATCGGGTCCTGCGGATCGAACCGCATCACCTCGTTCCAAAGCGTGTATACGAGCGGCGCCAATGCCATTGGCGTGCCTGGATGGCCCGACTCGGCCTGCTGTACTGCATCAATCGAGAGCGTACGGATCGTATTGATCGCCAGCTGATCGAGCTCTGCGTTGGTCATCCCTTTGAGTTTCGCTTGCTGCATCGGCGTTCGCTCTGTCACCCAGCCCGTTTCGCAGCAGGTTTCTCGATATGACCACCAAACTCGTAGCGCATGGCCGACAGCAGTTTGTCAGCGAAGTTTGCCTCGCCGCGCGAGCTGAAACGTTCGTAAAGCGCCGAGGACAGCACATGCGCCGGCACGCCCTCGTCGATGGCAGCCTTTATCGTCCAACGTCCTTCGCCGGAATCGGACACACGGCCGGCAAATTTGGTCAGTGCCGGATCCTCCATCAGCGCGGCGGCGGAAAGATCGAGCAGCCAGGAGGCGATCACGCTGCCGCGTCGCCAGACCTCGGTAATGTCGGTGAGATTGAAATCGTAGCGATAATGTTCGGGATCGCGCAGGGGCGTGGTTTCGGCATCGATCACAGCTGATTTCTTGCCGACATTAGCGGCCTTGAGAACCGCGAGCCCTTCGGCATACGCCGCCATCACGCCGTACTCGATACCGTTGTGCACCATTTTGACAAAATGCCCGCCGCCGTTGGGACCGCAATGCAGATAGCCCTGCTCTGAGGTCCCGCCGACCTTTTCGCGGCCGGGAGTGCGAGGGATATCGCCGCGGCCCGGTGCGAGCGTGGCGAAGATCGAGTCAAGATGTTTTACGACATCGGCCTCGCCGCCGATCATCATGCAATAGCCGCGCTCCAACCCCCAAACGCCGCCGCTCGTGCCAACGTCCACATAATGGATTCCCTTAGAGGCGAGCTCCTTGGCGCGGCGAATATCGTCGACGTAATAAGAATTGCCGCCATCGATCAGGATGTCGCCCCGATCGAGATAGACCAACAAATTGTTAATGGTGTCGTCCACCGCTCCGACCGGCACCATCAGCCAGATGCTGCGCGGTTTTGTCAGATTCTTCACGAACTCCGCGAGCGAAGCGGAGCCAACCGCCTTCTCCTTAACCAGCTCCGCCACCGCCTTTGCCGACCTATCGAACACCACACATTGATGGCCGCCCTCGATAAGTCGCCGGACCATATTGGCGCCCATGCGGCCGAGACCAATCATTCCTAGCTGCATGTGTCAGGCCTCCTTTGCAAAGTAATGTCCAGGGTGGGCGCGATCTGAGTGTTCAAAAGGCAAACCTGTATTTGCTCGCTCAAACAGATCGACGAACTCGCGATAGCGCTTGGCGATCGCGGCAACTGTTTGCTCGCGTATCGCTTTTTTGCTCCCCCACGCGACCAGCGGATCCCAGAAAACAGTTCGACCGAGGGCAAAGCCGATAAAGCCCTGCACCTCCGCTGCGATTCCGAGCCGCTGATTTCGGTTGTCTGCGCCTCGCCTAACGGCGATTTCCAGCCGAACATCTTGGTTTGAAACGAGCCGCGATGGTCGAACGGTAAAATATAGAGCGCGCGATCATATCCTCGCGGCATCAGGTGGATCCTTTGAGTCTGCGATAGCGCCGGATCAGTGCATTGGTCGAGCTGTCGTGCTCGAGCTTTGGCTCGGTTGGACTCTCGAGTTGTGGAATAATCCGCTGAGCGAGAGCTTTGCCTAATTCCACACCCCATTGATCGAAGGAATCGATCTGCCAAATAGTACCCTGAGTGAACACGCTGTGTTCGTAGAGCGCCACCAATTTGCCAAGTGCCGCCGGCGTCAAAGCTTCCAGCAGCAAGGTGTTCGATGGACGATTCCCTTCAAATAGGCGATGCGGGACGAGCCAATCTGGCGTGCCTTCTGCTTTGACCTCCGCAGCAGTCTTACCAAAGGCCAATGCCTCGGTCTGGGCGAAGACATTGGCAAGCAGCATGTCATGATGCCGACCCAACGGATTGAGTGGCTGGATGAACGCGATGAAATCGCACGGTATGAGCCGCGTACCCTGATGGATCAATTGATAAAAGGAATGCTGGCCGTTGGTGCCCGGCTCACCCCAATAGATCGGCCCCGTATTATACTCGACTGCGACCCCGTCGATTGTCACATGCTTGCCATTGCTCTCCATGGTCAGCTGCTGGAGATAGGCTGGAAAACGCTTCAGATACTGCTCATACGGCAGCACGGCGACAGTCTGCGCCGCGAAGAAATTATTGTACCACACGCCGAGTAACCCCATCAGAACCGGCAGGTTGCGCTCAAATGGCGCCGAGCGGAAGTGCTCGTCCATTTCATGGAAGCCACTCAGCATGTCCTCGAAATTGTCGGGCCCGATGGCCAGCATAGTCGAGAGACCGATGGCCGAATCCATTGAGTAACGGCCGCCGACCCAATCCCAGAAGCCGAACATGTTGGCCGTATCGATGCCGAACTGGGTGACCTCCTGCGCGTTCGTCGAGACGGCGACAAAATGCTTAGCGATGGCCGAGTCCTCGCCCTTCAAACCTGTCAATAGCCACTCGCGCGCAGCATGCGCATTGGTCATCGTCTCCAATGTCGTGAAGGTCTTGGAGGACACTATAAATAATGTCTCAGCGGGATCGAGATCGCGCACCGCCTCGGCAAAATCCGTTCCGTCGATATTGGAGACGAACCGGAAGGTCATAGCCCGTTCGCTGTAGTGCTTGAGCGCTTCATAGGCCATGACCGGCCCAAGGTCGGACCCGCCAATACCGATATTGATCACATTGCGGATGCGTTTTCCGGTTTGCCCTTTCCACGCTCCACCGCGAAGCGCATTTGAGAAATCGGCCATCCTGTCGAGGACGGCGTGGACATCCGGAACAACGTTACGGCCATCGTGCATAATGGAAGCGCCGCGTGGCGCCCGCAGCGCGACGTGTAGCACCGCCCGGTTTTCCGAGACGTTGATTTTGTCACCCCGGAACATGGCATCGATGTGCTCCCGCAGGCCCGATTCTTGCGCGAGCTGAAGCAACAGCCTCAGTGTTTCATCGATGATCCGGTTCTTTGAATAATCGAGATATAGTCCCGCGCCTTCGACCGCGAACCGATTACCGCGGTTGCAATCCTCGGCGAAAAGTTGCCTGAGGTGGACGCCCTTTAGCTTTTCAAAGTGCTTCTCGAGCGACGCCCATGCCGGACGCGCCCGCAACGTCAGCGCGCTCGTGGACCGCTCGTGGAGGGCTCCTGCTGCGCGTTTGCGTTGGTGAGACGTCGTTGTCATATGTTCAGCCCGCCTTCCGCATCGCAGCGGCCTTAGAGTCAATACAGCTCATCAGGTCATTCCATGATTTAACGAACGATGCCGCACCCTCGTTCTGAAGCTGGGCCGCCAGCGTTTCGGTATCGATGCCCGCTTCGCCGAAGGCGCTCAGAACGCGCTCACATTCGCCGCCATCAGGAGCGAGGATCTTGCCCAGCTGGCCGTGATCGGCAAAGGCTTTAAGGGTGCCCTCCGGCATGGTGTTGACGGTAAAGGGCGCGGCGAGCGCTTTCACATAAAGCGTGTCGGACGCTTTGGGGTCCTTGGTGCCGGTGCTCGCCCAGAGAAGCCGTTGGGCGCGAGCGCCTGCATTGAAGGCTCGCTGGAAGCGCGCCGAGGCGAGCAATTCGCGATATGCCTTGTAGCACTGCTGAGCGACCGCGATGCCAAGTCTGTTCGCGAGTTCGCCTGGTACCTTTCCAGTCACCGCCACGTCCCAGCGGCTAATAAAAAGCGAGGCGACCGAAGCGACCGCAGGGTTCAGCCCGGCCTCGATACGTCGCTCGACGCCGCGCAGATACGCTTGGGCAGCGGCAAGATATTGCTCGCGCGAGAACAACAGCGTGACGTTGATCGGTATACCGGCCAAGGTTGCCGCCTCAATTGCCGGCAATCCTTCCGCGGTGCCGGGGATTTTGATGAAGAGATTGGGCTTACCGCCCCGCTGGTGGAGATCTCGCGCAGATGCCAGGGTCTTGTTGGTGTCATGAGCGAGAGAGGGTGAGACTTCAAGCGATACCCAGCCGTCCACTCCATCGGTCCGGTCGTGAATTGGCCGGAACTGTTCGGCGGCGCGAGACAAATCTGCCAGTGCCAATTCAAAGAACAGCTCCTCGGTCGATTTGACTTGGGATGCTTTTCTCGAAATGTCGCCGTCATAATCCCTGCTGTTTCTGATCGCATGATCAAAGATTGTCGGATTTGAGGTTAGCCCGGTGACCGAAAATTCGTCGATGTAGCGTTGCAAGGTTCCGCTGTTCACGTGACTTCTGGTGATGTTGTCAAGCCAGAGGCTCTGCCCAAGATCGTGTAGCGCGTTCGTTGGATTCATGGCGCCGACTCCACGCTGGACGGTAACACCCGCGACCCCAACCACGCTCGGGGCAGGTCATAGTCGACCAAGTCGCCAATACGCTCGATCGTCACATCTGCTCTTGGAAAGGCGCCGACGACGGTTGGGTCGTGTGCATAGGCTCCCTGCCTCACAAACACTGTCGTTACGCGCTCACCCCAGAATTGTTTAACCGCTGCCAATATGCGCAGCTTATCGTCGACAAGAACGTAATGCTCAGCTGAGTAACGCCGTTCGACATCGTCGAGCGCTTCTTCCTTATGAATATAGATCAGAACACGGCCATCGACCGTGTCAGCGAGACCCGCGCGCTCGACTTTATGCGGCTGAAAAACGACGTCACCGTCCGAGAGAATGACCGTCAGGCCGAGCTGACCCAGCCGTTTTAATACCTTAAGAGCTCCAGGGAACAGGCGGTCGGCAAAAGGGTAGTCGATAAGGAAGGATGACATGGCCAGCAGTTCCACCTCGCGAGGGTGTTCGGCCCGGTAACGCTGCAACGCTCCAAGATAGTCGCGATAACCGAGCTCTGCGAACAGGTCCTCCAGGATTCTCCAGTAGCGTTCGCGGGCCGTGCGACCATAGGTGTCCTCAAGGTGATCTTTGAGGTCACGCTGGATCCGGTCGTTGTCGACCAAGGTGTTGTCAACATCAATAAGGAAAACAAGGGGATAAGAGGGCGTCATTCGGGACTCCGCGACGCTCGAGTGCGCGTGCTGAACCAAGCCCCCGGACAGCACGTCGATGTAACCGCTCGACCCGAATAGGGTTCCCATTCATCGCGCACGCAACGATTTCCGTAACAGCCACCTACAGCAATACCGCTCCGTGGAGTTTTTCCGGACTGTCAAACCAACCCCGAAATGCTGCCGCCAACGCGCAGTGCCTATCTGGCCATGTGTGTCGAAACCCCATAGTTCGCCCCGCGGCCGATCTGAATCAACTCTCACGTGGTGCTCAGCTCCCTAATCTTGGACGCGATGTCGCTTCGCTCCACCAGCTTGCGGTCTCCCTTGATCACGTCAAAGGCTGTCTGTTCTCCTTCGCGCCAAAAGCGAATGTCCAGCATATGCTTGCCGATGCGAAGATCATGCACCGTAAGGTCCGGCAGCCACGCGGGAAGGTATGGATCAATGTAGAGTTTGTTGTGCGGTGCGTCCGGCAAGAATCCCAGTAGCGCCTGAGTAAGCATGAACACCGAGCCAGCCGCCCAAGCCTGGGGCACATTGGCTCCGATATATTGCACCGGGAAATTCGACTCGTTGCGCTCGGATGCGGTGTAAAGCTCCGGCAGCTGATTAAGAAGAAAGTGGCCGGCCGCTACGCTAACGTCGTGGGCGATCCGTGCCGCCTCCTTATGAAAGCCGTAGCGTTTGAAGCCCGTAGCGATAATGGCGTTATCGTGCGGCCAGACCGAGCCGGTCTGGTAGTTGTAAGGATTGAATGCCGGGTGATCGGCGGACAGCGTGCGAATGCCCCATCCCGTCCACATATCCGATGCTGTCAGGCGCTCCATAACCCTCTTGGCGCGTTCGGGAGGGACAATGCCCGACCAAAGGCAATGGCCGGCATTGGAGGCAATGGTCAGGACCTTCCTCTTGTCGCCGTCCAGCGCATAGGCATAGAACCCAAGTTCTTCGTCCCAGAATATTTCGTTGAATCGTGTAAATAAGACGGAGGCTTTGGCGCGCAATTCACTCGCGCGCTCAGGCTTGGCGAGCGCATCGAACACCTCGGCCATGCGTAGCCAGGCATTGTAAACATAGCCCTGAAGCTCGCAGAGTGCCTTAGGTCCCTTTACCAGTGAACCATCAGGATACATGACGGCATCGCCGGAATCCTTCCAGGCCATGTTCTCGTAACCAACCGGGGAACGTGTCTGATATTCCTGAAATCCATCACCATCGCGGTCGCCGTATTTGTCGATCCAGGCGAGACACCCTTCAGCGGTTTGTAAATGCTGTTCCAACAACCCTCTGTCGCCAGTTGCGCGCCAAGCCGCGTTTAGCGTGATCAAATAAAGCGGTGTCGCGTCTGCTGTGCCGTAGTATGGGGTGTGCGGGATCAGCTTAAAGTGCGCGAGTTCGCCATAGCGCAACTCGTGAAGGATCTTGCCCGGTTCGGCATCGCGGTATGGGTCGTCTTCTTTGGCTTGGAGCGATCCCAAAATCTCTAACGAACCACGCGCGAACTCCGGGTAGATAAGTATATTCTGCAACGAAACGAGAAGACTATCTCGACCAAATGGAGCAACGAACCACGGCAGTCCAGCCGCAGGCATGAAAACCATATGATCCGTGCCTTTGATAGGCAAACGGAGCGCGGCCATATCCTCGAGCGCTTGATGAAAGAGACGATAAAACTCTTCGTTGCTTGTCTTGATCTTCGCTACTGTCTTCAACCATTCTGACAGTGTCGCATATTGGCGAGATTTGTAGCTGCTCTCGACACACTCTTCTGGCGCATGGAACGATTCCTCGCCATCTTCGAGGGTATAGAGCAAGCAGGCATGCCAAATCTCGTTTGGTTGCAGCACGACCTCAAAACTGAGCCGGCCGTTTGCAGAAACAGCCTTGCGTGAAGCACGCACCACTGAAATTGTCACGGCGCGGCGAAAATCTCGGTTCAAATACACAGTGCGAACACTTTGCTCCTGCTCGGACCATTCAGTTGTTATCTTGCCGCGGCGCACGATATGACCGGACTTAACTTCAAAGATGTCGGCAAAGTCGCATCGAAACGCTACCTCAAGCTGAAAACGCACTGGCTTCATACTATTGTTAGTGATGTCGAGATCTTCGTGCAGGCCGCCGCTAAGTGATCGACTGATGGTAAGGCCTAGGGTCCGCGGCGGAATCGCGCCATCTTCGGTCAGGAAGGATTGATTGGTGAGGAAAATGCGTGCTGCGTAATAACTAATGGGACCGCCGTTCAGCAGTTGCCAAGGTTCGCCGTTGGCGTAGATCGCCCAGTTGCTGATGATCCGCGTGTCCAGAAAGTATAAGCCCTTCTCGCTCGGCCGCACTATCGTGCCATCCGGGTCGGTGACGAGCACTGTCTGACCCTGATGAATGGCAATTTGGGGGGGGCCAACTTGAACCTTGAATGCCATTACGTGCTCCTCAATGGTTCACTCTTTCCATTCGAAGGTTTCGTTTCTGGCATCAGAAACCAAGCGAGAAAGACTGTAGTCAGTGCTCGACGGCGATGCTGAGAAATCCAACTGCGTTACCGAAGTTGCCAACGATCAAGGCGCTCCATCCAGACAAGCTCAGTGGCCTCGAAGATGCGCATGAGTCACGACATCTCTGAGCGCGATCGCCATATCCGCTTTGTGCCAGAAGCAGACGCTCAGTACTGCGAAAAAATAGCCCAGCGGTAGGCCGCGGTGATGCCGAGAGGACATCACTAAGCTGCGTTCGATTCGGGCCGCGCTGCGCGTGGTGGCACGCCCGAAAACAGCGAGCTTAGCCCTTCGGCCATCGTCGGGTGCGCAAAATCTGCGTCGGCGAGTTTGGAATAGGAAAGGCCAGCCAGCATTGCAGTTTGTACCGCAGCCATGACTTCGCCGGCGTCGGCACCAATCATCGTGAAACCAAGGATGCGATCGTCGCCGTCGCCGACAAGAGTTTTCATAAAGCCTTGTCTCCGATCAGTCGCCTGCGCCCCGAGTACCGACTCCATTGGCAGCCTTGCGACGCGTGTAATGATCCCTTGGCGTTCCGCTTCGCCTTCACTCAGTCCTACATGGGCGAGCGGGGGATCAGTGAACATGCAGTATGGAACCAGCCGATCATGTGTGGTCCGATTTCCTCCCGCCAGATTATCACGGATGATCCGAAAATCGTCTTCGGATATGTGCGTGAATTGTGGGCTGCCGGCGCACTCTCCCACGGCCCAGACGTCTGGCGCACTCGTTTCCAGCCGACCATTGACGCGAATGTAACCGCGGCCGTCCAGCTCAACGCCGGCCTCAGTAAGTCCAATTCCGGCCGTGTTCGGAATGCGCCCAACCGCCGCCAGAATATCGCTGCCATTGATGTGTTGCTCACCAGAAGGGGTCCTCACTGTAAGCGCAACCTTATCTCCCGATCGCCCGCTTACTTGGAGCAGTTCGGTCTCGACGAGAACTTGAATACCCTCGTCGCTGAGAATGCGCCGCATCTCCTGCGAGACGTCAATATCCTCGCGAGCGAGGAGCTGAGGAGCGGACTCGATGATGGTCACATCGCTGCCAAAGCGTCGATAAGCCTGTGCCAGTTCTAGACCGGAATAACCTCCGCCGATCACGATCAGGTGTTGTGGCAAATAATCGAGCTCCAGTGCCTCGACATGCGTAAGGGGTTGAGCCGCCTCCAAGCCAAGCACATTCGGAATTGCCGCACGCGTTCCGACGTTCAGAAAGACCTTATCGGCCGCAAGCACCCGCGTTCCTCCGTCATTCAGTTTCACCTCAAGGATTTTCGGCGCCACAAAACACCCACCGCCCATGATCAGTTCAGCACCGCTCGCCCGATAGATCTGCCGGTGCAGCGCAATCTGACGATCCACCATCTCACGCTTGCGCCTACGAACTGTTGCCATGTCGACGGTGACGGAATCGGTTACCGTGCCGTATTCGCCCCCGTGACGCGCGGCGTGCGCGACCTTTGCGCTCGAGATCTCATTCTTGCTAGGCATGCAGGCGATGTTCGGACAGGAGCCACCGATCCACCGCCGCTCTACGACGGCAGTCTTGTGCCCTGATTGCGCCAGGTGCCAAGCCAGAAGCTTGCCGCCCGTCCCGCTGCCAAGGACGAGAACATCCAACTGCTCTGATTGGGGCATTTGTTTCTCCTCTCAGCCTCGATAAGTGTCAAAGTGAGACATAGGCGACTCCATCCTCGTTTCAAATTTGTCGACCGGCACTTTGTTCCGCTACGGCGGGAGTGAGGCGCGAAGCCGCGTCGTCCGGCTCGCGTTCTCGCCTCACTTTTTGGCCGGCGGCGCCCGCATCGGCCCATTCATCGAAAGACTTTACAAATTTCAATTTCAACTAAATATCGAGCGTCACTTGGAGCGCGAAAAGAAATTACGGATTGCCGCAGCGATCTCGTCACAGTGCGTCTCGAGGGCAAAGTGGCCGGTATCAAAGAAGAGCACATCAGCGTATGGCATATCGCGTTTGAATGCTTTCGCGCCGGCTGGCAAGAAGAAGGGATCGTTTTTGCCCCACACCGCCAAAAACGGAGGCTGGTGCGCGCGAAAATATTTTTGGAATGTGGGATACAGAGCAACGTTACTCCCATAATCGCCGAAAAGGTCGAGTTGGATTTGATCGGCACCGGGACGGGCCAAATAAAAGTTGTCGAGGTTTTGGCCGTCCGGCGACATCAACGTCGGGTCGGGGACGCCGTGGGTGTACTGCCAGCGAGTCGATTGCGGTGTTAGGAAAGCCCGCAGTGCGTCCCGGTTCGCCTGCGACGGGTCTTTCCAATACGCCCGGATCGGACTCCATCCATCGCTGAGACCCTCCTCGTAGGCATTGCCGTTCTGCGAAATGATGGCGGTTATCCGCTCGGGGTGACGGACGGCGAGCCGGAATCCTGTCGGCGCGCCGTAGTCAAAGACGTACACGGCAAACCGGTCGAAGCCGATGACCTCGGTGAAGTGGCTGATCACGCCGGCAATATTGTCGAAGGTGTAGCTGAACTTTTCTCGCGACGGCATGTCGGATTGACCGAACCCCGGAAGGTCCGGCGTGACCATATGAAATCTGTCGGCGAGGAGCGGGATCAGATCACGGAACATGTGACCCGCGCTGGGAAAGCCGTGCAGCAACAAAAGCTTTGGCGCGTCGGCTGGCCCCGCTTCACGATAGAAGACCTTGAAACCGTCGACATCGGCGGTGCGGTATCTGATAGGCGCCATCAGATTCTCCTCTGCTTACAATTCGATCTCTGAGATAAACGGTCATCGCGTGCACGCCGACGACGGTGAGTTGCAGTCCTCCCAACGCGCTTCACTTGCCAGCTACGGAGTGGATCGCGTCATGGATAATGTCGACGACAGCTGCTGGAGCGGTGACACTGGGCGTGTGATCGACGGCATACGCCTTTACCTTCGCCTTCATGCGGTCCGCCATGAAGCGCTGCGTCTTCGGGACTATCATTCGATCGTCTTCGGCAACAAGAAACCAAGTCGGAATGTCCTTCCACAATGGGCGCCCGACGGGAACAGTGATGCAGTTCAGCGAGATCGGTCGCTGCACGGCAGAGAGCACGGCGCAATCCTCGGCGGATGCATGCTGCGCGAAAGCGGTCGCAAAGGCGTCTTCAGGCAACCAAATTAAACCGTCATTGTCTGGTGTCAGCTTTGGCGCTTGGGGATGGGCTTCGGAGTGATAGAACACGTCGGCGACCTTCTCGCCTTCGTCAGGCGCGAGCGCGGTCACGTAGACTAACGCCTTCACGCGTTCGGGTCGCGCGAGCGCAATGACGGCGCCTGCATAGGCGTGTGCCGCCAACACGACACCCGCCGGCGTGCGCTCGATGCTGCGGTTAAGCGCCGCCACGTCGTCGGCCAGTGACGTTAAGGGCATGGGCACCGCGGACGCCTTCAGGCCATGGGCCGTAAGCCCCGTTATGACACGTGCCCAACTCGATCCATCCGCCCATGCGCCATGGGCTAGCACCACACTCACATCCTTTGTCGCCATCCTGTTGCTCCCGACATCGGCTTTGCACGACCCCCGTCAGCCCAACGTCCTCATCCAGCCCGCGACGGCCCGCCCGATCTCATCCGGCGAATCTTCCTGGACGAAATGGACACCCTTGACTGTCACCTCAGTCTGCGCAGGCAAGCTACGGGCGTGTTCGAGAACCTTGCCGCCGGCGAGGATTCCGCCGGGCTCGGCCTTCAGGAACAGCTTGGGCACACTGCTCGTCTTCAGCCAATCCGCGTAGGCGTCCACGATCGCAGTCACGTCAGCGGGGTCGCCCTCGATGGGGATTTCTCGGGGCCACGTCAGCGTCGGCCGTCGGCTCTCGCCGGGTTCGGCGAACGGCCGACGGTATTCCGCCATCTCTTCGTCGGAGAGCTTGCGTAGTATGGCCCCTGGCAGGACCTTCTCGATGAAGAAGTTGTCTTGAAGAACCATCTGCTCGCCGGCCTCGGAACGCAGCGCCTGCAAGACCGGGCGCATTCCGAATTTGTCCCAGTGGTCCCAATACTGCCGCCCCACCATCGCCTCCATATACGCAATGCCCTTCACGGCATCGCGGTGGCGATTGGCCCAGTCGAAGCCGAGAGTCGATCCCCAGTCATGGATGACTAAGGTGACGCGCTCGCGCACATTCAGGGCCTCGAGCAGAGCGTCGAGGTAACGGCGGTGCTCGACGAAGCGGTACGAGCCAGGCCCGCTGTTTGGCAGCTTGTCGGAGTCACCCATGCCGATCAGGTCGGGGGCGATGCAGCGGCCGAGTGGCTGCAGGCGCGGGATGACGTTGCGCCAGAGATATGACGAGGTGGGATTCCCGTGCAGCAGCACGATGGGGTCGCCCCCTCCTACCTCCACGTACGCCATCTCGCGGCCGAGGGTCCGCCGCCGCTGCTTTTGGTACGGAAAAGCCGCAGAAATCATGTTCGCTTCTCAGTAGTAGCCGTTTTACATAAAGCCGATTGGGGCTGAGTAAGTCCCGATCGCCACCGACTGCACGTCAAAAAAGTTTCACGCGCGTGCGTCCAATTTTTCTCTGCAGCGGTGAAACAATTTAGCGGTCATCTTCTTTGAATACTGCAATCCAGCCCAGCTTGATCCGTCCGCCCATGCGCCGTGCATAAGCACCACGCTCACATCTTCCATCGCCATTGTGCTGCTCCTCGACAGATCACCTTCGCAAGCTTTCACGCTGGCGAAATCTTCTTCACACACAAACTTCGCCGGCGCTGGCGATCTCCCCAATCTTTATTGTTGCCGATCGCCAAACAGGCCGCGCACCGCAACCGGCTCAAGAACAAGCAGTGACAAGCTGACGAACTCTGGGGGTGGGGCCAACATAAGGAGACCACGATGGCCGCTCGCCCGCTGATCGTCTTCGATGTCAACGAGACGCTGCTCGATCTTGGAACG
>Ga0182032_10000009_pt1 | contig 67507 bp, 59 predicted proteins | sample tim00Cox00000000_FD_125970 | JGI IMG/M metagenome (GOLD analysis project Ga0182032, IMG submission 125970) | Lab enrichment of tropical soil microbial communities from Luquillo Experimental Forest, Puerto Rico - timezero.00C.oxic.00.000.000 | ecosystem: Environmental > Terrestrial > Soil >... | reverse complement strand
CTGATCGAGCGGGAGTTTTCTGTCGAGAAACGCGCGGCCGATCGCTTTGTCGACCGCGTTGTGCCGTCCAATATCTTCACGAACGATCAACGCTTTGCCGTTCGCATCGAAAATTCCAGCGGCATGAATTCCGCCGGTGCGCGCAAAATCAGATTGGTTCGCGCGCAGTTTGTCCGGAAGGGTAAGCAAGGTCGCGATGGCGATCCGGCATGAATTCGCCTTTATTGGCGCGAAAGTTTGACGAATGGCGTCGATGCTCTCTTTGCCGCACAATCCGCAGCTGCTGGAAATCGTTCCGAATCGCTGAGCCGGGTTTGGTTTAACGTTTGTTCCGCGGGTAAGATCGACAATCACAATGTTCCTACGGTTGCGCGCGATTTTCGGTCGCGAGAATTTCTCGATTTTATCACCCGGCCGCACGATTGCTTCGGAAACTAGAAATCCGGCGGCGAGTTCTTCATCGTGACCCGGTGTGCGCATCGTCGTCGCGACTGCTTTGTCGCCGATGCGAATCTCGAGCGCCTCTTCCACCGTGAGCTCGTCCCGTCGATATTCCAGACAGCCGTCCTGGTTGCGGCGAATAATCTGGCTGGGTCCAATTCCGTTCTCTTTCATCGGTTCTACGCCAATGATATCATTCGATGTCGTGGAAATCTGTCATCTTTACATTTCCTGCGGCCATAACTTTGTCGGGCACCACGGCCGGAAGCCGGATGAATATGCGATGGTCGAGGTTCCGACGGTTGAATGCCTCGTTGGACGTGGCCTGCGCGGAGACCGCTTCTTCGATCACCGGGAAAATTACAAAGGCCAAGTCACATTTTTCTCACTGGAGGTTTTTGACGAACTTTGCTGCGCTTTGCAAGTCGAGGGCGTTTCGCCGAGCTGCGTTCGACGAAACATTTTCGCGCGCGATGTCGATCTTAACGAATTGACAGGTAAGGATTTTGAGATCCAAGGGATTCGTTTTCAAGGGACCGAAGAAAGCAGGCCGTGTTACTGGATGAATCGTGCAATTGCACCCGGCGCGCAGGAATTTCTCCGGGGTCGCGGCGGTTTGCACGCTAGGATTTTGACCAACGGTTTTCTGCGTTCGGCGGCGCATATCACTAAGGCGGCAAATGAGAATTAGCGCGGTCCTGGTCGCCGGCGGCGAGTCACGTCGCATGGGTCGGAACAAAGCAACACTTCATTTTCGCAACGCCCCGCTTTGGCAATTCCAGCTCGATACTCTTCGCAAACTTAAACCAGAACAGCTTCTCGTGTCCGCACAGATTGACCCCCTGTGGCGGCCAATGGATGTCGAATTTGTAGGGGACATGCAGCCTGCGCGCGGCCCGCTGAGTGGGATCTCGGCTGCGTTGTCCCGGACAACAGGTGACCATTTGCTTGCCCTCGGCATCGACATGCCATTCCTGAGTCACAATTACCTGCGCGAACTCTTCGAGCGAGTCCGGCCGGGCTGCGGCGTTGTGCCCATGATCGAGAATCGCGCCGAGCCGCTGGCGGCAATTTATCCGCGGACGGCGGATGTCGATTTTATCGAGGCCCTTTTAGGCAATGATTTTTCGCTCCAACCGCTCATCGCGAAGCTGGTCGCAGCCGGAAAACTTCAGCGGATTGACGTTTCAGGAGGAGAAAAGGCGCTGTTTCGAAATCTGAACGAACCTGCCGATCTCGAAGGCAGCTGACGTTGGCGTTGCGTCTGTTTAAGCAGGTTGCGCTTTCAGCATGAGAGAGTTTGATCCGCAACCGCAATCCCTCGAGCCGCTCGTTCACACCCTCGAACTGAAAGTGATTCTAGTTGTGGGACGGTGATCGCCAGCCTCCCTCCACCCTGCAATGGATCCTGACCGATGAAAATTTTCTGGTCGATGTCGGGTTCGACGGCGAGGAAGCGTTGCTCAAGGTCAAGGTGCACGAATACGACGCCGTCATCTGCGACTTAGAATGCCGAAGCTCCGCGGCCACGAATTTTACTTGAAGGCGAAAGAAATTCGCCCGTCGTTAAGCGACCGTTTCATTTTCATTACCGGTTTCACGGCTGATCCGCACATGGCGCTGTTCTTCAATCGCTACGAAGTGAATTTACTTGGTAAACCGTTTTCGATCCAGGTGTTGATCGATTGCGTGCGGCAGTTGCTTTGCCAGCACGTCACGTCACTTACACGAACCGAGAACGTCCGCAAAACGCCACACCTCGTGAAACGTGTTATACAGTGCAGTCGGCGCGACGCGGATGACATTCGGTTCGCGGAAATCGCATTTCACGCCGGCGGCCTGGAGTATCTTGAACAATTCTTTTGGATTTTCACGCGCCAGGATCGACAACTGGCACCCGCGCGCGTTCGCGTCTCTGGGCGTAATCACTGAGTAGCGTTTCGATCCAGCGTTGTTCAGAAGAAATTCGAGATAGCCGGTCAGGTTAATCGATTTTGCGCGGAGCGGTTCCATCCCACCGACTTTGTCAAAGATCGACAACGAGGCACGCAATGGCGCCATCGAAAAAATTGGCGGATTGCTGACCTGCCACGCGTCAGCGGATGCGACCGGGATGAATTCCGGTTCCAACTGCATCTGAAAGCGTGTGTTCGGATCGTTTCCGAACCAACCGGCGAGCCGTGGCAGCTTGGTATTTGTCGCGTGACGCTCGTGCAGGTAGGCGCCGGCAATCGCACCCGGCCCGGCGTTCAGATATTTGTAGGAACACCACACCGCGAAATCGACGTTCCAATCGCGTATCGATAACGGGACGTTGCCGACTGCGTGGGCAAGATCGACACCGACGGTGATGCCGTGTTTTTGCGCCGCTTTTGTGATCGTTGAGATGTCGAACAACTGTCCGGTGAAAAAATTTACCCCGGCAATCATGACTACAGCGAGCGTGTCGCGATTTTTCTCGATAACATCCACAATGTCTTCGGTGCGAATGGTGAACTCGCCTTTGCGCGGACTCGCAAGAATCAGTGCATTTTTCGGATCGAGTCCGCGATGACGGATTTGCGTTTTGATCGCGTAGGTGTCCGACGGGAACGCCGGGTCCTCCATCAAGACTTTGAAGCGCGATCTCGTCGGCCAATAAAACGTTGCCATCATCAAGTGCAGGTTCACCGTCAGGCCATTCATGCAGATTACCTCGACCGGTTTCGCACCGACCATTCGCGCGGTCGGCTCGCGCAGCGGCTCGTGATACGTGTACCACGGTGTCTTCGCTTCCAGATGCGCGTCAACGCCGAGTTTCGCCCAATCGTCCAGTTCTTCATCGACAATTTTTCTCGCCGATTTCGGCATCAGGCCTAACGAATTGCCAGCGAAATAAATCAGCGGCTTCCCATCCTTGCCTAGCGGCAAGTGAAATTCTTCGCGGAACCTGCGCAATGGGTCCTCGGAATCGAGCTGCTTCGCGAAATCTTCTTCGGCGGAAAATTGCATCCTTTATGGATTCTAGACAGGATTTACCCGATTTCTACGAGACCCTAAATGCCAGTCCGGCTCGAACAATCCTGTAAACCTGCCTAGTTGTTCTGCCGCATTTCCATGAACTCGATCGTCGTGCCGTCGGGATCGCGCACGTAGATGACGCGTTTACCCGCATTTGGCCCTTTGGTTAGTGTTTGCGGTTTGCCGGTCGTTTTCCAACCTGACGCTGCGATTTTTTGCAAGAGTGGTTCGAGATTCTGAACCGTCAACGCGACGTGGACGTGTCCGACATCGCACGGCCGAAGATCGACATTTTTCTCGCGGTTCGATGGCGCGAGATATTCGAGCAATTCAATCTTGTGCCCGCCGGGTGTTTTCACGACGGCGAGTTTGATCTCCGCCCCTTTGACTCCGGTGACTTGTTCCGCCATTTCACCCTTTTGGTGCGCACTGTGGGAAAACTCGAAACCGAGAACATCGCGCCAAAACACGAGCGACGACTCAAGATTCGAAACAGTAATGCCGCTGTGATCGGTGGCGACGATCCGAAATTGCGAGTTGCTCATCCCACCGCCGCGATGACCTTCAACTCGATTGCGATCGGCGTCGGTAGCGCGGTGACTTCGACCGTCGTGCGTGTCGGATTTGGCTTGCCGGGGCCGGCAAAATATTCGGCATAAATTTTGTTGTAGATCGGAAAATCCTCTTTCATGTTCGTGAGGAAGACAGTCACGTCAATGATGTCCTGCCAGGTCGCGCCGGCGTCTTCCAGCACGAGGCGCACATTTTCAAAAACAGCGCGACATTGTTTTTCGATGTCGTAGCTGGCGACGTTACCAGCCGAATCTAGGATCACGCCGGGAATTTCTTTGCTGTCGCGCACGCGCGGTCCGATCCCGGAAAGAAACAGCAGTTCACCGACGCGTTTCGCGTGCGGGAAGGCGCCGACTGGTTCTGGCGCGCGCAAACTCTCGAACGTTTCGCTCATTCTCTTTTGAGTGATGCGAGCAACTTTCGGCCGCGACTCCTCATCGAAGGGCTTCCCGCCTCAACAAGGTGCCTTAATTGTCGAAGGATCGGCGCGCGTAACGTCACGTCGTTCGCTGCGATATGGGCAAGCGCCTGCATGAAACACGTCTTCACGATTCTACTCTTGTCGGTCAAATATCCGGATAAAATTCTGGCTACCTTTCGGCGTTGCGACGCGCTCAAGCGCAATCGCGAGAAAAGGTGCGCGATGTGCCAGCGCCTGATCAACAACTTTGGGAACGGCGTCAATGGATCGGCGGCCACCGCCTTTCAGTTAGCCCACAATTTCGCTTATCACTCGTTGGGAGTCTCCACTATCCGCCCGCGATGGCGCCCAAGACAAAGAAGGGCTCCGAGCCTTTGACGATCAGGTCGGGCAGGGGAGTATCAGGAGATTCGTGCGAAATGTCTTCGCCGCAGGCGAAGAAACGAACAAGTGGACGACGTTTCAACGTTCCGTGATCGCGGATCGTGCCGCGTAGCACTGGATATTTATTTTCCAGCGCGTCAAGCAGTGATTGCACTGTCGCCGAGCCGTTAACATCGATCTGCACTTCAGCGCCAACTTTCGCGAGCGTTCGCAAATGATGCGGTAAGACGATACGAATCATTTGAGCGTTTGTGCTTCGACGGAAAGCACAGCCGGCAAATCGCGCACAATCGGGAACCATGAGTCGCCTGAATCGGTTGAGGCGTAGACCTGACCACCGGTTGTTCCGAAATAAATGCCGCACGGATCGACCGAATCGACGCTCATCGCGTCGCGAAGAACGTTTACGTAACAGTCCCTTTGCGGTAGACCTTTGGTCAGCTCTTCCCATTTGTTGCCGCCGGTGCGGCTTCGATATACGCGCAGTTTTCCATCGAGGGGATAATGTTCGGAATCGCTCTTGATCGGCACGACATAGATTGTTTCTGGCTCGTGCGCGTGCACATCGATCGGAAAACCGAAATCGGTCGGCAGATTTCCGCTGACTTCTTTCCACGAATCACCACCGTCATCGCTCCGCATCACGTCCCAATGTTTTTGCATGAAGAGCGTGTTCGGCCTCGACGGATGCATCGCGATACGATGCACGCAGTGCCCAACTTCCGCGGTCGGATCGGGAATATACTGCGAGTGCAAACCTTTGTTGATCGGTTTCCATGTTTTACCGCCGTCATCGGTCCGGAACGCACCCGCAGCCGAAATCGCGACGAACATTCGCTTCTGATTTTTTGGGTCGATCAGAATGGTGTGGAGACACATTCCGCCTGCGCCCGGTTGCCAGCGCGGACCGGTATCGTGTTTGCGAAGAGCAGAAAGCTCGTTCCAGGTTTTGCCGCCATCTTTCGATTCAAACAACGCCGCGTCTTCGACGCCGGCGTAAACATGGTCGACGTCGTCGAGCGCCGGCTCGAGATGCCAGACGCGTTTGAACTCCCACGGGTGCTGCGTGCCGTCGTACCATTGATGGGTGCCGGGAACTCCGTGGTAGACGAATTTGTTGCTTTCGCCTTTCGGCATTCCGCCTTCGCCTTGCAATTCCTCGGGACTACTGCCGGGCGTGTTCCATGTTTTTCCGCCGTCATCCGAGCGCTGAATAATCTGTCCGAACCAACCGCTCGTCTGCGACGCGTAAATCCGGTTCAGATCAACCGGCGAGCCTTTCATGTGATAAATCTCCCAGCCCGCAAAATGCGGCCCGTCCACTTTCCAATCTTTGCGCTTTACGTCCGATGTAAGGATGAATGCGCCTTTGCGTGTGCCGACTAGAACTCGTATCCCGCTCATCGGTTAAACTTTTATCTGCGAATGACGCGGATCAAAGCGGATTTTGTTCGGAATCGGGAGTCGGGAGCGCGGCAAAATAGCTCGCCGCGCTCCAAGCGAATGATTAACCTAACCGGAGCGCGGCGACAGTTTCTTGATCGATCCCTCCGGTAACGGGCAATCCGTGATCGCGCTGATAGCGAATCAACGCTTCCTGGGTTCGTAGACCAAGAATGCCATCGACCGCGTCATAATCGGACGGCGCGCCATTTTCTTGTCGACTACTCACTAGCCAAATGATGGTGTCGCAATGATGATGCCACCAATCATGATTGATCATAAGCGATTAGTCCTTTGAACTGCTTTCGCAGCGGAACATAATGATCCGCCTCGCTGCTCTTTCTTCTGTGGGACGAAAGTCTCATACGCCAATTGGCAAAGTCGAATTTTGGGCCCCCGGGGGCCTGTATCCTGGACGTCACACAAACTTTGCTTTTCAGAGGCAGGTCCTCGTGTTAAAAACCAGTTTCCCTTGATACAGAACGATGACGCCGAGGGCACGCGTCCGTTGTATGCGAGGCGCGTTGCCAGTGAGGGCTGCAGCGGGTATTGCAGCAGGGGCAAATATTCGTGCGAGCTCTGCTACACTTTCAACGATCACGGTCGGCAAGAACAAACCACACGAAAGGTAGCAATTTACGGGACGCGAAAATGAACAGCGCTGAGATTGCAATTGGGGAGTCAACAAATCATTCGCAATTGCCAAGCACTCGAAGCTCTAGCGCCATCCTCGAGCGCGGGACTTTGCTGGCAAGCTTTTGCGTTCTTATCGGCTACTACGTCGGCGCAAAAGTTGGTTTCGCGCTGACGTTTCAGCCGCATCCAGTTTCCGTTCTTTGGCCACCCAATTCCATTTTGGTTTCGGCACTATTGCTTACTTCGCCCCGAGTTTGGTGGATTCTTCTGCTGGCGGCGCTGCCGGCTCACCTGACCGCTCAATTTCAGAGCCATGTTCCACCAGCGATGATTCTGTGCTGGTACGTGAGCAATTGTTGCGAAGCGCTGATCGGAGCCACGGGGGTGCGCCTGTTGATCCACGATCGGATGCGATTCAATCGGCTTCGGAACATCTGGGCGTTCTGTCTGTGTGTCGTGTTTGTTGGACCGTTCCTTTCTTCGTTCCTGGACGCAGCGTTCGTTATTTGGAATCAATTTGGAAAAGGCTCTTATTGGGAAATCTGGAGGTTACGGACTAGCTCAAACGTGCTCGCGGCATTGATCGTCGCTCCGCTGATCGTCACCTGGGCAAGCGGCCCTCGGGCGTTTGTGTTCACTAAATCCGCGCGGCGTTATCCCGAAGCGGCGCTCCTCTTTCTGGCCCTGCTCTTGATCAGTTTGATGGTTCTTTATCGGGGCGACTTGGGACAAGATTGGTTAGTGCCTTATCTTCCCCTCCCGTTTTTAATGTGGGCAGCTGTGCGCTTTGGTTCACTTGGGGCAAGCACAGGCATCGCCACCATCGGTTTTCTTACGATTTGGAGTGCCGCTCATGGGCATGGACCGTTTTCCGCCATTTCCGCGGAACAGAGCGCCCTCTCAATTCAAATATTTCTGATCGTACTGTCGGTTCCGATTTTGTTTCTCGGAACACTCATCGAGGAACTTGCGAGTGGAGAGACCGAGCTGCGCGAGAGTGAAAAGCGGTTTCGGACAATGGCTGATGCCGCGCCCGTTCTTATCTGGGTGTCCGGTCCGGACAAACTCTGCACTTTTTTTAACAAAGCATGGCTTGAGTTCACCGGTAGAAAAATGGAACAGGAACTTGGAAATGGCTGGGCCGAGGGCGTGCATGTCGACGACTTCGACAATTGCCTGAAGACATACGTGACGGCGTTTGATGATCGGAAGCCATTCACGATAAAGTACCGGCTCAGGCGCCACGATGGTGAGTATCGGTTCGTCAGCGACACGGGAGTGCCGCGATACGGGGTGCGCGGAGCTTTTCGGGGATACGTCGGCGCGTGTACCGATATCACAGATCTGCTCGCACAACAAAAAGTGGTGCATGAATTCGAAGAGCGCGTCGCACTCGCGGCCGAGGCCGCACACCTGGGCGTATGGGAATTAAACACCGAGACGAACGAGCTTTGGGTGTCCGACAAAGCGCGTGAACTTTTTCAATTCGGGTCTGAACCGATTAGCCTTGCCGAATTTTGCGGTCGCGCGCATCCCGAGGATCGCGCAATACCGGACGCCGCTCTCAAAGAAGCGATCGAAACGGGAGGCGGCTACGAGATTGAATATCGCGCTTTGCTTCCGGATGGAGCAGTGCGTTGGATCAGCGGACGAGCCCGCTGTTTGAGGGACGAGAAAGGAGCGCTCACGCGCTTGCTCGGCGTGTCGATGGATGTGACCGAACGAAAGCAGGCGCAGGAACTTTTCCAACTCGCCACAGAGGCCTCTTCCAGCGGAATTCTCCTGATTACTAGTGAGGGACAAATCGTGCTGGCGAATGCGCAGGTCGAAAAATTGTTCAATTACTGGCGTGAGGAGCTGATCGGAAAACCGGTAGAGATTCTGGTGCCCGAGCGGTTCTCGGAACATTTCATCCGTCGCAAAAGATTTGTGGCTACTCCTGAGGCGCGATTGATGGAGCCACGGCAATTATTCGGCCGCCGAAAAGACGGCACAGAATTCCCGGCTGAAATTGGTTTGAATCCGATTCGAACCCCCCAGGGAATTCTGGTCTTGGCGACTGTGACCGATATTTCCGCGCGCAAAATTGCTGAGGAGCAGATGCGCAAAAGCCGTGACGAAATTGACCGTCTTAGCCGAATCAGTTTACTTGGTGAAATGACGGCATCGATCGCCCACGAACTGAATCAACCTCTTTCGGGCATTATCAGCAATGCGAGCGCTGGGCAACGGTTCATTGATCGGGGCGAGGTCGATGTTCTAAACCTTCGCGAAATCCTGGAGGACATCGTCGCTGACGGGCGCCGCGCCAACGACGTGATCAGGCACATTCGGAACACGATAAAAAAGGGCGCGGCAATTCGCGAATCCATCAAGATGAACGACCTCGTTACGAGCGTGGCACACATGGTACACCCGGACACCGTGGCCCACTCGTGTGAGCTTGAGGTCTTCCTCGACCAGAACTTGCCGGTGGTCAAGGGAGATCCGATCCAAATTCAGCAGGTGCTAATCAACCTAGTGACCAACGCATACGACGCGATGCGCAATACCCCGGCAAGCCGGCGCAAAGTGAAAATTGCGACGGAATGGAGCGGCAACGGACCCATTAGGGTGAGTGTTCGTGATTACGGGCCGGGCATTCCCGATGAAATTCGCGAACACCTTTTCGAGCAATTCTTTACGACGAAAAAGGAAGGACTGGGAATGGGCCTTGCGATTGTGCGCTCGATTATTGAATCGCATGGCGGGAAAATTAACGTGGAAAACGTGGACGGAGACGGAGCTTGCTTCTACTTTACGTTACCGATCACAATGGAAACAAACAAGTGAGCACGCCTAATGGAATCGTCTTCGTGATCGACGATGACGAATCAGTTCGAAAAAGTCTAAAGCGATTGTTGAGGTCAGCCAATTACCAGACTGAAGTCTTTGAATCCGCTTCCGATTTTCTGGCGCGCTCTCCGTATTTCGGCTCAGCTTGTATAGTTGTCGATGTAAAAATGCCGCGTGTGAACGGGATCGAGTTTCAACAGGCTCTGATTGATCGCCGCCGCGAAGAACAACTTATTTTTATTACTGGACACGGAAACATCCCGATGTGCGCGCAAGTGATGAAGGCGGGGGCAGTCGACTTTTTACCGAAACCATTCAAACCTCGTGAGCTATTGAAGTGTGTCGAGCGCGCTCTGGCTCGTTCGATCGAGCAACGGCGAGGCGCCGCAGAGAAGGATGGCGCCCGGCGTTTACTTGATTTACTAACTCCGCGCGAATTTGAAGTGATGGAACTTGTTGTCACGGGAATGCTGAACAAGCAGGTTGGCGGCGAGCTCGGCATGGCGGAAAAAACGGTGAAAGTCCATCGCGGCCGGATGATGCAAAAGCTTGGCATTAACTGCGTGCCTGAACTCGTCCGGCTCGTGCAGAAGGCCGGCATCTCGCTTTCGGAAGGGAATGGGACTAAAGTCTGAGTGCAGATCCTGATCAATCGTTGTCTATTCAGGCTTTGTGCCAGCGACGAGCCTACAAAGCAAGACCGCGTCAGGACAAACGGACGCCGAGACTTCTTCTACCAAAGTTGTTTGTCTAGTTGATGATGATCCATCCGTCCGAAAAGCAATAAGCCGTTTGCTTAAGTCCGCGGGATTCAAAGTAGAAGCATTTGGTGAAGCGGACGCGTTTCTTCAATATTTGGCAACAAATCCTGTTCCAGTTGCCGTGTTGGACATCTGGATGGAACGCATGACCGGAATGGAACTGCTGGCGCATCTTTGCGCGAAATCGCCACAAACGCGGGTAATTTTCATCACCGGTCATGAAGATCCTGCTGCCGAAGCAACGGTTATGCAGGGTGGAGCCTTCGGCTTTTTGATCAAACCTTTTGATGATGAAAAATTTTTGAACCTGGTTGTGCGCGCTCTCGACACTGCGGCTCAGTGAGAGGGATTGGACAGAAACCGAGTGTCGCACAAGCTGCGCGACGCGGGTAATTATTCTCACGAGCAAAGACGATCCATCGGTTCGCATGCAGGCGCTCGATGCTGGAGCCTCGGCGTTCTTTATAAAACCGATTTCGGACGAAGAATTTCTTGCCGGGATCGAATCAGCGTTTTCGCGGAACTAGCGCCGCCATTCGCGGAACAAACCGGTCCGTTTCAATAGCGGGCCAATCCGCGTACGCCCTAAGTCCCATGTTCCCGCACGTCTGGGTACGGCCAATGTCATTGGAGGCCCTTCCGAAACGGCGACCGACCTCACGAGCAATGAAGCGCTTTGTTCCGAAATATCTCGATCCGGCGAGTCGACTCGGCGAAATTCTGTTTGCGCTTCTCTTTTTCGTTGGTCAAAAATGGACCGATTATACCGGTAGCAATCGATTGGCGACTGGTTCGGTCATGGTCGCGATCGGCCTTGGGCTAGAGTTGGTCTGGTCGTTCTGCTTGGAGGATGACATGACGCCGTCTTTCCTGGTCTAACGATGTTTACTCCTTATAGCCTTAGTCCCGGTTCGAGTGATGCAACTTTCGTCTTCGCCGTAGTCCACGATTTTTTCAGTTACATTAACCATCGAAGCTTATGAAAACAAAAAAGTTAGTTAAAAGAGCCCGCGAATTCGCCGAACCATTCCGAATCACGAAAGGCAAGGAGTTTCGCCTTAAAGATATCGATCCCAACGACACGCTTGGATTCACCAAGGAAGAGGACAAACCGCGAGCACAGGAAGCGCTCGCGATGGGCGTCACAGTCTTGGCTGAACTACAGGACAAACTTTACGCGCAGGACAAGTGGGCGGTGTTGCTGATTTTTCAAGCAATGGATGCCGCCGGTAAAGACGGCGCGATCAAACACGTGATGTCGGGAGTGAACCCGCAAGGTTGCCAGGTCTTCTCGTTCAAATCACCGACGTCCGAGGATTTGGACCATGATTATCTTTGGCGTTGCATGAAAACTTTGCCCAATCGCGGACACATCGGAATCTTCAATCGCAGTTATTACGAGGAAGTTCTCGTCGTCCGCGTGCATCCTGAGTTTTTGGATAAGCAAAGACTTCCGCCAGAACTTGTCGGCAAGAGAATCTGGGAGGACCGGTTCGAAGACATTCGCAACTTCGAACAATATCTCAGTCGAAACGGAATCGTGGTGCGCAAGTTTTTCCTCCACGTTTCCAAGAAAGAACAAAAACGCCGCTTTCTGGAGCGGATCGATAACGCGCAGAAAAATTGGAAATTCTCCGCCAACGATGCAGCCGAGCGGGATTACTGGGACGATTACATGGACGCCTACGAAGAAATGATCCGGGAAACGGCCACCAAAGATTCGCCGTGGTATGTCGTGCCGGCCGACAACAAATGGTTTACCCGCGTCGTGGTCGCAGCCGCCGTGATCGATGCCCTCGCCGACTTGAAGTTAGCTTACCCGAAAGTAGATGAGAAAAAACTGAAAGAACTCGCCGCGGCAAAGCAGAAGCTGACGAAGAAATAGGTTGGGGATTACTGCACGGGCCGGCGCCGGCACAAGCGAGCGCTGCGTCTCCCATTTCGGGTGGGCGACGATCGCAATCCTGGCAATTTCGCCACTGTAACTGACGAGAAAATCAAGATCGTTCCAATCCGCGCCGCGTTTCCCAGCCTTCGAAGCCTTCCACAATTGCGAGGACGCGCGGCTTCGATCCGGTATCGATCTTTTGCGCCAGATCTTTTTTGCTCGCGGCAAATTCGGATTGTTTCAGGACTCCGCTGATGCGCAGCAGACAAAGATTGTCCAGTCCGTATTCAATTTGAAGAGGCATAGTGTGTTCCTTTTTTGTGAGCAAGTTTCGGACGACATTTTCCATCATGCGGTCGCCGGTCATCCACATAGGCCTAAAGTCCAATATTCGGGGCAGACGAGCCTCCGCAGACTAAGGGGGGATCTAAATATCGGGCGATAAATATCAGCTAATCGATTGAGGTAACTGAATGGATAAGAAACAAATCTTTGCTTTTTCATTATGCGTTTGGCTCGCAACGGAATCGTTTTGCCTGGCGGCAACTGTCCCGGCAGGGACAGCCATTGTGGTCCGAACAAATGCGGCGATTTCAACGCACGCTACGCCCGGCCGGCACTTCACCGCGACTGTCGATCGAAACGTAGTTGCGAATGGAGACGTTGCTCTTCGAGCCGGAACGCACGTGACGGGACTCATCCAGGCCTCACGCGGTTCCCGTTCCACGACTTCTTCCAGTCCACTCACACTGATTTTAACAGCGGTGTCAGCGAATGGGCGAACGGTTCCTATTAAAACAAGCGCAGTGTATCCACAGGGAGCTCACACGACGCGCGCAAAGCGAGGAGGATTCAGTTTTGGCGAAGATGTTTTTCCACAAGGGACGCGACTCGAGTTTCGACTCTCGCAGCCCGCGAATTTATGAAGTTAGCGCGCAGATAACCTCGAAATGAAAATGCAAAAAGAAATTTGTTTTCTGGTTCCGATAGTTCTCGCCGCCGGTGCGTTGGTTAACTGCGGCAAAGAGGAAACTGTATCGGCGCCGCCACCGGACGTGCTGGTGATGGATGCGGCCACCCGAGACGTTCCGGTTTATCGCGAGTGGATCGGAACCATTGACGGCTCGGAGAACGCTGAGATTCGGGCAAAGGTTGCCGGTTATTTGATTAAGCGGACTTACGACGAAGGCTCGCTGGTCAAGAAAGGCACGCTCCTTTTTCAAATCGATCCCCGGCCGTTCGAGGCTGCGTTGGCTGAGGCCAAAAGCCAGCTGGAACAGGCCAAAGCTGTCAAATTAGCGGCCATCGCAGAAAGGGAGAGGAGCGACAAACTTTTTAGTCAGAAGGTGATTTCCGAGCAGGAGCACACCAACAAGACACAACTCGCCGAATCCAATATCGCGAAGGTTAGCGCACTCGAAGCGAACGTGCATCAAGCGGAGTTGAATCTGGGGTTCTGCGACGTGACTGCGCCGGTCGACGGAATTGTCGGAATCGCCAAGGCCGAGGTGGGTGACCTGGTCGGCACCGGCGGCAACGTCGTGCTCACGAATATCTCGACGCTGGATCCGGCCAAAATTCTCTGTCCTGTCAGCGAAGCGGATTATCTCACGTTCCATCAACGTGGTCAGGAAACACTGAATAAGCCGTTGAATGAGCGACCGAAAAACATCGAGCTGATCCTGGCGGACGGATCGACTTTCCCTAACAAAGCCTGGTTGCTGGCGGTGGATCGGCAGGTTCAAGCGTCAACCGGCACCATTCTGGTTACTGCGCTTGTGCAAAATCCGGGCTGTATTCTGCGGCCTGGGTTCTACGCCCGGGCGCGGATCGTTGCAAACGTCCTGAAGGATGCGGTCGTCGTGCCACAGCGCGCAGTTTCAGAAGTGCAAGGCGCGTATCAACTCGGCATCATCGGCGGGGATGGGAAGGCGGAGATTCGACCCGTAAAAGTCGGCGCCCGCACCGGAACCGATTGGGTAATCTCATCTGGCTTGAAAGTAGGTGAAAAAGTGGTCGTCGAAGGTTTGCAAAAGATCAAAGCCGGTTCTCCGGTCACGGCCAAGCCATGGACGCCGCCCGCAGAGAAACCAGCTGAAGCTGAATCGACGACGAAAGCGGAAGAAAAAACCGAAACCGAATCTCAAGCGCACTAATAAGCTACTGTGTCCAAATTCTTCGTTAATCGTCCCATCGTCGCGATCGTTATCTCGATCGTGATGACGATCGTCGGGATCATTACCTACCTTCGTTTGCCGGTGGCGCAGTTCCCCGACATCGTCCCGCCGGAAATTCAGGTGAAGACCACTTACACGGGCGCCGACGCGCTCACTGTCGAGCAATCCGTTGCCACCCCGATCGAGCAGCAGATGAGCGGCGTGGACAACATGAATTACATGCAGTCGGTCAACGGCAATGACGGCACGCTCAAGCTCACGGTCAACTTCGAAGTCGGCACCGACGTGAATACCGACCAGATCCTTTCCCAGATGCGGTCCAATCAGGCGACTTCGCAGCTGCCGGCCGACGTGAACAAGTTCGGCGTGACGGTTGCAAAATCGACCTCGTCGCCGTTGATCATGTTCGCTCTCTACTCGCCGAAAGGGACCTACGACAACATCTTCCTGGCAAATTACGCGAACATTAATCTGAATGACGAGTTCACCCGCGTAAAGGGCATCGCAAGTGTCTCGGTCTTCGGCGCGGGCCAGTATGCGATGCGTATTTGGGTGAAGCCCGATCAGTTGGCGAAACTCGGGCTGACCATTCCGGAAATCATCTCTGCAATCAATTCTCAGAACACGGTGAACCCAGCGGGAACGATCGGCGGCGAGCCGGTGCCGAAAGGCCAGGAATTTACTTACGCCGTGCGTTCGCAGGGACGTTTGCAAACGCCGGAGGAATTTGGCGAGATTGTCGTGCGCTCGAATCCGGACGGCTCGATGGTGCGTGTGAAAGATGTTGGGCGAATCGAGCTCGGCGGTCAGAACTATGCTCTCTCTGGCCGTCTTAATGGTAAGCCGGCCGCCCTCGTCGCGCTTTACCAGCTTCCGGGTTCGAATGCCATCGCGGCCGCTGACGGCGCGAAGAAGAGAATCAAGGAGCTATCACAAAAGTTCCCAGCCGACCTCGACTACGTGGTTTGTCTCGACACCACCCTCGCGGTGACCGAGGGCATGGCGGAAATTAAGAAGACACTCGAGGAAGCCCTCTTGTTGGTCATCCTGGTTGTGTTCATCTTCCTCCAGGGTTGGCGCGCGACGTTGATTCCTCTTCTCGCTGTGCCAGTCTCGCTCATAAGCACGTTCGTCTTGTTCCCCATGTTTGGGTTCACCGTAAACACGCTTTCGCTATTTGGTCTTGTGCTGGCGATCGGTCTCGTGGTTGATGACGCCATCGTAGTGGTCGAGGCGGTCGAACATCACATTGAGCACGGCCTTTCGCCGCGAGAAGCGACTCTAAGAGCGATGGAAGAAGTCAGCGGGCCGGTCGTCGCCATCGCAATCGTGCTCGCAGCCGTGTTCATTCCGACAGCGTTTGTTCCCGGCATCACCGGAAGACTCTATCAGCAGTTCGCCGTGACCATCGCGGTATCGATGCTGATCTCGGCGTTCAACGCGTTAACGCTATCGCCGGCGCTTTCCGCGATGCTGTTAAAGCCCAAGAAAAAAGGCAAAGGGTTGCTCCAAAGGTTTTACAATTGGTTCAACCGAGTCTTCGGCGCAGCCACGGACAAGTACACGACCACATGCCATTTCCTGATTCGCAAGTCGCTTATCGCTGTCATCATCCTCGCGGGGTTCGTCGTGCTGGCCGGGATGTTCGGGAAACGAATCCCCGGAAGCTTTTTGCCGGACGAAGACCAAGGCTATTTCTTTGCCCAGGTGATCCTGCCTGATGCCGCGTCGTTTCAACGAACCGATGACGTCATGCAGCAATGCGAAGAAGTCCTTAAAAAGACGCCGGGCATCCAATACTACTCAACCGTCGTCGGGTTGAACTTTCTCAGCGGCGTTAATACAACTTACAGTGGCATCTTTTTCATTTCGCTCAAGGAATGGAAAGAGCGAAAGACGCCGGAGGAGCAATACCAGGCGATCCTTAAACATGTAAACACGGAATTTTCCAAGATTCCGGCGGCGCGCGCGTTCGCCTTCTCGCCGCCGGCCATTCCTGGGATTGGCACGAGCGGTGGTGTGACCTTTATGTTACAGGACCGCTCGGGCAAAGACGTTGCCTTTCTGGCGGAACAGGTCTCAAAGTTTGTGGCAGCCGCGCGGGAGCGAAAAGAACTCGCCGGAGTGACGCCAATGTTCTCGCCTTACGTCCCCCAAACTTTCTTGAATGTCGACAAGGAAAAGGTGCTCAAGCAGAACATGAACCTAAGTGACGTTTATCAAACCCTGCAAACGTTCATGGGGAGTTATTTCGTGAACTATTTCAACCGTTTCGGCCGGCAATGGCAGGTTTTTATCCAAGCCGAAGGCGATTATCGAACGAACATCGATCAGGTCGAACAATTCTTTGTGAAGAATAAAGACGGCAAGATGGTCCCCCTCAGCGCCATATCGAACTCGAAACCGATCAGTGGTCCCGAATACACCATGCGCTACAACCTATACCGTTCCGCGCAAATCAACGCTACGAACGCCCCCGGCTACAGCTCGGCGCAAGCAATGAAGGCGATGGAGGAAGTATTCAAGTCGACCATGCCTAACGAGATGGGATTTGCCTACATGGGGATGAGCTATCAGGAAAAGCGGGCCCAGGAGGGTGTCTCAGCAAGTGTCATATTTGCCTTCTCGCTGCTCTTCGTTTTCCTCGTTCTGGCGGCGCAATACGAGAGTTGGAGTTTGCCGTTCAGCGTCCTAATTAGTTTGCCGGTGGCCGTCTGGGGCGCGTTCGCCGGACTAATAGTTGGGCACTATGAGCTCAATGTCTATGCGCAGATTGGTCTTGTTATGCTCATTGGTCTCTCAGCGAAGAACGCGATTCTTATCGTTGAGTTTGCGAAAATGAAACACGAGCAGGGCCTCGGTCTTGTCGAAGCCGCCTTGGAAGGCGCTAAATTGCGCCTTCGGCCGATCCTGATGACTTCCTTCGCGTTCATTCTTGGCTGCGTTCCGCTCGCGAAGGCAAGTGGCGCCGGCGCCCTTTCCCGGCAGGTCATGGGTTACGTAGTCATTGGCGGAATGCTGGCCGCCAGCTTCATCGCCGTCTTTCTAATCCCGGTGCTGTTTTATCTGGTCGAAAAATTCAGCGGCGGAAAGAAGCCGCACCCGGCAACTCAGCCTGCCCCGGTGGGACTAGAGCACGTGGAGGCGGTCGTCCCGGCCTCCCATTAACGCCATTTATGAAGTGGAATACCCGAACCGCCGCCGCCGCTAGGCTCCGCAGCCGTACTATATATATAGGGTCGGCGCCCTGATCCGATGCGAACGATTACCAACTACTATCGGGATTCGCAGGTGCTGAACCTCGGCTCCGAAGGGAGCGACGGACCGTATCTGGTCACTCAAACCGGCGTTTCACCCACTGCTGCGATACCCAAGACGCGAATGTTTGTCCTTCGCCCTGATGGCTGCTGGGTCGATTTGAATGCCTACGTCTGCCAGGGGAAACCCGAAGTCTTGGATGAGATTGTGTTTCCATCGATTCCGAAGGTCATGGAAACATTTGGACGACTGCTTGGGCGACCCCGGGTTGTCGATCTGCCAATTGATGAAGAGGGACTAAAGGTGTGGATTGAGCGTCAGCAGAATCGGAATCCCTTGGAGGCCGCCCGTGCCTGGGCAGTAGAATACAAGGCGCGTCATCGCAAGCAGTATGATCGCCTAGAAGGTCAACGTGGATGACGGTGGTGGTCCGTTCTTGGTGGAAGACAATATTTCCAGCCGCTTCCTGGTTGCCTAATTACAAAGGCGAGTGGTTTCGTTTTGATCTTGCCGCCGGAATTACATTGGCGGCTTATCTGCTCCCGGCCGCACTGGGTGATGCCTCGCTCGCTAATCTACCGCCTGAAGCAGGGCTCTATGCCTGTTTGTTTGGCGGACTTGTATTCTGGTTATTTTGTAGCTCTCGGCACACGTCGATTTCCGTTACGTCTGCGATTTCGCTCTTGATCGGATCATCGTTGGGCGAGATGTCTGGAGGCGACACGTCTCGCTTCGGGGCGCTCGCCGCCGGCACGGCCGTGCTGGTCGCGTGCATCGCATTTATCGCGTGGCTGGTCAAAGCAGGGAGCGTCGTGAACTTCATCTCGGAGAGCGTGATGACCGGATTCAAGTGCGGCGTAGGTCTTTTCCTCGCCAGCACGCAGTTACCAAAACTGTTTGGCGTTCACGGAGCGCACGGAAGCTTTTGGGAAAACAGCGGGTTTTTCCTCAAACATCTCCATGAAACTCACCCCGCCGCGCTCGTCACCGGCGGAATCGCGCTAGCGATTTTGATTCTGGGAAAGATTTTTCTCAAAAACAAGCCCGTGGCCCTGTTTGTCGTGATCGGCGGCGTCATTGCTGCATCGGTTTTCTCGTTGGAAGCGCGGGGGGTGAAACTGCTTGGTAATGTGCCTCAGGGATTGCCCGCGATTGGATTCCCTGCCGTCTATTGGCACGATCTGAACGAGCTGCTTCCACTTGCGATTGCCTGCTTTCTTATCGGCGTAGTAGAGACTGCGGCTATCGGCCGCATGTTTACCGCCAAACACGGCGGACATTTCGACGCCAATCAGGAGTTTCTCGCACTCGCTGCATCGAATCTGGCCGCTGGCCTTGGTCGCGGTTTTCCGGTCAGCGGCGGAACGTCGCAGTCGCTGGTCAATGAAAGTGCTGGCGCGCGTACGCCGCTGTCCACCTTGGTGGCCGGATTGTTTGTTCTGGTAGTGGTGCTATTTTTCTCTCATCTCCTGAGCGCGTTGCCGCAGCCGGTGCTGGCTGCCGTCGTATTGGTGGCGGTCGCCGGCTTGCTAAAGCTCGCAACTTTAAAGCAACTCTGGCGCAACGATCGCGCCGAGTTCGTGGTCGCGATCGCAGCCTTCGTGGGGGTCTTAACTTTCGGGCTGCTGCGTGGCGTCATGATCGGCGCACTCATTTCGCTCGTGCAGCTGCTACGTTTAGCTTCTCGCCCACACGTAGCGATGCTCGGGCGCATTCCGGGTACTCGGCGCTTTTCGGACCGTGAACGACATCCAGACAACGAATTGATCCCAGGCGTGCTGATTTTTCGACCAGAGTCGGGCCTCGTCTATTTCAACGCAGACCACGTCTGCGAGTCGATTCTATCTCGAGTGACTTCTGCAACGCCGCCGCCACAACTAGTCGTGCTCGATCTTTCTGCCGCCCCGCGAGTCGACATGCAAAGTGCGCAAGCGCTCGGCGGCCTGGCCGATGAACTCAAGGCCAGGAATATCCAATTCCAGGCGGTTGAGCCACGCTCTTCAGTGCGCGATCGGCTGCGCAGCGAAGGCGTGGATGCCAAACTGGGCAACGTAAACCGGTTTGCGATGGTGGCTGACGTCGTGGACAATTTTCAGTCATCGAGCCGCTGATGATTGAGGAAACCGCGCCGGTGCGGAAAGCTGCCCAGTCGGTTCCGTAAAATTCCGCCGGGTCTTTGCCTCGATGAATACCGACACGATTCAAAGGCGACGAAGACTTGAGCGAATTATTAGCGCGATCGTGCTGTTGCTCCTGCTGGGCAGCTGCCTGCTGATATTGCGCCCATTTGTCTCCGCCTTGCTCTGGGCGGCGGTGTTGTGTTTCTCAACATGGCCGATTTACAAACGAGTGCTCCCGTTGGCTCGCGGTCACCGTACATTAGCGGCGTCTGTCATGGCACTCGCAATGGTTTTGGTGGTGCTGCTGCCATTCGGTATTATCGCGGCCGCGATTGGAGACAACATTCGCGATCTGACCGTGGCTGTCCGGGGGTGGATCGACACCGGTTTTCCGCCGCCGCCGGATTGGCTCGCGAGGATTCCGCTTCTCGGACATCGCGCGGTTGAGCATTGGCAAACTTTGGCTGCCGATCATGCCAAATTGTTGGAGGAGAGCAGGCGATTGATCGAGCCGTTGACTGCATTGTTGTTGATAATTGGCAAGGCGCTCGTGAGTGGATTGGTCGCACTCGCGTTGAGTGTTTTGATTGCGCTTTTCTTTTTTCGAGATGGCGAGTCCATTGCTCAAAATTTGACCGCAATTGTGGAACGCGTTGCCGGTACACGCGGTCAACGACTTCTTGTTTTGGCAGGCGCGACAGTGCGCGGGGTGGTTTATGGCATTCTCGGGACTGCGCTTGTGCAAGGAGTCATGGCCGGAGTTGGTTTTCTAATTGCGGGCGTGCCCGGCGCAGGAATGCTGGCTTTGCTCACATTTTTTTTGTCAGTTGTGCCAGTGGGTCCGCCATTGATTTGGGTGCCGGCGATGTTGTGGCTTTTTCACGAAGGCTCGACCGGCTGGGGGTTGTTCATGTTGGTGTGGGGCATCGGTGTGAGCAGTGTGGACAATGTGGTCAAACCGTGGCTGATCAGTCAGGGCAGCGACATGCCATTCCTTTTGATTTTGTTCGGCGTACTCGGCGGCGCGCTGGCTTTTGGTTTTATCGGCGTATTTTTAGGCCCGACATTGCTCGCCGTTGGTTATCGTCTAGTGACTGAATGGGCTGTCGGTACGGCGCCAATTAGTGCCGATAAGCCCTAAGTCCAATGTCTGAGATTGCGCTAATGGATCAGAGTTAGGTTTGAGTTGAATTCGCCTAGAAACATCCGTACCGGCGTCGCGATTGACGAAATCAAGCAGGCATTTCGGGACAATCTTCGCTACGCGATGGGCCGGCTCGAAAGCGCGGCCACCAAACATGACCTCTATTTTGCGCTGGCCCTGACCATTCGCGATCGCGTGTTTCAGTGCACGCTCGAGAGCATGGAGAGTTATGGGGGCGCGGATGCGCGCCGCGTGGCTTATCTTTCGGCGGAATATCTTCCCGGACCGCACCTCGCGAATAACATGCTCAGTCTCGGAATCACTGAGGAGACGCGCGCGGCCCTGCGTTCGCTACATATCGATCTTGACGAAATCCTTGCGCAGGAAGAAGAGCCGGGACTCGGCAACGGCGGACTCGGCCGGCTCGCCTCCTGTTACATGGACTCGCTCGCTTCAGTCGAAGTGCCGGCGATCGGCTACGGCATTCGATATGAGTTCGGAATTTTCGACCAAGTTATTCGCGATGGTTGGCAATGCGAAGTGACGGACAAATGGTTGCGGAACGGAAATCCATGGGAAGTGGCGCGCCCGGAGGTCGCATATGCAGTGAAGTTCGGTGGCCACACTGAAACATTTTCGGTAAACGGCCGATCGCGGGTTCGTTGGATCCCGGACACGGAAGTCAAAGGCGTTGCCTATGACACGCCCATTCCGGGGTATGACGTCGGTACGTGCGATATTCTCAGGCTTTGGAAAGCGGAAGCTGTCGAGTCGTTCGACTTCGCCGCATTCAATCACGGCGATTACTACCGTGCGGTGCAGGACAAAATGACTTCGGAAAACATTACTAAGGTTCTCTATCCGAATGACGAAGTTGCGGTTGGGAAAGAGCTTCGGCTGAAACAGCAATTCTTTTTCACGAGCTGTTCTTTGCAGGACATGCTGCGGATTCACGGGTTACTCGGCGGAACGCCGGCGACGTTCCACGAGAAATGGGCGGTCCAGCTTAACGACACGCATCCGGCGGTCGCGGTCGCGGAATTGATGCGCTTGCTCGTGGACGAGCACGCGCTCGATTGGGATGAAGCGTGGAAGATTACGCATGCAACTTTTGCCTATACTAATCACACGCTTCTCCCCGAAGCGTTGGAAAAGTGGAATGTCGATCTTTTCGGCGCGCTGCTGCCGCGCCATCTCGAGATCATCTACGAAATCAATCGCCGCTTTCTGGAGGACGTTCGCGAAAAGTTTCCCAGCGACGAAGCGCGCGTCGCGAGACTTTCCCTGATCGATGAAAACAAACCGCGTGCGGTCCGCATGGCGCATCTGGCCACGGTCGGCAGTCATGCAGTCAACGGCGTAGCCGAATTGCATTCCGAATTACTCAAGCAGACGGTCCTGCGCGATTTCGCCGAGCTCTGGCCGGAAAAATTTTGCAATGTCACCAACGGCGTAACGCCGCGGCGCTTTGTCGCACTGAGCAATCCTGGTCTCTCAAAACTGATTACTTCGCGAATTGGTGACAACTGGTTACAAGATCTTAGCAAATTACGCGGTCTTGAACCGCTCGCGGGCGACGCGAGTTTCCACGAACTGTGGCGCGAAGTGAAGCTCGCAAACAAGCGCCGGCTCGCCGTGCTCATTCAACAACGCACCGGCATCGCGGTCGATCCAGAATCGTTGTTCGACATTCAGGTTAAGCGCATCCACGAATACAAACGTCAGCATCTGAACGCGCTGCACATTTTAACTCTCTATCTCCGGCTTCGCGGCGATCCAAATGCTGAGGTGCCCTCGCGCACCTTCATTTTTGGAGGCAAAGCCGCGCCCGGCTATTTCATGGCTAAGCGCATTATCAAATTCATCAACTCGATTGGTGGACTTGTGAATGTCGATCCAGCAGTGCGCGATCGGATCAAAGTGGTGTTCTTCCCCGACTACAACGTCACGAATGCCCATGTTATTTTTCCGGCGGCGGATTTATCGGAGCAAATTTCAACCGCCGGGAAAGAAGCGAGCGGCACCGGCAACATGAAGTTCGCACTCAACGGCGCACTTACCGTCGGAACGCTCGACGGCGCGAACGTCGAAATTCGCGAAGAGGTCGGCGCGGAGAATTTTTTCCTTTTTGGCCTGACGGCAACTCAAGTGGTGGAACTAAAACAACGCGGTTATCGGCCACGCGATCAGTACGAACGCAATCCAGCGCTGCGAGAAGTGATCGATTTCGTGGCGAGCGGCGCACTTAGCGGTGGCGACAGGGAGTTGTTCCGTCCAATCGTCGAGAATCTGCTCGGTGACGATCCGTTTCTGTTGCTGGCCGATTACCAAAGTTACATCCGGGCACAGGAAAAAGTCAGCGCGCTCTGGCAAGATCGACGATCATGGACGCACGCGTCGATTTTGAATTGTGCGCGAATGGGAAAATTTTCTTCCGATCGATCAATTCGTGATTATTGCGAACGCGTCTGGAAAATCCAACCGCGCCGGCGTTAGATTGACATCGCCATGAGCCCGGGTCGCCTGACGAGTCGGTTCGAACGTTCGAGCACATGAGCGAGTTTCCGCTAGAGGCTCGATCGCTCGCCGCATTGCAGGCTGAGCTTCGGTCATGAGCGCAGGCGCGAAGCAAAAAAAGCCTTACCAGACCGGAATCGAGTTGGAGAGAACGGTGCGCGTTTGCTATCCGGCCGGAGAAGGGGAATTGGTTTTCAGAACGGAGCGCGACTGGCACAAGAACGTCGAACCGATTGCCGCCAGCGAAGACAAAAACACGTGGACGTTTGAGGTTAAGGCGGACCAGCCATTTCTTTATTTCAAGCCGTGTCTGATTCGCGACGGCGAATTTCGGTGGTCGGTTGGCCCTAACAAACTGTTGTTGATGGCAGAGGAAGGTCAGCGTGCTTCGTTTCCGTTCTTCTTCAGTTCGGAACTCGGACACTTTTCCAAATTGATCGAGTTTCCTTCCGAAATTCTGGGACGCAATCATCGCCTTCGTGTTTATCTGCCGCCCGGTTATGATGAAAATGATCTCGCGTCGCACCCGGTCGTTTACATGCAGGACGGTCAGAATCTTTTCTTTCCGGAAGAAGCTTTTCGTGGTCAGGATTGGGGAATCAGCGAGACGAGCGAAACGCTGCGAGCGATGAGCGCAGTCGAAGATTTTGTCATAGTCGGCATTTACTCGGGCGATCGGCTGCGCGATTACACGAACCCGGGTTACATTGCCTACGCGATTTCATTGGCAGAAGAAATTGTGCCGGAAACCGAGCGCCTTCTCCGAATCGAAAATCACCGAAGGTTCCGCATTGTCTGGGGATCTTCGCTCGGTGGTGTCGTTTCCTTTTACACTGTTTGGCAACATCCACAGATCTTTGGCACCGCTGCTTGCATGTCGAGCACCTTTTCGCACAAGGACAATTTGATCGAGCGCGTACTAAGCGAACCGTTTCGCGACGTCGCCTTCTATCTCGACAGCGGCTGGCCGGGCGACAACTACGAAGTGACGATCGCGATGGCCATGGCGCTCGTCTCGCGCGGCTGGATTTACGGCCACAATCTTTTGCATCTCTGCTTTCCGCACGCCGAACATGACGAGAAGGCGTGGGGACTGCGGTTGCATCTTCCGCTGCAATTTATTAACGGCGCGGTCGCGCGCGCGTCGCGCGCCATGGCCCCGGTGCTCGGAGATGTTGCTTAGAGCATTTCCTACGACCCTATCGTTGTCGGTCTAAGACCTTAGTCCGATAAGCCAATCGCCGATCCGCGCCGGAGTGTGAAGGTTTCAATCCGGGCAGAAAATGAACACGGCCATCTCCTCCACATTTGACCTCAGTAAACATGGTCTGACGATCTCTGAGATTCATCGCAACCTTCCGCCAAGCTCGCTTTACGAACACGCGATTCGTTTCGAAAAGGACGCGAGCATCGCCGAGAATGGCGCGCTCGTTGCCTACTCCGGTGTAAAAACGGGACGCTCACCGAAGGACAAACGCGTGGTGGAGCATCCCGAATCGAAAACGGAGGTCTGGTGGGGATCGGTCAACATTCCGTGCGATGAGCACACGTTTCAGATCAACCGCCAGCGCGCGCTCGATTATCTCAACACGCGCGACCGGCTTTATTGCTTCGACGGATTTGCCGGCTGGGATCCGAAATATCGAATCAAAGTTCGGGTGATCTGCTCGCGCCCGTATCACGCGCTCTTTATGCACACGATGCTGATCCGGCCAACGAAGCAAGAGCTCGCGAATTTCGGCGCGCCGGATTTCGTCATCATCAACGGCGGCGCATTTCCCGCAAATCGCCTGACGACCGGCATGGGCTCGACTACCAGCATTGATCTCAGTTTGGAAGGTCGCCAGCTCGTCATTCTCGGGACCGAGTACGCGGGTGAAATGAAAAAAGGCGTCTTCACGGTGGCGAATTATTTCGCGCCGAAACGCGGTTTACTCTCGATGCATTGCTCCGCTACCGCGGACAAACAAGCCGGCGTCTCTTCGTTGCTCTTCGGGTTGAGCGGCACCGGCAAAACGACACTCTCGGCTGATCCGAAACGCCATCTCATTGGCGATGACGAGCACATCTGGAGCGACGATGGCATTTTCAACATCGAAGGCGGTTGTTACGCGAAGGCGATCAATCTCACGCCTGAAAACGAGCCGGACATTTTTCAAGCGCTCCGTTTCGGCGCAGTACTTGAAAACGTCGTGCTTGATGAAGATCGAATGGTCGACTACGCCGACGTGAGCATTACCCAAAACACTCGTGGCGCATATCCGATCGAATTCATTCGGAACGCGAAGATCCCATGCGTTGCGGGCCATCCTCAGGATGTGATTTTTCTCACTTGCGACGCGTTTGGCGTATTGCCGCCGATCGCAGCGCTTTCGCCGGCGCATGCGATGTATCATTTCATCAGCGGCTACACCGCGAAAGTCGCGGGCACCGAAATGGGAGTCACGGAACCGCAGGCAACCTTTTCGCCCTGTTTCGGCGGACCGTTTCTCGTCTGGCATCCGAGCAAATACGCCGAGCTGCTCGCTGAGAAAATGCGCAAACACAAGGCGCGCGTCTGGCTGGTGAATACCGGTTGGGCCAGCGGTGGCTATGGCATTGGCAAGCGCATCTCCCTCAAACATACCCGCTCGATTCTCGACGCGATTCATTCTTGTGCGCTTGCAGAACCGAAGGTCGAACGCGACCCAATTTTCGGCTTCGACATCGTGTCTGAAGTTCCAGGCGTTCCCTCGGAAATTTTGCGTCCGCGCGAAAGCTGGACCGAAAAGGCCGCCTACGACACGGCTGCGAAAAAGCTGGCCAGGTTGTTCAACAGGAATTTCGAAGCTTACGCTGCAGGCGCGACCGCCGAAGTCAGAGCTGCGTCGCCTGTGGTCTGATTGACAAGCAAGTAACAACTCCGTGAAGCCCGACTGGTTCTACCACGCCGCGAATTTGCTCTTTTCGCAGCCGCGAATCCAGATATTCGCGCCGTCATGCAGCGACATCTCGCGAACGAGCTCGCGGGTAAGGTGATACATTTAAGCAGGGCGGGACCGACGCAATGAACTGGCTCTTCGAGCTCCACCGGACACAGCCAATCGCTCATGCCATTGGTGCACTCGCGTTTGTGTGCGTTCTCGGAATGGCGCTTGGCAGTTTAAAATTCCGGGGAATTGGCCTCGGGACCGCGGGCGTTCTCTTCGCGGGAATTATTATCGGGCATTTCGGTAACCCGGTTGATCATCACACGCTCGATTTCGTGAAGGAGTTGGGATTGATTCTGTTCGTCTTCACCATCGGTCTGCAACTTGGTCCCGGATTTTTCGCCGCGATTCGTCGCCAAGGCATCAAGCTCAATGTCCTTGCCACCGCGATTGTTCTTTTCGGCGCTGCGCTCGCGCCGCTTACTGGATGGATCGCCGGTTTCGATAACGCGGCAGTGCTCGGAATCTTTTCCGGTGCAACGACCAACACGCCCTCGTTGGGCGCGGCCACTCAAACGATCAGCATGATGCCCGACGTTGTGCCCGATCGTTTGACGTTACCCGCGCTCGCCTACGCGGTCAGTTATCCAACCGCGATCGTTGGAATCATCGGAACGCTATTGTTACTCAAACAAATTTTTCGCATCGATCCTGCGCGCGAATCCGCTGAATTCTCAAGCAGAAATCGTGGGCCGGCGGAAGCGCTCGAGCGGCGCACGATGGTGGTGACGAATCCAAATCTCGACGGCGTCCGCATCGACGCGATTCCTGGCCGGACCGAATCGCGGGTTACGATCTCGCGCGTCCGCAATGGCGCAGAGACGATTGCGGCGACCGACGCGACTGTGATTCATCGCGACGATCGTCTGGCAGTGGTCGGCACACGCACGGGGCTCGAACAATTCGAGCGCGTCGTTGGTCATCGCATTGACGAAGATCTTGTCCTCGCTGAAAGCGACCTCACGTTTCGTCGCGTGGTCGTGACGGATCGACATGTCCTGGGAAACACCATCGATGAACTTGATCTCGACGATCGCTTCGGCGTTGCCGTCACCCGGGTCAGTCGCGCGGATATCGAAATGACGGCCGTTTCTGGACTGCGTCTGCAATTCGGCGATCAATTGCAGATCGTTGGAAGAGATGTCGATCTTGAAAAGGCTGCTGCTGCTGTCGGCAATTCGCTCAAGGAATTGAACGAAACACATTTTATTCCGCTCTTCATCGGTCTCGTTCTCGGGATTGCGCTAGGCACATTGCCCATCCCATTCCCAGGCTTACCGCATCCGATCAAACTCGGTCTCGCTGGCGGGCCGCTGATTGTCGCGCTCATCCTTGGCCGCATCGGCCGAATCGGTCGGCAAGTCTGGCACATGCCGGTGAACACGAACCTGGCTTTTCGCGAATTTGGTATCGCGCTTTTCTTTGCGGCAGTTGGACTCAACGCCGGCGCAAAATTTTTCGCCACTGTGTTCTCAGCAACCGGTCTCCAATGGTTGCTTGCGGGGATATGTGTGACGGTTGTTCCGATTTTTTTTATCGGTCTTTGTGCGCGGGTGATTTGGAAATTGAATTATGTCGATCTTAGTGGCTTGATCGCCGGTAGCATGACCGACCCCCCTGCGCTCGCTTTCGCCACCAACATCGCGCGTTCGGACGCGCCAACGATTTCTTACGCGACCGTTTATCCTCTCACGACTTTGTTGCGCATTTTGTCCGCGCAAGTACTGGCCATCCTGCTTTTCCGATGAACACGCCTACGCTCGGCCAAACCCGTTTCGATTCGAAACTGACTCACACAATCAGCGAGGATGTTCGCATTCCGGAGCGAATCGAAGTCGGCGCTGAGCCGGGGTTGCAATTTGAGCTGGCGGGACCGCGCGCAAAACTCTTTTTTGATCCAAAGAAAACGCGCGCCGGCATTGTGACTTGCGGTGGATTGTGCCCTGGTCTCAACAACGTCATTCGCTCACTCTTCTTGGAGCTGCATTACGGCTACGGTGTGAGTGAAGTCCTTGGTTTCCGCGGCGGCTACGGCGGACTCGATCCGAAATGTGGCGTCGAACCGGTTAAAATCACGCCGCAGTTTGTGGATCGGATTCATCAGGAAGGCGGCACAATTCTCGGGACATCGCGTGGACCGGTGGACATTCAGCGCGCCGTGGACAATTTGATAGCGCGCAAGATCGACATCCTTTTCACGATCGGTGGAGACGGGACCCAGCGCGGCGCGAACGATCTCTACCAGCTGGCGCGCAAACGCGGTCACGCGCTTTCGGTCGTCGGCGTGCCAAAGACGATTGACAACGACGTTGGTTTTGTTTCGCGGACGTTTGGATTTTTCAGCGCGGTCGAAGAAGCGAAGCGGGTGCTTGATTGCGCGCACACCGAAGCGCGCAGTGTTCAGGGTGGAATCGGCTTGGTCAAGTTAATGGGCCGCCACGCGGGCTTCATCACCGCGGGAGCAGTCGTGGCCAGTCAGGACGTAAATTTCGCCTTGATTCCGGAAGTGCCATTTAAACTCGACATCTTCCTTGGGGCCCTAAAACAGCGGATGCTGAATAAATCGCACGCCGTAATTGCGGTCGCGGAAGGAGCGGGTCAGGATCTCCTCGCGGCCGACACGAGCAAACGGGATCCTTCTGGCAATGTGAAGCTAAAAGACGTCGGCCCGTTTCTTCGTGAGAAAATCGAAACGTTTTTCAAAGCCGAAGGAATCCCGGTTGTCGTTCGCTACTTCGATCCGAGTTATGAAGTGCGTAGTCGCCCGGCAAATTGTGAAGACGCGTTGTTCTGCGATCTGTTTGCTCGTCACGCTGTGCACGCTGCGATGGCGGGCAAGACCGGCGTCGTGATCGGTTTTTTGCACGAGCGATTCATTCACGTTCCGACCGAATTGCTCGCGTCGCACACGAAGCACACGAAGCGACTGGATCCCGCCAGCGGTTGGTGGCGTTCAGTTCTCGCAACGACCGGCCAGCCTGCAAGGTTTGATCGTTGATTTTTCTCGTCCGTCGATCTCGGAGGAAAACTAGTCTCGTGAAACGTAGGGCCGCTTTTTTAGTCGCGGTCGTAATTTTTTGGCGTAACATCGCGCAGGCGAATCCGCCCGAATATCTGGCGGCTAGCCGCCAGCCAGCAGAAAGCGCCAGCGAACAACCATCACCGTTCGATGAACCATCGTTACAACTTCCGGAATGGCGATTAGCTGCGTCGAGCAAAGAGCCGTTTTTTCGCGATTCGACCTTCGGTCTCGAACCTCGGTTTTATTATCGCTACCTGGATGACGGCACTCTTCACGAAGCGGTCGCCATCGGCGGCGCGCTGATTTTAACGAGCGGTTGGTGGCGCGATATGCTGCAACTCGGCTTCGGCGGCTATACCGCTCAGCCACTTGCGACCCCTCACGATGCCGGCGGAACCGGTTTGCTTCGAAAGGACGGGGACGGCCTTTCCGTGCTTGGTCAGGCTTGGGCAAAGCTCTCCTTTGATCCGGCGACGGCCACGTTGTTCCGCCAGAAGATCGATCTGCCATTTATCAACAGCGACGATTCTCGAATGATTCCGAATACGTTTGAGGCTTACCGTGTCGAGATAAACCCTTCAAAGTTTTTCCGATTTGGTTTGGCCTACATCACGCGGGAGAAAAGCAAGACGAGCGCGCAATTCCGGCCGATGTCTGAAGTCGCGGGCGGTCCTGGGCAAGTTGATCGAGGCACAAGCGTCGCCGGGTTCTTTGTCGGTACGAAAGATGAAACGTACATCGGTGCGATCAATGAGTTGACCTGGGATCTGCTCAACATTGCCTATGCCGAGGCGAGTCGCACATGGGATCTTTCAGATGACTTTCAATTGCGCAGCATTATTCAATTCGTCGACCAGCAGAGCGTGGGGGATGACTTGATTGGGCGGTTCGCCACTCAACTTTATGGTGCGTCTCTGATTGCAAGTTACCGCAGCCTGGTTCTGAGCGTCGCCTTCACCGGCACGGCTGACGGCGCAAGCATTTTGAAGCCATTCGGCGGCACGCCGGCATTCAATTCACTCATGATCTCGGACTTCGACCGCGCTGGCGAAGATTCTCTCGGTGTGGGCGTTAGTTACGACTTCGCGCGAATCGGACTCGCCGGCGTCACATTCTTTGCCGATTACGCGCATGGAGTATTTCCCGGCGGCCAGCACGAAGATGAAATCAACGGCACGGCGGACTATCGAGTCGACAAGGGATCACTTAAGAATCTGTGGTTCCGTGTCCGCTACGGACACACCTGGGAGAGTAACCAGCCGGAGAAACGGGATTTTCGCGTCACGATCAATTACACCCTTGCATTCTAAGCGTCGGTAGCTTCACGCGAGCGAGTAATCGATAACATCGGCAAAGTAAACCACGCGCTCGGCCTCGGCTTCTTCGGCTTCTGCGGGTAGGTCCAAAGTCCAATACTCGGTCCGCATACCGGGCGGCACATTTTAAAGGTCTTCTTGAAAAACTATGGATACCCTGGGCTTCATCAAAGGGCGTGTCGGTGTGTTCAAAGATTTTAGCGCCGATCGTCTCAAGCAATTGGTCGATGGCTCGCGCGTCAGATCCTTCGAAGCGAAGGAGGCGATCATGCATCGCGGCGACGAAGCGACGCATTTCGGTGTGGTGTTAAATGGCGAGGTTGTTGCCGGCAGCGACGGTCAAATGCTCGGAGAACTGAAGGCCGGTGACACTTTCGGCGAGCTTTCGCTAATGAGCGGCCAGCCGTTGCTCGCGGATTTCGTCGCCAAGTCGCCGTGTGAAGTGCTGCTAATTCCAGTGTCGCTGTTTCAGTCCATCATCGTCGCGGAGCCCAGCGCGGTGCAAACGATTTCGCGAACGATCGCCGATCGAATGAAAATGTTGATGGCCGATCCGGCCAAAGCCGCCGCTGCCGTGCGCGAGAGCGATGATCCCTACGGCCTGAAATTGAAGGGCGAACGACCTGAGAAAATTCTCGTCATCAACTGCGGCTCTTCATCGCTCAAGTACAGCTTTTACGACACGAACGATGAATCACGGAACGCGCGCGGTTCGATCGAGCGGATTGGATTGGATGGAACCCGGCTCAAACATCACGGGCCCAAAGGCGAACTGAAACGAGACTTGCCAAGAAGCGACTTCACTCAGGCATTCAAAGCGATGACGGCCGAACTCACCGGGAAAGAAACGGGAGTCATCGGTGGAGCGGGGGAGGTTAGCGTCGTTGCACATCGCATGGTGCACGGCGGCGAGAAATTCACCGAAGGCACGCTCATCACCGATGAAATCCTCGCGGAGATGGAGAAACTGAATTCGCTCGCGCCGTTGCACAATCCGGTGATGCTGGCGGGCATTCGCGAAATGCGCCGGCTTTATCCAGCCGTGCCGCATGTCGCGGTGTTCGACACTGCATTCCATCACACGCTACCGGCTTACGCATTTCTCTATGCAATACCACACGAACTCTATGAGAAGAAAGCCGTGCGCCGCTATGGTTTCCACGGCAGCTCGCACAATTATATCGCGCTCCGCGCGGCTCAATTCTTGAAACGCCGGCCTAACGAATTGCGATTGGTGAGTTGCCATCTCGGCAACGGGTCGTCACTGTGCGCCGTCGATCACGGCCGCTCGATTGACACCTCGATGGGATTTACGCCGCTGGAAGGACTGATCATGGGCACGCGCTGCGGCGATGTCGATGCCGGCGTGATCGGTTTTCTCGAACGCGACGGCCTAACGAGCGCGCAGATCGACGAGATGCTGAACAAGAAGAGCGGATTGCTCGGGTTGTCCGGCGTGTCGAGCGACATGCGCGAGGTTTTGACGGCCGCCGATCAAGGCAACCGCCGTGCGTTGGTCGCGCTCAAGGCATTTTGCTATCGCGTCCGGAAATATATCGGCGCTTACGTGGCGTCGCTCGGAGGACTTGATGCGGTCATTTTTACCGGCGGCATTGGCCAAGGTAGCGCGGTCGTCCGGGCGCTCGCCTTGCAAGGACTCGATTGCATGGGCATCGCGCTCGACGAAAAACGCAATGGCGAAGCGAGCGGCGATGAAGTGACTCGCATCTCCACCGACGACTCAAAGGTCGCGGTAATTGTCGTCCCGACGGATGAAGAACGAATGATGGCGCGCGAAGCGTTGCGCACTTTGAGTCGCTCCTACATCACGCGGGTCCTCGAAGCGCAAAAACAACAATCCTTTCTCGTCGAAGTTTCCGCACACCACATTCATCTTACGCAGGAACATGTTGAGGCGTTGTTCGGCCAAGGTCACCAACTGACGAAACACGCGAACCTTTCCCAGCCCGGCCAGTACGCCTGCAAGGAACAACTCGCTATTGTCGGACCCAAAGGCCGCATCGACCGCGTTCGAATTCTCGGCCCGGCCCGCAAATACACGCAGGTTGAGATCGCGATGACCGAACAGTTCAAGCTTGGCATTCATCCGCCGATTCGCGAAAGCGGCGACATTGCGGACACTCCCGGCTGCACGCTTGAAAGTCCGACCGGCAGCGTGCCGATCGACCGCGGAGTCATTTGCGCGTTGCGACACGTTCACATGTCCCCTGAAGACGCGCTTCGATATGGCGTACGCGACAAGTCATTTGTGCGCGTGCGAGTGAGCGGCCATCGCGAGCTTGTCTTCGGCGATGTGCTCGTGCGAGTGGATCCAAATTTCAAACTCGCCATGCACATCGACACCGATGAGGCCAATGCCGCCAACATTGGCGCAAAAGGCGCGCAAGGATTTATCGACGGAATTCAAAGCGAAGGATCCATGAATTAAAAAGCCAATTTCACAAACCAAACTGAGAACCCCAAGACCATGAATGAATCCGACAACAAAAATAATGAGCTGTTCCCGGAATTACCGGAGTCAGGACCGCTAAGCTCCAAAATCGATCGCCGGACTTTCATTATACGCAACGCCGTTATCGGCGCGGCTGCGGTGATGACCGGCACAACCTGGACGCGCGAAGCCCGCGCCCAACAAGCCGCAAAAGAAGCTGCGAAGAAGCCTTCACTGCCTCCGCTAGATTCTACCTCCATGTCGACAGACTTGGACGTGGTGAAAAGGTCCAAGGGTCCAGTTATGACCGTGCTTGATGAATTCTACAAAGTCGGCCCGGGGCCATCGAGCTCCCACACCATTGGACCGATGCGTATCACCTACGATTTCTATCAGCGCTGCATGAAATTGCCGGCCGACCAGTTGACCAAGGCGACTGGATTAAAGGTTCATCTTTACGGAAGTTTGAGCGCGACCGGTAAAGGTCACGGGACCGAACGCGCGGCTCTCGCTGGTTTACTGGGGAAGGAACCGGCGACTGTCGATCCTTTGTTCCTCGATGAGATGAAGGAGAAATCGGATCGGTCGTATCCGTTAAAGCTTGGTGATAAAACGTTCAATCTGTCGCTCACCGACATCATTTACGATTCGCCGAACGGCGAATTCCCGCACCCCAACACGATGACCTGCAAATTGATGAGCGGGGATAAAGCGATCTACGAGCTGGAATATTATTCGCCTGGCGGAGGGTTCTACGAATGGAAAGGCTACACTCCGCCCAAAAAAGGTCAGCCAAAGTATCCGTACGCGACGATGAAGGAATTGCGTCAGCACGCGGAGAAAAACAATCTTTCAATCGCGCAAGTGATCATGGCGAACGAGGTCGCCGTGTCGGGCAAGACCGAGGACCAGATCAACGCTTTCCTGGACAAGATCGCCGCCGCAATGATCGCGACCGTGAAAGCGGGCCTCGCAGTAAAGGAAGGTGTCCTGCCTGGTCCAATTAAATTGCATTCAAAAGCGGCGACGGTTTGGGAGCGCGCCCAGGATGATAAATACGAAGCCGACAAAGCGGTCGCGATGCTCTCCGCGTGCGCCTTGGCCGCTTCGGAAGAAAATGCACGTGGTCATTTGGTCATCACCGCGCCAACCGGAGGTTCAGCAGGCGTGATGCCCGCGATTGTTTACGCCCTGACGCAAACGAAGCGAGTGCTTCCGCAGGACAAGATTCGGCAAGGCTTGTTAGGGGGCGCCGCAGTTGGCTACTTGTGCAAACACAATGCGACACTCTCTGGCGCTGAGGGCGGTTGTCAGTCTGAAATTGGCGTCGCATCAGCGATGTCAGCGGCATTTATAGCCTCGGCGCTCGATGCGTCGCCTCTAGTAACGGAAAACGCGGCCGAATCGGCGCTTGAGCATCACCTGGGGATGACTTGCGACCCGGTCGCCGGTTACGTGCAGGTTCCCTGCATCGAGCGCTGCGCTTTTGGCTCGGTGAAAGCCTGGACCGCCTACATGATCGCGACCAACGAGATTGCATCACGGCACCGTGTTGATCTCGACACGACGATCGAAACCTTGGCCGAGACCGGAAAGGACATGAGCACAAAGTATAAAGAAACGAGCGAAGCCGGTCTGGCCGCGAACCTTGTTCTCTGCTGAACACGAACCCGAGGGCGTAATCGCGCGAGTAAGATGGCAACAGAGGTCCTGACGAAACCAGAAAAGAAATCAGCCGAGAAAAAATCACCGGCGCCATTGCCGGACACAAAAGAAGCCTGGCGCGGATTTAAACCGGGCTTGTGGCAGCGTGACATTAATGTGCGTTGGTTTCTCCAACAAAACTACGCGCCTTACGATGGCGACGACGGGTTCCTCTCGCCGGCTACCGAACGAACGAAAGGGATCTGGAAAAAATTGACCGACATGTTTCCTGAGGAGCGCAAGAAAGGTGTGCTCGACGTTTCCCTGATCCCGAGCTCGATCACCGCTCATGCGCCCGGTTACATCGACCAAAACAATGAAGTCATTGTCGGCTTGCAAACTGACACGCCGCTCAAGCGCGCTATCATGCCAAATGGCGGATGGCGAATGGTCCAGAGCTCTCTCAAAACCTATGGCTATGAGGCCCCTCCGGCGGTCGTGGAGGCATTCACAAAATATCGCAAAACGCATAACGACGGAGTGTTTGATGCCTACACGTCGGATATTCGTGCCTGTCGCAGCTCGCACGTTCTCACTGGATTGCCAGATGCTTACGGTCGCGGACGAATCATCGGAGATTATCGGCGCGTCGCCCTCTATGGGGTTACTCGGTTGATCAAGGAAAAGGAAAAAGAGAAAGCCGCGCTCGATTCCGAGATGTCGACTGAAGACATCATTCGCGACCGCGAAGAGTTGAGTGAGCAGACCCGCGCGCTCAACGAATTACTCGTGATGGCAAAAAATTACGGCTTTGACATTTCCGGGCCGGCAAAAAATGCAAAAGAAGCCGTGCAATGGCTCTATTTCGCGTATCTCGCGGCTGTGAAGGAACAGAATGGTGCGGCCATGTCGTTAGGCCGGGTATCGACGTTCCTCGACATTTACTTCGAGCGCGATCTGAAGGAAGGTAAGCTGACCGAAGAGCAGGCGCAGGAAATCGTCGACGATTTCGTGATCAAACTTCGAATCGTGCGTTTTCTGCGAACGCCGGAATACGACGATCTCTTCGCCGGCGATCCGACATGGGTCACGGAATCGATCGCGGGAATGGGTGACGACGGACGGCCGCTCGTCACAAAAACCAGCTTCCGATTCTTACACACGCTCCACAATCTTGGGCCGGCGCCGGAACCGAACCTTACCATCTGGTATTCACCACGGTTGCCAGACAATTTCCGCAAATACGCCGCCAAGGTCGCGATTGAAAGCAGCGCGTTGCAATTCGAAAGCGATTCGCTCATGCGCGGCGCATGGGGTGATGACGGAGCGATCGCCTGTTGCGTCTCACCGATGCTGATGGGCAAGCAGATGCAGTTTTTCGGCGCGCGCGCCAATCTCGCGAAATGCTTGCTTTACGCGATCAATGGCGGTCGCGACGAACTCAGCGGTAAGCAAGTGGCCCCGAAGTTTGAGCCGGTGAAAGGCGATTATCTCGAGTTCGATGACGTCGCCGGAAAGTTCGACCGAATGATGGAATGGCTTGCTAAAGTGTACGTGAACGCGATGAACGTGATCCATTACATGCACGACAAATATTCCTATGAACGGATTGAGATGGCGCTGCACGATTACGCGCCGGTACGGACAATGGCGTTTGGGATCGCTGGTCTTTCGGTTGTGGCAGACAGTTTGTCGGCGATTCGTTACGCGCGCGTGAAAGTGATCCGCGACGAAACTGGCCTGATCGTCGATTACCAAACAGAAGGTGATTTTCCAAAGTTTGGTAACAACGACAATCGCGTCGACCAACTTGCGGCCACGGCGGTATCGATGTTCATGAGCAAGCTGCGAAAGCATCCGACGTATCGGAACGCGATTCACACGCAGTCGGTGCTCACGATCACATCCAACGTTGTTTACGGAAAGAATACCGGCCACACGCCGGATGGACGCCGCAAAGGCGAACCGTTCGCACCCGGAGCCAATCCGATGCACGGCCGGGATTCACATGGCGTGATGGCTTCGGCCGCGTCAGTGACCAAAATTCCGTATCGCGATGCACAGGACGGAATTTCACTGACGACAACAATGGTGCCGACTGGCCTGGGTCGCACCAAACCGGAGCAGATCGACAATCTCGTCGCGCTATTGGACGCGTTCTTCGGCACAACGGGATATCACGCCAACGTGAATGTTCTCAACCGCGACACACTGCTCGATGCAATGGAGCACCCTGAAAAATATCCATCGCTCACAATTCGCGTTTCGGGTTATGCGGTGAATTTCGTTCGTCTCACACGCGAACAACAGATGGACGTAATCAACCGCACGTTCCACGGCATGTCCTAACAACAAATGAAGCTGGCAGCGCTCGCGCCGGAAGGTCCACCGATCGGCAGCCCCTTCGATCTGCGCCTGTCGATGGCGGAGAAGGTGGACGAGACTGACATTAAGTCGGCGCTGGAAAGCGGAGAGTGGGGCTTCATCCATTCCTTCACTACCGGCTCCGCGGTCGATGGTCCGGGCGTGCGGCTCGTCGCGTGGCTCACCGGTTGTCAGTTCAAGTGCGTGTACTGCCACAATCCGGACACCTGGAAGTTAACCAACGGGATGCCGGTGCCGCTCGCGCGCGCAGTCGAAGTGGTGAATCAATATCGCAACAGCCTGCGCACGATGAAGGGGGGGCTGACCGTCAGCGGGGGTGAGCCGCTGATACAATATCGATTTCTTTCAAAATTGTTTCCGGCGATTAAGAAAATCGGCGTCCATACCGCTCTTGAAACGAATGGTTATCTCGGTGAGCGACTCACCGATAAGGATCTGTCATCGATCGATCTCGTCATGCTTGGGCTCAAAGCAATCGAACCTGATTTGCACCGGCGGCTGACCAGCATGGATAACAAGCCTGTTCATGAATTCGTACGCCGCCTTGCCGCGAAAAAACATCCGGTCTGGATCCGCTTTGTCATCGTGCCGGGCTGGACCGACAACATGGATGAAGTCAGCCGAATGGCGGATTTCGCCGCGGAACTTGGCAACGTTCAGCGCGTCGACGTACTCCCTTTCCATCAAATGGGACGCTTCAAATGGGAGAAGCTCGGGATGGATTACAAGCTGCGTGACGCCGAACCGCCCTCGGCCGAGACGATCGAGCAGACTCTCGCGCGGTTCCGCGCGGTGGGATTGAACGTCGTTTGAAACAACACGACGCGAAGTGAGTTCGAAGCTCTCAGCTAAAGCAGTCGGCGCGTGGTTGTTGGTTGCTCTCTATTATTTCTACCAGTACGCACTGCGGTCCGCGCCGAGCGTCATGATCCCACAATTGTCGGATGCGTTCGGCGTGAGCGCGCTTGGAGTCTCCGCGATTGTCGGGATGTTTTACTACGGCTATTCGCCGTTCAGTCTGGTCGCCGGAGCTTCAATGGATCGTTTCGGCGCAAAGCGCGTCATTCCAATCGGAGCTGCTCTTGTTGGAATCGGCGCGATGATGTTCAGTGCAGGCAACGTGGTTGTTGCAAATATCGGGCGATTCATACAAGGGGCCGGCGGCGCGTTCGCGCTGATCGGCGCGGTTTATCTGATTACGAAAAATTTTCCAGCGACAGTTGCTGCTTCTCTGATTGGCGCAACCCAAATGTTTGGTATGGCGGGTGGGTCCGCGGGGCAATTTCTGGTTGGGCCGATGATCAAGAGCGGACTAACGTGGGACCGATTCTGGACTTACTGCGGCGTTCTCGGGTTACTCATCAGTGCAACGCTGTTCGTTCTTTTGCCAAAAGAAACTCCGAAGACAGGAGCGAGGGGTCCGGGAAGTTTTGCGACGTTGCTTAGCTCGTTAGGCAAAGTGTTTCGGAATCCACAATCGATTCTCTGCGGCCTTGTGTCCGGTTTGTTGTTCATCCCGACCACGATTTTAGGAATGACGTGGGGCGTCCGTTTCCTACAGGAAGCGCGCGGGCGCGAATACGAAGCGGCGGTCATTCTCGCTGCAACGATCCCGCTGGGTTGGATGATCGGCTGTCCGTTGCTCGGTTTCATTTCCGATCGGCTCGGTCGGCGCAAGCCAGTTATTCTCGCTGGCACGATCATGCTGTTGGCGGTTGTGACCTGGGTTTTGTTCGGCAAACCGGAAATCTTTCGCGGCCACGCTGTCGGAATTCTGATGGGGATCGCGTCCGGTGCGGCGATGATTCCATACACCGTAATCAAGGAAGCCAACTCGCCCGAGTTAGGCGGCACGGCCACGGGCGTGATCAATTTCATCAATTTTACGTTCAGCGCGCTCCTCGGCCCGGTGTTTGGCGCGCGCTTAGTGCAGATGCCGGAAGGAAATGTCGATCTTGCGTTGGCGCATTACCAAGCCGGCTTCAAGCCTTTGCTTTACGGAATTCTTCTGGCGCTGATTCTGACATTATTCCTTAAAGAAACAGGACCAGCCACACGGAAGGCTTGATTCGATTCGATGAACGAAAAATCTCCCGATAACGCTTCGTTGGATCCAAGAGTTCCACTCGCGTACCAGCGAACCCTGCTCGCCTACGAGCGAACACAAATCGCTTGGGTGCGAACCGCGCTAGCATTGATCTCGTTTGGGTTCGCGATCGCAAAATTTTTCACTTACTTGCGGCAAGAGCGAGGCGAAACCACTCTCCTAACTCCGCGCGCGGTCGGTCTTATCATGATTCTAATCGGTTTGGTTGGTTTAATTCTAGCGAACTGGCAGCAACGCCGCGCGGTAAGAGCGCTTCGCAAGCGTTGCCCCGAACTACCGGCGCCGGTTGCGGGCATCATGTCGGGAATGATCGCCCTGCTTGGCATACTGGCTTTCTTAGGGGCACTTTTGCGATAGCCGAATCAAAGCTCGCGTCCGTGGGACGAATGGCTTATTATCGCTTTCTCGTATTCGTTGCACTCAATCTCGCACCACCTTATGAAGATATTTTCTGTCCTGTCTGTTACCGTCGCGCTGATCGCTGCCTCGTTCGCGATGGAGCAACCTTCCTTCCACACCAAGGGAAGTCCCACCGGCAAACCAACCGGGACATTGAAGCCTGGCGAGTATTGGTGGCATCCTGAAATCTCACCTCAGGGTCCCCTCATGATCCTTATCAGCATTCCGGAACAGACCATGCACGTTTATCGTAACGGGATTCTTGTTGGCCGGTCGAGCGTTAGCACGGGCTCGAAGGGCCATGAGACGCCGGGCGGCGTCTTCACCATTTTGGAGAAAAACAGGACCTATTACTCGAAGAAATATGACAACGCGCCGATGCCGAACATGCAGCGACTTACCTGGTCCGGAATCGCCATGCACTCCGGCCAGCTTCCGGGCTACGCCGCCAGCCACGGTTGTGTTCGTCTACCCTACGATTTCTCGCAATTGCTCTTCGCTACAACGTCGAGTGGCGGCACGGTCATCATCGGTGATGGCAAAACGCCAGTACCGCGCCTTGCCTCGAATCCGGGTCTGATGCTGGCGCCAACGGATTTTTCGCCGGAAATGCTGCATAAACTCGGCAAGAACGATTACGATTGGAACCCGGAACGAAGTCCGGAGGGACCGATCACGATCGTGATCAGCTCAGCCGATCGAGCCATGTATGTTTATCGCAACGGTAATCCGATCGGACGCGCGGCGGTGGAGATTAGCGGCTATGGCCTGACGGGTCGCGACAAGCTTGGGAACCATGTTTTTACGATGCTCGAAGGAACTACCGGAAGGCCAAGCCGGTTCACATCCGCACACGAGGAGGCGCGATGGATGCGGGTGACGAGCGAAGGCCGACCGGTGGATGCTGACACGGTGGCGTCGAGATTGCACTTTAGTCCAGACTTCGCTGACAAGCTCGCTAATGAACTTAAGCCGGGGACAACGGTAATTGTTACGGATTATCCGGTCGTACGAAAACCAGTCGCTGATTCCAGTTACTTCGCGGCTGACTGAGTTGGCTTCTGTGCGCTCGCTCCTATGCCTGGTGAGCAGTGCGTTGTTGCTCGCGGGTTGTAGCAGCGATCCCTACGCCGAGGTCTCGCCAAAGCGACCGCGACTGAACGGTCCCATTGGCGCGGAGCCCTTGGCATCCGCGGAAAGAACAATCGTCGACGCGATGCGAACGGAACGGGCACATCCGTTGAACTCGTTAGGCGAGTGTCTCGACGCATTACAGCTAGCTTCAAAGCAATTGCAACGGAAGATCGACAACCAAACGGCTTTGCGTGATTACAACTTTGGGATCAGCCGAATTTTCCAAATCCTTCATGACACAAAAGTCGATCCGTGGAGCAAACCGCTGACGGTTCCGACCCAATCCGGCGAAATGGTGCTGACATATAAACGAGATCCTCGTCCAGAATGGAATCCCGCGCTCTACGATTTTACTCCAGCCGATCAATTCGATGTGGGCGGCAAATACGTAACCGAGAGAACGACCCGCGCCGGCATCGGTGCACCGATCGTCGCGGTGGAGTGCGAGCCCAACAAAAGCGCGCGCGAGGACTTTGCGCCGTCACGCATTTTTTACAGCGTCACGGTGGTCGCTCATTTTGAAGGACGCCGCTGCATTCTTGCGTTCGAGGATCCATTGTCGGCAGAAACGGTGGAGTTCAATCGCCGCACCGTCCCATTGGCCGCCGATTTCACGGTACCGCTCGCAGTTATGCTCCAGCAGACCGATCCGCGGAAGCACGAGCTCTCGCGCGTCCTCGATGCGGAGAAGTACGCGCGCACCGCCGCGGTCGAGCGGCTCCAACCTTATGATCCGAACAAGACCGTCGTGCTTGTGATCCATGGGCTGAAGGACTCGAATGCAACTTGGACGCCGATGCTGAACAAGCTGCGCGGTGACCGCGCGATCCGGCAGCATTATCAGTTCTGGTTTTATAGTTATCCCACCGGTTACCCGTATCCATATTCCGCAGCGATTTTGCGCCAAGAGCTCGACCGCGTTGAAAAGCGTTATCCGAAACTGAAACCGATGGTGGTCATCGGTCACAGCATGGGCGGCTGTATTAGCCGTTTACTCCTGACCGACAGCGGAAACCAGATCTGCATGAAAATCTTCGGACGACCGCTGGACGAAGTGCCGCTATCACCACACGTTCGCGAATATTTTCGTCAGGAGTTGTTCTTTCGTCATCGCCCGGAAATCGGGCGCGTCATTTTCATTGCTGCGCCGTTGCGTGGAAGTAACATGGCGACTGGGCTGATCAGCAGCCTTGCAAACATGATTATCCGTGAACCAACCATGAGCAGCCAGGCAAGCGAAGAGATGCTGCGCCACACAAATATCAAAGAAGAGGAGCTGAGACCGATGCGCCGCGCCAACAGCGTGGACAGTTTGTCACCAAAGAGTCGTTTCATGAAGGCGGTAAACGAGATTCCTATGGCGCGGGGCGTACCTTACGACACGATCATCGGAGATCGCGGCCGCGGCGATTCGCCGAATTCCAGCGATGGTGTGGTACCATATTGGAGCTCGCACATCAAAGGCGCCGAGAGCGAACACATTGTGCCGTCCGATCACAGTGCGCACCAGAATCCGCAGGCGATTGCCGACGTGCTACGTATTCTTAAGGCTCACGCCCTCGACTAAGCGTTCTGGCGAAGCATTCAGTAATGCAGCCTGCGCGCCGTAAAATTCAACCGGCGTTGAGGAGAGAGTTTTACTCAAATCGCGCGCGGTCAAAGTCTGATACTCCGCGCCGATTGGTCGTACAAAATCTAGGCTTCACCGATCATTTCTGCGCGCATAAGATGGTCAACTGAAAAGCGGCCGCGTTTTCCACAGATCCTTATGAATACGAATCACAATATATTCCTTATTCTAAGCCTCGCGCTTCTCATCGGCGTTGGATCGGTAACGCCGGCGCGCGCTTCAGAAATCGACGACCTGAAGGCGGAGATGCGACTGATGCAAAAAAGCATGGACCAGATGCGGGAAAGAATCACCCAACTGGAACAGGAGAATCAGACGCAGAAGCAACAGCAGCAACAGAATCAGCAAGTCGCTGCTTCGAGAACTGCGCAGCCTCCCGCGGGAGGACCGCATCCCGCGCCGGCAGTGATTGGTGCGACTGGGAGTCAAGTCGTAACGATCGCGCCCAAGCCGGTGACGATCGAAGGACACGCCAGCGAAGTCACAGATCGTCCCGCCATGAACGATCAACAGGAACCGGCGCCCCGGCCTAGCGACCTGACGCTGGATCCTAAGTACCGAGGCTTTATTGCCATCCCGAACACGCCGGTGTTAATCAAGTTCAACGCCAAGCCGCGCTTGGATATCACGGACGATCCGCAAAACACTGGGAATCCAGATCGCTTTGTCACGGCGCAAATTCCAGTCGAGGGCGACTTTTTCAAAGGCGGCGGCAATCAATTCAATATGAATGCTAAGGGCTCGCAACTGAGCATCGACGTGCGTGCGCCTCAGGTCGATGGAAGTCCACGCTTCTATTATCAGAATGACTTTTTTGGCAGCGAGGGAGGAGAACTTCCGTTCCGCGTCCGACAGCTTTACGGAGAAATCTACAACGTCGTTCTCGGCCAGACTTTTAGCGTCTTTGAAGATCCGGACGCATGGCCCGACACAGTCGATTATGAAGGACCGAATTCCGCGGTCTTCGCGCGCCGGCCATTGATTCGTTATCTGTGGCAGATCAACAAACACTGGGAGATGAATTTCGGTTTGGAAAAGCCGGGCGCTGAAGTTGACACATCGATCGACCCGAACGCGGTCGGGGTTGATCACGCCCCCGACGGAGGTCTCAACGTTCGATGGGAGAGCAAGGATATCGGTCACGTGCAACTTGGCGCGATCTTCCGCGACATTGGCGTGAAGGGACCGATCGTTGAGAGTCAAAGCACGTTCGGGTGGGGAGTGAATCTTGCGGGGGCTTTCAATCTTTCTGAGAACGATTCGGTGCAGGCGCAAGTGACCTACGGCGAAGGAATTTTCCGTTATTTCAACGACGACTTTGTCAACAACGACGCAGCGTTCGACAAATCGGGGGAGCTCACAGCGATTCCCGCGTTTGGCGGTATGATCGGTTTCACTCACAAGTGGACCGACGATTTACGCTCGACCGCGAGCTATGGGTACGTCCAGTTGCACAACGAATTCTCGCAAGGCCCGCACGCTTATCATTTGACTCACTACGCGAGTTTGAACCTGGTCTGGCAACTTAGAAAGCGTCTCAGCATTGGTTTCGAAGGACTTTACGGACACAAAGAGGAGAAGGATGGCAACGACGGCGACGCTTTCCGGCTGCAATTAGGAATCGTTTATTCGTTGTTTGATTAAGGAATCGACGCGATAACGGTCCGTATCGCGAAGATAAGAGAACACTCTTTGAAGGTGGCACTAGAGTCTGTGCTCTGGTCAACTGGCCGGCCTGGATCTAAGGCAGTCGCTTGCGGCTGTGCCGTCGCAATTTGCCCACGTGCTGCGCATTTTTTAGCGGCGCTTTCCAATTAGGTCAGTCGCCACAATCCTTAATGCACGCTTCGTAAGCGTCTTTAGCAGATTTCATGCACCGCTCTAGGTCGTCCGCGTCGTCTGGACCGTCGTATTGCAGTTTGCATTGTGCCGCCGCTAATTCGTAGGCGTCTTTGCAATCAGAGAGACAGCCTGCCCAAAGCAGGGCCGATGATCCGGTCAACAAAATCAAGAGTAATGCAGATCGCTTAAGTCTCACTGGCGCGCTACGTGCTCCTGATATTCCCACGCAACTACACATCACGTTGCGAATTTTCCCCAAATAAAGAGCAGAATGATCGCGCCGATAATCGACAGAATGAAACCCGCCAGGTGAAACGTCGAAACCTAGCTCCGGTTTGGAAAACAGGCGAGCGATCAGTCCCCCGACGATCGAGCCACCGATGCCGAGCAGCGCGGTCATTATGAAAGTGAAATGCTGCGCACCCGACATTATGGCTCGTGCGATCAAGCCAACTACAAACCCGACAATGAGACCAAAGTCTTAGTGAAAAGCGGCCGCTTTTGTGGCGGATTTTCTCAAACTTGAACGTAACCCATTGAAACTTCCATCCGACGTCGAATTTTACGAAGACATTCGCCTGCTTATTTGGAGGCCGCGTGGTTTGTTAAACGAAACGGCGGTTAATGAGGTTACGTCGGTTCTGGCGGACCTCGAAGCCAAGATGACAGAGCCGTTCGATCGTTTTTCTGATACGCTTGCAACCGACGAAGTTGAGCTCAACTTTAGGCACATCATCCATGTTTCGTTGTATCGTCGCCTAACTTATGCAGGCCGCCAGCCGGTAAAGTCGGCAATTCTCGCGGCTGATTCGACGATCATCCATTACGCGAAACTTCACGCGCTTATGACCCAAGGCTCTCCAATCAAGGCCCAAGTCTTTCATGAGCGAGAAGCCGCAGCGCGGTGGCTCGGCGTACCGATCGAACGGCTAGCGGCAACGTCACGGCCGGCATCGACGTAAAAATCGGGTGAACGAAGACTTCAATTTTGTGGGCAAGGTCGTTCTCGTAACCGGTGGGAGCAGCGGGATCGGTCGGGCGACATCGTTATTGTTTGCACGGCACGGCGCAAAGGTTGTGATAGGCGATGTTAATCCCACGGGTGAGGAAACCGTGGAAGCAATCAAGCACGCAGGCGGCGACGCTACTTTTGTTCAGACCGACGTGCGCGACGCGCAACAGGTTCAAAATCTGGTCGCGACTGCAGTGACGACTTACAGCGCGTTGCATTGCGCGTTTAACAACGCCGGTGTTCTTCCAGCGACGGCCATGTTAGCAGATACCGAAGAATCAACCTTTGACCAAACGTTTGCTGTCGATGTGAAGGGCATATTTCTCGCGATGAAATACGAAATTCAGCAAATGCTGAAAACAGGCGGCGGTGAAATCGTCAATACGGCATCGGTCGCCGGATTAATCGCCGAACGCGGGATCAGCGCCTACGTAGCGGCGAAACACGCGGTCATCGGTTTGTCGAAAGCAGCAGCGATCGAATACGCCAGCCAGGGAATTCGAATCAATGCGATTGCGCCGGGATTGGTGCAAACGCCGATGACCAAGCACTGGTTCGACGATCTTGAGACGCGACAGTTTTTCAATGCGAACACGCCGATTGGTCGGTTCGCGCAACCGGAAGAGATCGCCAACATGGTGTTGTTCCTCTGCTCGGACCGTGCGTCCTTCGCGCTTGGTCAAACGTTTACCATCGATGGTGGCTACACCGCGCGTTGAATAATGAACCAACAAATTACTCAAAATGAACGGCGCATGGTAGGACTTAAGTCCAACAGCCCGCCGATGGCCGACTCGATTAGGATCACGGCTCGGTTGTGATCAATTGGGACTGCCTGTATGCGCAGCGAGCGTAAAGAGCCTGGTTTGCAGCAAGTTGATGAATTGAATTCGAAGCAGCGCGAAGGACAGCTCAATCTGCTGCAGACAATTACCATGGAAGTCGTGGCGGCCGGCGATATTGGGTCGGCCCTGGAAATTGTCTTGCGTCGGGTTTGCGAGAAAACGAACTGGGCCCTAGGCCAAGCCTGGTTGCCCAATAAACAAAAGACGTTGCTGGAGTGCGGCCCGGTCTGGCTGTGTGGCAGGCCGGAGTTGGCCGATTTCCGAGCGGCTTCGGAAAAAAATCAATTCCCGCCAGGCGTTGGACTTCCGGGCCGAGTGTGGCAAGCAAAGGCGCCCGCTTGGATCGACGATGTGCGGGAGGATGCGAACTTTCCCCGATCTGCAGCCGCGAGAGCGCTCGGTCTGAAGGCCGCAGTTGGGATTCCCATTTTGTCGGGAGACGAGGTGATCGCGGTCATCGAATTCTTCATGCGCGAACCGCGCAACGAAAACGAACAACTGGTCAAGGTCATTGCAGCTGTGGCAGCGCAACTCGACCTCGTGATGGAGCGAAAGTTTGCAGCGGCCGAACTCTCTCGCACAAACGAGATCCTCCACTCGATTTTATCGGACATGGGGGATGCCGTCATCGTGGCCGACAAAGACGCAAACTTTCTCGTCTTTAATCCAGCGGCACAGCGAATGTTTGGTCAGGGCGCGACAAAGACCCCGCCGGCAGAATGGCCGCATCGTTACGGCCTTTATTTGCCCGACAAAGTTACACCCTTCCCGGCCGATCAACTGCCGCTGACGCTCTCAATTCGAGGCGACGAGGTCAACAACATTGAAATGTATATTCGAAATCAAAAGGTGCCGCAAGGGTTGTGGACACGGATCACTGGCCGGCCGCTGCACGGTGCCAATGGCGAATTGTTGGGCGGCGTGATTGTTTGTCGCGATATCTCTGCCATCAAAGAGGAGGAGTTTTTCCGGGCCGGACAAAGCCAGGTTTTGGAAATGATCGCGGCCGACAAACCGCTACACGAAGTGCTCAAGAGTCTTGTTCTTCTCATGGAAGGACAGGCGGAAGGTTTGCGCTGCTCGATTTTGCTTCTGAATCGGGACGGGAAACATGTCCGTCACGGCGCCGCACCGAATCTTCCAGAAGCTTATGTAAAAGCGGTCGATGGCGCCACGATCGGTCCACGTAATGGTTCTTGCGGCACAGCAATGTACCGGCGCCAACGAGTCGTCGTCACTGATGTAATGACTGATCCGCTTTGGACCGATTATCGCGGGCTTGCAAAAATCTGCGGACTCAGCGCCTGCTGGTCCTCGCCAATCATTTCTCCCCAAGGCGACGTTCTTGGTTCCTTCGCGATGTACCGCGAAGAAAAACGCGGACCACATCGGGAAGAAGAGCGGCTCACGGCCATCGCAACGCACATTGCCGGGATCGCGATCGAGCGCCAGCGACAACAGGAAATGCTGCGCGAGCGCGAAGCGCGCATCAGTCTCGCTGCAGAATCGGCGGAGCTCGCGTTTTGGAGTTTGTATCCGGAACAAGATAACGTCTGGATGAGCGACAAAGGGCGCATCATTTACGGTTTTGCGCCGGACGCGCGATTGACCTGCGACTCCATCCTGTCGCGTGTTCATCCCGACGAGCGTGAAAAAATAAAAGCCGAATATGATTCAGCTTGCGCGATCCACGGAAACTTCGAGAGCGAGCATCGCCTTCTTTTGCCGTACGGGAAAGTGCGCTGGGTCATCATGCGCGGGCGCTGCTTAAAGGATGAACAAGGAAAAATCATTGAAACGATCGGTGTCACTGTCGACGTCAGTTCACAGAAACAGGCCGACCTCCAACTGCAAGTGCAACGAGAGGAGATGGCGCATCGCAATCGCGTTTCGCTGATGGGCGAAATGACGGCCTCCTTTGCACACGAACTGAATCAACCGCTCACCGCCATTGCTAACAATGCATCGGCTGCGCGGCGCTTCTTAGATCGCGGAAATGTCGACCCGGCGATGCTGCGGGAATTGCTCCAGGCGTTGGCGGCCGACAGCAAGCGCGCCGGAGACGTTGTCCAAGGGATTCGAAGTCTTGTTCGCAAGGACACGAGTACCGCCCAAGCGCGATTGAATCTCAATTCCGTGATCAGTGACACGGTTCGCCTTGTGAGCACTGATCTTCTTAGCCGGGAAAGCGTCGTTAGCACCGAGTTCGACTCAGCCCTGCCGGAGGTGAACGCGGCCCCGGTCCAAATTCAACAAATCTTCCTCAATCTGATCACGAACGCGCTCGATGCCAGCGAAGGTTTGAGCCCGAGCGAGCGACGCATTATTATTAGTACGCGCTCGGACAGGGGCGACGTGGCCGAAATAGCAGTGCGTGATTTTGGGAGTGGCCTACCGAAGGATCGGCCGGACAAAATTTTCGATCATTTCTTTTCAACCAAGCAAAAAGGAATGGGGATGGGATTGACGATTGTTAGATCAATCGTCGAAGCACATGGCGGCACAATCACTGCCGAAAACGCTCCCGACCGTGGCGCGCGTATCGTTGTGCGGCTTCCGGCCGCGCGCGGGGAATTTGAAAAAAACAAAGCCGCGGCATGAGCGAACCTGACGCGGCCCAGGAGGTCTGTTTGCTCGATGACGACCTCTCCGTTCTCAACTCGATGCGATTTCTTCTCCTGGCGGAAGGTTTCACCGTCCGGGCGTTCAATAATCCGGAAGAGTTTCTCGCCCACGCTACGAAGAATCACGTGTCGGTGTTAGTGACCGATATCTGGATGGATCGCGTGACGGGGCTGGAAGTCTTGGCGCGGTTGTGCGCGATTTCGCCAAAAACGAAGGTGATTGTGATTACGGCGCGAGAGGATTCGGCTGCGCGGGCGACAGCAACGGCGATCGGCCCAGTCGCGTTTTTCATCAAACCGTTCAACGACGAGAAATTTATCGCTGCGGTGCGGGAAGCCCTGGGATAGCGGGTCGTCAGACCAAAGTCCTATATCCGGCGGCGCGAACGCGCGCCGATAATTTTCGGTAATCAACTTAAGGCAAATGCTATGAAGCCATGCGTCCGTCGATCCGATTTCTATAAATCAATTTGCTGCAACGCGATCGTTGCCTTCTGCAACATCGCCATTCTGTTGCTGGCCTTCTCAATTTGTTCGGCACAGACACAACCACCCCAAGCGCAATCGCAGGAGATGACAACCACCAGTTCGACCCCGGAAACGCCAAAGATTCCGAATGATCAACTGGATTCGTTAGTCGCGCCGATCGCGCTTTATCCTGATCAACTTCTCGCCAACACCCTGGCTGCTTCCACGTATCCGCTTGAGATCATCCAGATGCAGCAGTGGCTGGATCGAAACAAGAATTTGAAAAACCAGGCGCTCGCGGATGCGGTCGCAAAACAGAATTGGGACCCGAGCGTGCAATCACTGGCCGCTACTCCGGAAGTTGTGCAGCGCATGGCCGGCAATATTCAATGGACGACTGATTTAGGAAACTCGTTTCTGGCGCAGCAATCCGACGTAATGGACGCTGTGCAACGCATGCGCGCGAAAGCCGAAGGCAAAGGAACCCTCAAGACCAGTTCGCAACAAAGAGTGGAGACGCAAACCGTCGAAGGCGGCAAGGGAGTGATCGTAATCGAGAACGCCGATCCACAAACGGTTTACGTTCCATCGTACGATCCGGCGGTGGTCTACGGCCAGCCAGCTTATCCGTACTACCCCTATTATTATCCTGGCTATTACGCGGGGATGGGTCTGGCTTTCGGTGCCGCTGCCCTTTGGGGCTCGTACTGGGGTGGTAACTGGGGCGATTGCAACTGGGGCAGTGGGGACGTCAACGTTAACAACAACAACAATTTTAATCGGAACAACATTTCAGGTGGCAACCGCCCCGGCGGCGGGAGACCGGGCGGTCCCGGCGGAATTGGTGGGGCTGGCCGACCCGGTGGAATTGGAGGACCTGGTGGAGTTGGTAGGCCTGGTGGAGTTGGTGGACCCGGGGGAGTCGGCGGGCCTGGCGGCGTTGGCGGACCTGGTGGGGTTGGCGGAGTCGGAGGGGCTGGCGGCGGCAAATGGCAACACAATGCATCACACCGCGGCAATGCGCCGTACGGCAACCGCGGAACGTCGAACAAATTTGGTCAAGCCAACACTCGTCCGAGTGCGGGTGCTGGTGCCGGCACCCGTCCCGGTGGTGGTGGTACAGGCGCTAGGGGCGCGAGGCCATCTACTCGGCCGTCAGGTGGCGTAGCCAGTCGGCCTGGCGGCAGTGCCGGGGCAAGACCATCTACGCGTCCTTCCGGTAGTAACCGAGTTGGTAATCGCACCGCATCGCGAGGGAGTTACGGCAACCGCGGCGGCGGATACGGTCGCGGCGGTGGAGGTTACGCGCGGGCTAGCAGCGCGCGAGGCGGTCGAAGCATGGGCGGCGGCGGATTTAGCCGAGGCGGCGGCGGCCGCGGAGGCGGCGGGTTCCGTGGAGGCGGAGGTCGTGGTGGCGGAGGTCGTGGTGGCGGAGGTCGTGGTGGAGGCGGCGGTAGGCGATAAACAGTTCGATGAGGAAAAAACGAATGAAAACAAAACGAAACATTATGGCTTCGTCGAAACTCTTCATAATCGTCACAGCGTTTCTTAGTTGCGCCGTTCTTATGCTGGTCACTGACGCTGCGGAGAAAAAGCAAACAACTGGGGCGGCAGGGCAGTCGAAACAGGAAGCGGCAGCGTCCTCGCAGGCAAAACAAAAGCAATTCGACACGCCGGATCAGGCGGCTGATGCGCTTATCCAGGTAGCCGCAACATCAGATGCCGCCGGCGCAAAGGAAATTCTGGGCCCGGACAGTGAGGACATTATCAGCTCGGAAGATCCGGTGATGGATAAAAACCGCGCGCTTGCGTTTGCGAACAAGGCCAAAGAGAAAAAATCAATCCAGATCGATAAGAATGATCCTAATCGCGCCATTCTTGTGGTCGGCAACGATGATTTTTCGCTGCCGATTCCGATCGTGAAGAGCAAAGGTAAGTGGACGTTTGATACAAAAGTCGGGCGTGAGGAGATTCTCAATCGTCGCGTTGGAGCGAACGAACTGAACGCGATCGAGATTTGTCGTGGTTTTGTCGAAGCGCAGCACGATTACGCGGGGGACAAACACGACGATGCAAAAGTGAACCAGTACGCGCAGCATATTCTTAGCACGCCCGGAAAACATGACGGCCTCGCCTGGCAGAACGCGGACGGGACATGGAGTGGACCAGTTGGAGATGAGGTCGCGAAAGCGCTGGAAGAAGGTTATAAAGCGCAAGCCGGCACCCCCTACCATGGTTATTACTTTAAGGTGCTGAAGGGACAGGGAGCTGCTGCACCGATGGGCGAAATGGATTTCATGATCGGCGGAGCGATGATTGGCGGATTCGCTCTGGTCGCGGCTCCGGCTGAATATCGAGTGACCGGGGTTGAGACCTTCATCGTTGGCCCGGATGGGATCGTTTACCAAAAAGATCTCGGACCAGATACGCTGAAAACGTTTCAGAGTATGGACCGTTATAACCCTGACAAAACCTGGCAGGAAACCGACGACGACGAAGAAGACGACTCACCAGATTAATTCTTGAAGTCGCGCCTTTGAGTAGGTCTCATCCCGTGAGCCCAAAGTCCGAAAGCCCGGTGGAAAAGAATTCGCCAGGCTGAAAGCGTCCCCAGCGGACGACAATCGCAGCGAAAACTAAATAATATGAAGTTATCAACTCTTCGACGCCGTTTTCTCAATCATCTACCTCACATATCGGTCGCTATTGTTTGCATCGCATCGCCTACGCTAAGCTCGTCACCGCTTGTTGCTCAGCAACAGCCACCCTCCGCCCAACCAGAAGCCGCGACGAGCACAACTAACGTCCCTACTCAGGAAGCCGCGCCGAAAATTCCGAGTGATCAATTGGATTCGTTAGTCGCACCGATTGCTCTTTATCCCGATCCGCTGGTTGCCCAGATAATGGCCGCTTCCACGTATCCTTTGGAAGTCATCCAGCTTCAACAGTGGATGGCGAATAACAAGACCTTGAAGGACAAGGCGCTCGCAGATGCGGTGGCCAAGCTGCCTTATGACCCCAGCGTCCAATCGCTGGCCGCGTTTCCAGATGTCCTCAAGCAGTTAAGTGAGCATGTCTCGTGGACGACAGATTTGGGAAATGCTTTCCTCGGCCAACAATCGGACGTGATGGACGCAGTGCAACGCATGCGCGCCAAGGCGCAAGGCAATGGAAATCTACAAACGACCGCGCAACAGAAGGTGGAGACCCAAACAATTGAAAACAAGGAAGTGATCGTCATTCAACCAGCGGACCCGGATGTTGTTTCCGTTCCTCAGTACAGTCCGGCCGTAGTTTATGGTTCTGCGCCGCCGGCTTATCCTTACCCATACGCTTACCCGCCGGGGTATGGATTGCTCGCTTTCGGGACCGGGATTGCGATGGGCGCAGCGTGGGGAGGTGCTTGGGGCAGCTGCGATTGGCACGGTGGAGGAAACGTGACAGTCAACAACAACAACAATTTTAATCGAAATAATATCAGCGCTGGCAACCGACCCGGGCAAGGCGGGAACTGGCAACACAACCCAACTCACCGCGGTGGTGCTCCTTATGGAGATAGAAACACGGCTGGCAAATATGGCGGCAGGGGTCCCGGCCAGCAGGCGCGTGCCGGCGGAGCTGGAGTTGCGAATCGCCCCGGCGGTGGTGCAGGTGCCGGACTTGGAGCTCGCCCTGGCGGCGGCGCTGGAGTTGCGAGTCGGCCTGGCGGTGGTGCAGGTGCCGGACCTGGCGCTCGCCCTGGCGGCGGGGCTGGAGCGGGAGCTCGCCCTGGCGGCGGCGCTGGAGTTGCGAGTCGGCCTGGCGGTGGTGCAGGTGCCGGACCTGGCGCTCGCCCTGGCGGCGGCGGCGCCAATAGCATTGGTTCTCGAAATCTCTCGTCCGGTGGCGGTGGCGGCGCTTTTGGCGGTGGCGGTGGCGGCTCGGTGCGCGCCGCTAGTAGTCGCGGCGGCAGCAGCATGGGCGGTGGCGGATTTAGTCGCGGCGGCGGTGGTCGCGGCGGTGGCGGTGGTCGCGGAGGCGGATTTAGCGGAGGAGGGCGTGGCGGCGGAGGCGGACGCGGCGGCGGCGGAGGGGGTCGACGCTAGAAGTCATGCACGAGGAAAAATAAATGAAATCAAAATTAGATTCTATGACCTCAACCAAAATTCTCCTGATCGTTTTCGCGATTGTTTGCGTCGTTGATCTTGCAGTCAACGCCGCGACTGAGACGAAAAAGGATTCGTCAGCAGTCTCACAACAGAAGCAATTTAACACGCCGAAAGAGGCAGCCGACAGTCTCGTTCAGGCCGCGGCCTCGTTCGACGTACCTGCGTTAAAAGAGATTCTCGGACCGGATGCCGCTGACATTGTCAGTTCGGAAGATCCAGTTTCGGATAAGAACAGAGCGGCCGCTTTTGCCGCCAAGGCAAAAGAAAAAAGTTCGGTTGGAACCGATCCGAAAAATCCGAACCAGGCAATTCTGACTGTCGGCAACGACGATTTTCCGTTGCCGATTCCGATCATGAAAAAGCAGGGCAAGTGGATGTTTGATACAAAGATTGGTCGCGAGGAAATTTTGAATCGCCGGATCGGCTCGAACGAGTTGGACGCGATCGCGATTTGTCGCGGTTTTGTCGAGGCGCAGCAAGAATACGCTCAGGAGAAACACGATGACGCGAAAGTTAACCAGTACGCGCAGAGGATTATCAGCACTCCCGGAAAACATGATGGTCTTGCCTGGCAAAATCCCGACGGCACGTGGGGAGGCCCGGTTGGACAAGGAATCGCGAGAGCGCTCGAACAAGGTTACACCCAAAAATCGCAACCGCAGCCTTACCACGGCTACTACTTCAAAGTTTTGAAGGGACAAGGTCCGGCTGCGCCAATGGGCCAGATGGATTTTGTGGTGGATGGTGCGATGATCGGCGGCTTCGCGCTGGCGGCGGCTCCGGCGCAATACCGGGTAACCGGTGTGAAAACTTTCATCGTTGGTCCGAATGGCGTTGTTTACGAAAAGGACTTTGGACCTGACACGCTCAAAACGTTCCAGGAGATGGAGCGATATAATCCGGAGAAGGGTTGGCAGGCAACGGACGACGAATGGCCGGAATCCGACGAGCCGGTCAGTCAGGCGACAGGTAATTGAAGAGAACGTTTTCTCTCGGCTTGTCGACTGATCGGCGCGATCGTTCCATGTTTCGCGCAGAACGATCAGGCCACAGGGGAAGGCGTCGTTGCGGTTGCAACAGCAATTGAAGAATTACGGTTTTACGATACAGGACCGAGTGAGCGCGGGCCCGCTTAAGTGACCAATTAGCGCCGCCGTCGAAGATTTTTTTGATGCGATTCGTTAGGCTGGTTCTTTGGACGGTTGTCTGGCTCGTCGTCTTGCTCGCAGCATTGTGGGCGGTCGGCGCTCTCTATTACGATTTTCCAATCGCGACGCTGCGCGCATCTGCGGCTGTTGGCTTTACCATTCTTCTTCTGCTCACGTTGCTTTTCGTTCATGGACAAAGGCGAAAGCTGTTCATCGTCGTATGCGGCTTTCTGATTGTTCTCGCGTGGTGGCGGTTAACGTTGAAGCCAACCAACAATCGCCCATGGCAGCCTGATGTTGCCGAAACCGCGTGGGCTGAAATCAATGGCGACGACGTTACGCTTCACAATGTTCGCAATTGCGATTATCGAACTGAAACCGATTACACGACGCATTGGGAAACGCGCGTCGTTAAACTTTCGCAGCTTACTGGCGTGGACCTCGCGATCACTTACTGGGGCTCGCCTTATATCGCTCATCCGATCGTTAGCTTTCAGTTCGCTGATGCGTTGCCGATTTGTTTTTCGATCGAGACGCGCAAAGAAATCGGCGAAAGCTATTCAACGATCGCGGGTTTTTATCGACAATATGAATTGATTTACATTTGCGCCGATGAGCGCGATGTGATTCGCCTCCGCACGAACTATCGTCACGGCGAGGATGTATATCTTTATCGGACGCTGCTTTCGCCGACGCAGGCGCGCACACGATTCCTCGATTATGTTGGCTCGCTCAACGCGCTGCACGCGCGGCCGCGCTGGTACAATGCCCTAACCACCAACTGCACAACAGCGATTCGCCAACAGCACGCCGCAAGCGATCGGGCGCCTTGGGACTGGCGGATCCTCGTAAACGGCAAAGGCGATGAAATGCTGTACGAGCGCAAACTCATCGTGACCGGCGGGCTCAGTTTTGCTGAATTGAAGCAACACAGTCTGATTAACGAATGGGCGCGCGCCGCTGACAAGGAGCCCGATTTCTCACGCCTTGTTCGCGAAAGTCTCCCGAAAGACTAGCCGGAGCTAAATCATAGGACTTTCGTCCCATACCGGATCGACAGTCGGTCTCCCATCATTTCTAATCGCGGCAATGTCGATCCAATGAAGGATACCTTGCAAATTGAATCCGGCAGGTTGGCACTGCGACGCTTTTCTTCAATTGAGCTTTTGATCGCGATTGCAGTGTTTTTCGTTTCAATGCCTTTTATAGAGCCTCTCCGGGTCGGTCCTCTTATTGAATCGATCCTGTTCACTGTCGTTCTTGCCTCGGGGGTGCTAGCGATCGCCGATCGGCGACGGGTTGTGGTTGTTGGGGGGGCGCTGGCGCTTGCTGCCTTGACGGGTCGATGGATGCATCATTTCCGGCCCGATCTAATGCCGCCGGAGCTGTTTCTTATCGCCGGAATTCTTTTTGTGCTTTTCGTCATTATTAGCCTTCTGCGATTTGTTCTGAAAGCGTCGGCGGTCGACGCGGAAGTCCTCTGCGCGAGTATTTCCGCTTACCTGCTCCTCGGGTTGCTCTGGACTCTTGCTTATTGGTTGGTGGCCGAGCTAATTCCGAACGCGTTCGCATTTAGCGGAGCTGACAAATCGCTTGAAGGCTTCAACGGTTTTTATTTCAGTTTCATCACCATGAGCACGGTTGGTTACGGCGACATCACTCCGGTCGCGAAAGTGGCGCGGATGCTCGCTGCGATGGAAGCGATAACCGGACTTCTTTATGTCGCGGTCTTGATCGCGCGGCTGGTTGCTCTCCAAGCGATGCCCAAATCCCATGAGCCGTGATGCACTAAGAATTGCGAACTGGCAGCGTGTTGTCGCCGCCGTCACGTGCGCAGTGTTTCTTGCGAGCTGCGCGACGCAACCGGCCGGCTCGCCGAATGTCGTGGCCGCCGCAAAAAGTTTACGCGCGGCGCGCTCATCACAGCTTTCGGCGGAGGCGCGTGCTGCCGATTATTTGCAGGCAGCGGCTCTGACTGCTCCGGACTTGGGCTCAGGAATCCAGCCAACTGCTGCGCGCCAGACTTACAACGCGGCTTCCGCTGAGTTGACGATTCTTTTGCGATCAGCTGAAGGCGGTCGTTTCTGGAATCATCCGCTCACGCTGACCGCCAGCAACACTACTTACCATCTCCGCCTGCAACCTGCCGAGTACGCTGTCTGGTCTCCCAACTATTTCACGTCCTTCGTTCCTTCGGTTCAGATCAAAGAGAAATTGATAAAGAAAGAGAACCATCAGGTTGGCGTCGGTGGTTCGCTCGTTGGAATTCGGCAAGCTAATCCCCGCGAAAACTTTGCACCTTTAAGAGGCACGAGCGCTTCGGTCACCGCGACTCTCGCTTTCAAAGGAACTGAAGCGACTCTTGCGTTGCGCCGTCCGGCCAAACAACCTCTCACGATGGTGGAGGGCCGAGTTCGTCCACTTGAGGTCGACTTCTCGGCGCCGATCAGCTACTACCAACCGCCGGCAAATCTGTTGCTGGTGGGAGTGATCGCGGGACTCCGCGGCAGTCATTACGCTGAGAAGACCGGCCTCTACTTTCTTCAGCCATACGATCCGGATCGGGTTCCGGTCGTATTTGTGCACGGTCTTTTTGGGACGCCATTCACTTGGGTGGAGACGATTAACGGCCTTCAAGCCGACCCCGAAATCCGCAAGCATTATCAATTCTGGGTATTTGCCTATCCGACCGGTAATCCGATTCTTTATTCGGCGCTTCGATTGCGCGACGAGCTGGCCAAAGTCGACAAACTTTATCCGAATCATCGTCCCTACGTTGTGGTAGGCCACAGCATGGGCGGCATGCTGACCCACGCCCAGGTCATAACCGTCACTCGATCCATGTGGGAGCGCGATAAGAATATTGGGGCGGCGGCGAAGAGTGTTTTCTCCAACAATTCGGTCGACAGTCCGGTGGTGCGTGCGATGACTTTTCGGGCAAATCCTCGAATCAAACGCGTTGTCTTTGTTTGTACTCCCCATCGCGGTAGCGACATTGCGAGTGGTGGAATCGGCAGGTTTGGGATCAGTTTGATTACTCTTCCCCTGACTGTCGCTAAAACGATGACGGATGCGCTAACTTCTCAGGAGATTGCGCAGTTAACCGGTTCTTCCAAGCGTTTGCCGAACAGTATTACGGGCCTGAAACCATCGAATCCGTCATTTCCAGTTGTGAACGGTGCGCCGATCACTGTTCCGTATCATTCAATCATCGCCGATCGCGGAAAAGGCAACTCGCCTAACAGTAGCGATGGCGTGGTGGCCTACTGGAGCTCGCACCTCGACGGCGCAAAATCGGAGAAAATTGTTCCCGGTCCGCACACATCGTGCGCTCTTCCGGAAACAATTACTGAGCTCGATCGGATTTTGGAGTTGCACGTCAAAAATCTTTAACACCGAAACCGCCCATGAAACTCCCGCCCGACTTTTATTTTCGTCCGGAGCTAAACCTTCTTCTCTGGAAGCCGCGCGGCGTGCTAAACGAAAAAGGAGTAAACAAAGTCATCGCGTTTATCAAAGAAGCGGAGGCCGAGTCGCAAGCGAATGAGCTTCGCTTCATCGATACGACCGCGCTGACGGCTATCGATCTTAACTTTCGCTACGTTTTTCACGGCGCGCTTTATCGGCGTATGTCGCGCATGGGACGGGCGCCCATTAAGTCCGCGTTTTTTGTCGAGGACTTTGCGTTTGAGCACTACTTCAAACTGCATGCCTTGTTAACCGACCATTCGCCGCTGCAAGTTAGACTCTTCAAAGAACTAGAAACCGCGGCGAAATGGTTGAACGTTCCAATCGAATCACTTCAGACGCCGCCTGCGTGAGTTTTCATCATTGCTTGCGCGATCGGACTGCGCTGCAAGCCAGGCTGCGCGATTATCTCGAATCAAGGCGATCGCCTCCTTAATCGTGTTCACGCAATGCGGAATCGTAAAATCGACTTTGCTGGCAAGTTCGCTTCCTTCAATCAGCATGGTTTTTCGGCCCCATTCGACAAGGTCAGCCCACATTTTTCCCACCAGAATCAGCGGATTGTTATAAAGCTTGCTCACTTGAAGCAATTGCCACGCAAGTGACAACTCCAACAAAGTGCCAATCCCGCCCGGCACCACGACAAACGCATCGGAAGCGATCATGAAATGGTGCAGCCGCGAGAAAAAAGTCCGGTGTTCGTAAGCCAGCCCGACAAAAGGATTCACCTGTTGCTCAAATGGCAGCTCGACGCGAATCCCGACTGAGCGATGCAACGCCTTTGGATCGGCCGAAAGGGCACCTTCATTTGCCGCTTGCATGATTCCGGGACCGCCGCCGCTTATAATATCGCAACCCATTTTCGTCAGCTCGGCGGCAAGTCGCTTCACTCCTTGGTAAGCAACCGAACCGGGCTGGAGTCGCGCCGATCCAAAGATTGTCACGCGATAATTTTGTCGCGTCGTCCGGCGAAGCCGCGTCAATTCATTGACCACTTCCCACAAACCGGTCACGGCGCGTTCAAGGAGTGCTACCGTCGCATTTTCATCGCTCAACCGAACGATGTCCGATTGTCCAAAAGCTTCAGTTGATTTCTTCATTAGCGATCTTCGCTAATTGGCGACCGCCCTTTCGAGGGATTTAGTGTCCGCCCTCGATTATTTCCTTCATCGCCTTTCGCCCTCGCTCCTGCAGCGGGCCCATTCCGCTTCCCGGCAGGAACCACATGCCTTTATCTTTGTCGCGGCAGTAGATGATGTTTATGCCGTCACTCGCTATCGCGTGATGAAACGTCGAGCCAGGATTTTCGGCGATGAAATTGAAGAAGGTCTCCCGCCATGGATCGTCGGCGTAGTGAAAAATCTCATTGCCGATTTTCTTTAGCTCTTCAGCGGTGACCAGACGAATGGTTTTGGCGAGCGCTTTACGGCGTTCCTTGTTGAGGTTTTCGAGATCGAATTTTTCAAATGGCATAGGATTGAGCCTTTCTCTTCATGTTCAGAACTCAATGGTTTCGTTCATCTTTGGTAGTTTAGACGCTAGGCGGTGCCGCTGTTGGATTAGCCGGGCGAGGGCCGTCCGCTGATCGTCGTCGCCGTGTGTTAAAACAACGCGCGGCTTGGAGGGAGCCACGATGCTGAACCAATGCATCAGATCCGTTTGTCCGGCATGAGCGCTGAAGCCGCCAAGCGTGTGGATCTTTGCTTCGACCGCGATTCTCTCGCCGAAAATGCTGACTTCCTTTTCGCCATCGACCAGACGTCGGCCTAACGAACCGTGACCCTGATAACCAACAATCAAAACCTGAGTCTCAGGTTTCCAAAGATTTGCCTTGAGATGATGCAAAATTCGCCCGCCATTGCACATGCCGGCTCCGGCTATCACCAGACACGCCCCCTCCGCGTCGTTGATTGCACGCGATTCGTCAGCAGTCGCGGTCGGTCGCATCGTCTTCAAATCTTCACGCAACGGCCGGTCGCGGATAAACGCTTTCATCTCGTTATCGAATAGATCGAGATGCTTCACGTAAATATTGGTCGCCTCAATCGCCATCGGGCTGTCAAGGAAGATCGGGAACGGCCTGATCTTTCCAGCGCGAAACATTCTGCCGATCAATAGCGTAATCAATTGCGCCCGGCCGATCGCAAACGCCGGCACGAGCATTTTGCCCCCGTGGCGCATCGCTTCGGTTACGATTCGTTCGAATTCAGCGACCGTGTCCTTAAACGAACGGTGATCGCGTCCACCGTAGGTCGATTCGAGAAAAACAAGATCAGCGTGGGGAAACGGGTCGAACTCGCGCAACATCGGCGCGCTTCGTGGACCGAGGTCGCCGGAAAAAACAATGCGCTTGGTGCGGCCGCCTTCGTTGATTAATAGCTGAATGCTCGCGGAACCGACCATGTGTCCGGACTCCGCCCAGATCGCCTGAATTCCGGGTGCAACATCGACCGGCTTTAAGTAGCGGACCGGTTGCAGTTGGGAAATGATCGAGTCGACCTCATCGGTCGTGTAGAGCGGTGCAATCGGCGGTTGTCCAGCGCGTTTTCGCCTTCGGTTTTGCCTTTCACAATCAGACATCTGCAACCGCGCGGAATCTCGCAAGATCAATCTTGTCATGTCGAGCGTCGCGGGCGTGCCAAGAACGCGGCCGGCGTAACCCATCTTCGCGAGTAGCGGCAGTCGTCCGGTGTGGTCGAGATGTCCGTGGGTTAGGAGAACCGACTCCAGTTTTCGGTTCGGTGTTGTGGGTGGCCGGTTCAGCGCTTCGGATTTTTTTCCCCCCTGGAAAAGCCCGCAATCGACCAAGATCCTAGCCTCTTTGGTCTGAACACTGTAGCAAGAGCCGGTTACTTCACCGCCGGCGGCGCCGATGACCTTGATTTTCATCGTCGCCTTTCCTTACTGGCTCGCACCCAAGCGGACCATCAGACCTTGGTCTTATTCTCGCTCGCGCATGTCTCGCGAAAATGAAGAACTCAATGAAGCAGCTTCTTCACGAGATCCGAAGCAATCGATTGCTTTGGCTATTGATCTTTGTCCCGATCGTTTTGGTCGCGGAGAAACTAAAGCCGGAAGCGCATACCCTGTTGTTCGTCCTCTCTGTTCTCGCGATTTTGCCGCTGGCTCTTCTCCTTAGCCACGCAACCGAATCGGTCGCGGCAAAAACGGGCGACTCGGTCGGCGGTTTGCTGAATGCGACCCTCGGAAATCTGACTGAGCTGGTGATCGCAATTGTCGCTCTTCAGGCCGGCGAGTACATGCTGGTCAAAGCTTCTATCGCCGGCGCGATCGTCACTAATACGCTCTTCATGCTGGGCGCATCTTTTTTACTCGGCGGTTTGCGCCATCACGTTCAGGAATACAATCGCGTCGCCGCGCGCGTGCAGGCTGGTCTCCTGTTTCTGGCCACGGTCGCGCTCTTAATCCCCTCGGCTCTGGACGCGCACGAATCAACGCGGCCTGCTCGTTTTGCTCAGGATTTGAGCGTCGCGTTGTCAATTTTGCTTTTGATCGCTTACGCGCTCGGCCTTTTCTTTTCGCTCAAGACGCACCGTGAATTATTTGCGGGAGCGGCAGAGGAACAGGAAGCACCATGGCCAATCGGTCTCGCGCTTGGCACCCTCGCCGGCGTCACCATTTTCGTTGCGCTAGTCAGCGAAGTTTTCGTCGGTTCGGTTCAGCAAGCGGCCGTTGCTTTCGGAATGACGCCGGCGTTCGTCGGCTTCATTGTGGTTGCTTTGGTTGGGGCAGCCGCGGAAATGGCGGCTGCATTTTCCGCCGCCCAAAAAAATCATCTCGATCTCAGTGTAGGCATTGCTCTTGGCAGCGCCGCTCAGATCGCTCTTTTTGTCGGGCCAGTTCTTGTCTTACTCAGCTTTTTCGTTGGCCCCGCGCCAATGGATTTACATTTCTGGCCGGCCGCGGTCGTGATGATATTTTTCGCTACAATAACGGCAGCGTTGGTTACGACCTCCGGCCGTTCGGCGTGGTTCGTCGGAGTTCTCGTGCTCGTTGTTTATCTGATGTTCGCGACCACGCTTTATCTTTTGCCGCCGGCGCCAAACGCGGCCGCAAGCACTTCGCAAGCCGGCCACTAAAACGACGTCTTACCGCTTGTTCGCGTTAGCGCGGAAATATCGCGATACGCGCGACCGCAAACGCGAACACTGCGACCGCAAAAAGAAATGATACGGTGCGCACGCGACGCTGCTCGAACTTACTCGCGGCGTTGGCGAAAAACAGCACCGCTGCAAACAGGACTGTGTTCGCCAGGTACTGGCCGGAAAGGGTGCCGGCGCGGCGCGCGTCCTCTATTTGCGTCGCTGCCTTTTCGGTTGCTTCCGCTGCTTCATGAGAGCCTCGCATCTCGTACAAATTGGGAACGAATGGGTGCGGATCCGCCTTTGGATTTTCAAATGGCTTCTCCGCCATCCAGGCATCGTACGCTTTCCGCACGTCGGGTGGAAACCGTTGCACATAAAAATCTGCCAATGTCTGGTTACCTGCCTGTTGGGCAGCGAGTAGTTCCATGAACATCGCCGTATGGATCGTCAGCGCCTGCGTTGCCTGAATGTTCACTAGGGCGGCGCGTCGCTCCAAAATGTTGAATTGATTCAAGCTGCGATTGCTGTGCCGGGTCCAGGCCGCCGATTCATATGAACACCATGCCGTACCCACAGTTGCCATCGCCATGATCAACGCCGTGACCGGCTCGAGCCATTTTTTCTTGGGGGCATTCTCTGGTGTTGTTTCCATTGCAGGGTTAACTCGCTCTGAAATTAACCTGCGAGTCGATTATCGCGCTGCCCCAAATGGATGAGACCTAAGTCCTATAGCTTGCCCACCGCCCCCGACTGAACCTTACAAAAAGAGGAAAACCTATGAACCTTAAGAGACCTATTTCGACTATCGCAATCCTCATCGCCGCGGCCGGAGGCGTTTCCTTTCTGACCAGCTGTGCCGAGATGGAAGCGACCAATACGAAATCGCTGTTATCGGCGGCGGGCTTCCGCACAATTACGCCGACTACTCGGCTGCAAAAGGAAGTCTACGCGCAGCTGCCCGCGTATCACGTTGAGCGCGTCAGCATGAAGGGCAAAACTATTTACGCTTTCAAGGACGAGAAAGCCGGGATCGCATACGTTGGTCACGAAGCCGAGTATCAGCGTTACAAAAACCTCTGCATCCAGCAACAGATCGCCCAGGACTACTACACGGCGGCAACATGGGATCCCTATTGGAGCGGTCGCTGGTACGGCGCTTGGGGCTATCGCGGAATGTACTGGTAAGCTAGACGACGCAAAGCCCGTTTTGGCCTAACGAATTCCGGCTTAACCGTGGGATCAAGCGACAGAGCCGGATTTTGTCTATCGCTGCTCAGTGTCGTATTCTAGCACATTCCGGCAGATCGTCCGTGGAACAAACCTAAATTCACCCCCGGCGCGCGCTCTCGGCCCTACCGCGCGACGCAAACGGTCTTCGGCTCGGTGAAAAATCTCAATGCTTCCTCGCCGCCTTCGCGGCCGACGCCGCTGGCTTTCATGCCGCCGAAGGGAACACGAAGATCGCGTACGAGCCAGCAGTTTACCCAAACCGTGCCGGTGTGGATTTGCTCGGCGACGCGATGGGCACGACTGAGATTTTGCGTCCAGACAGTCGAGGAGAGTCCGTAATCGACGTCGTTCGCGTGACCGATTACTTCATCTTCGTTGTCGAATGGTGTGATCGTGGTGACCGGGCCGAAAATTTCCTCGCGATTGGTTCGACAGGCGACCGGAAGATCGACAATCACTGTCGGCGGAAAGAAATAACCGTCTCGGCAACGATTGTTGATTGGCGATGGTGCTTTGCCACCGAGGGCGATCTTGCCGCCTTCTTTCTGGGCAAGGTCGACATAGAACTTCACTTTATCAAGCTGTGTCTTGTTCACGATCGCACCCTGCTCGGTTTTTTCGTCGAGTGGATCGCCTTGTTTCAACTTCGACGCCTCGTCGGTGAATCGATCGACAAAGTCTTTGTAAATGGAGCGCTCGACGAAAACGCGTGAGCCGCTCAAACAAACCTGACCCTGGTTGGCGAATGACGAGCGAACACTGCCGGTAATTGCCGCATCTAGGTCGGCATCGGCGAAAACGATGTTTGGATTTTTGCCACCGAGCTCGAGCGAGATCTTCTTGAACAACGGCGCGCACGCTTCTGCCACTTTCCTCCCGGTAACGGTGCCGCCGGTAAATGAAATGGTGTTGATCTTTGGATGGGCAGTGATCGCTGCGCCGACATTCAGGCCGGTTCCGTGGACTATGTTCAGCACGCCGCTTGGCAATCCTGCTTCGACGCAAACTTCGCAAAGCAAGAACGCCGTCATCGGCGTCAGTTCGCTCGGCTTTGCGATCGCCGTGTTCCCAACCGCAATCGCGGGCGCGATTTTCCAGCTCAACAAATAGAGCGGCAGATTCCACGGTGAAATCAATCCGGCGATACCGCGCGGTTGACGCAATGTATAATTGAACGCAACCCCGTCAGTGACATACGCCTCATTCTCGGTGTGAAGGATCGCGGTCGCGAAAAAACGGAAATTCGCGATTGTGCGGGGAATATCCAACGTGCGGGCCAGCGTGATCGGCTTTCCGGTGTCGATCGATTCCGCGCGCGCGAATTTTTCCAAGTCGTGCTCAATCAGGTCGGCAATGCGTAAAAGAATCTTAGAGCGCTCAGCCGCCGGCTTCTTCGACCAATCCGGAAACGCTTTCTCTGCTGCCGTGACGGCAAGCTCGACATCTTCTTTTCCGCTGTCGGCAACTTGCGAGTACGGTTTGCCCGTGGCCGGCTCGATGTTATCGAGATGCTTTCCACTGACAGGTTCGACGAACTTGCCGTCGATAAAATTCAGAATTCGGAGCGACTCCTTCTGCACGCAAAGATTTTAGACGTCCAACCCGCCTTCGCAAAGCCTGCGTCCCTACGCGCCGTCGTTCGTCCAGGCAACGGCGTGGGCACGGACTGGATGATCAAAGCCTTTCAACGTCATTTCACCGAGATCTTCGAACGGCAGGATTTTCCCTTCACACAGCTCGGCGACAACATTGGAAACGAGAATTTGCTCCCCCTTGGCATGGGCACAAAGACGAGACGCCAACTGCACGGTGACGCCAAACAAATCGTTGTGGCGCTCCACCGGTTCGCCAGCGGCAATGCCGACGCGCACGCGAATCGCCCGATCAGCTTTATCTTGCATTTGTTTGGTAATTTCCCGTTGCACACGGGTCGCGCATTTCACTGCGCTCGCGGCCGAGACGAATGACGCCATGATGCCGTCGCCGAGATGTTTGACTTCGCGTCCACCCGACTCCGCGAGTGCGTCGCGGACAACGCTGTCGTGCACGGCCAGCAATTCCATCGCAGCTTCGTCGCCCAATTGCTGAGTCATCACCGTCGATCCGACAATGTCAGTGAATAGAATTGTCCGAATGCCCGGGTCGCGATCGTGCGTAGATCCGCCTGGCAGAACGACTGCTCCAGCGCTGTTGACGTGACTTTCGCCCATAAAAAGCTCGGCAACTTCCGGGTCCACACGAATCACTTTCTCTGCCACCAATCCATGGGCTTCGCGATGGACCCGCTTGGCCGCTTCGGCGTTTGGAGCATGACAGAGACAAAAAATCCTGCCGGTCTTTTCGTTGACCCAATACTTGTGATACGTGACACCGTATTTGTCTTGAACGGCAACGTCGTTCGCGTGCGCTTGGGCAACGTCCTCGGCAGAAACGCCTCCCGAGATTTCGTGAATGTCCATGTAGGTCGGCATACGATTTCCCTAAGCCAAGAACGTGGCGCCGGCAAATTTATCGACCTGAAACGCGATGGGAGACGTCGATCGTAGGCGAGTGAGCGAGCGTTTGGTAGACAACGCAATAGCGTTCGGTGAGGCGGAGCAGCGTCGCGATTTGTTCTTCCGTTGCATCGGTCTCGAGATCGAAACGGAGTCGAATATTTTGAAAGCCAACCGGAACCTCTTTGGACACGGCCAGCGTTCCGCGAAAATCGATATCGCCTTCTGCGCGAACAGTTGCGTCGCGCAGCGGAATTTCGAGGGCAGTCGCAACCGCTCGCAAAGTTACGCCGGCGCATGCGACCAATGATTCGAGTAACATGTCGCCGGAACACGCGCTCAATCCGTTGCCGCCGGTTGCCGGGTGAAGGCCCGCTTCGACCAGCCTCTTGCCAGTCGCAACATTGCACGTTACGCCTTCACCGATTTTGCCTTCGGCACGAAGCGTGATCATCGCGGATTTCGGCTCCTGTCGATACCTCTCTTTAATAGGAGTCTGTAACGACTTTAGTTCGGCAGCTTTCATGATTAGGCGGGCGCGCGTTTTGCGTCGCTCGGCTTGATATTCTGATTTACGCGAAAGAGGTTCTCCGGGTCGTATTTGGCTTTGATCTCGGCGAGACGCTTGTAATTAGCGCCGTAGGTCGCTTTTACCCGGTCTTCGCCTTCCTCCATCATGAAATTGACATAGGCCCCGCCGGCCGAGAAGGGATGAAGCGCGTCGAAATAATCCTTCGTCCACTTGGTTATTTTCTCCTTGTTCGCCGGATCTGGATCGACGCCGACCATGACCTGCGCCCAGTTTGCGTCGCGATAATTCCACGCTGTTTTCTCTTTCCCAATACGAGCTGCCGCGCCGTTGATCGGATAAAGATGCATCGTGGAATGCATTGATGGCAGCGCCTGACCAAAGCGAACATGCTGCGCGATTGCCGCGTCGCTCAGTTCGTTCACGAAATCGGCGCGCCAATACCATTGCAGTCCGGGTGGGTAGATTGGATCGAACAAGGTTTGCAAGGCCGGTTGGGGCAGGGGACCGACAAAGTCCAGCGCGGGTTTTTTGAACGCGCGAATCGGTTTGAACATTACTTCGGCCTCCGCCTGCGGCGCGGTGCAGGTCCAAACGATTCCGCACATCTTTTTGAGATGGAGATCTTCGGGGAACGGCGGCCACGGCGGAACGGTAAGAAACGCAAACCATCCGTTCAGATCGTCCGACGCGTCGACGATGAATTCGCGATACCACTTCATCACGTCAGCGGCGTCGCTCAATTCGTAGAGCATTGGTCCGGCGTAGAGCATGTCGATCTTGTGGAGTTTGAACTCGAACGCAGTTACGACGCCGAAATTTCCGCCGCCGCCGCGCAGCGCCCAATACAAATCGGGATTTTTGTCCGCGCTTGCCTTGACAAAATTTCCGTTGGCCAGCACGACGTCGGCTGAGAGCAGATTGTCGATGGTCAAT
>Ga0182032_10000002_pt1 | contig 104042 bp, 100 predicted proteins | sample tim00Cox00000000_FD_125970 | JGI IMG/M metagenome (GOLD analysis project Ga0182032, IMG submission 125970) | Lab enrichment of tropical soil microbial communities from Luquillo Experimental Forest, Puerto Rico - timezero.00C.oxic.00.000.000 | ecosystem: Environmental > Terrestrial > Soil >... | reverse complement strand
TCGCCCGCCTCCTTGGCGCCTAATGGTCCGTGCGGATCGTTGCTCTCGACGATGCCGACCTCGTTCGGCGGCTAAGGCTGGATGGTCGGCACGCGGTAATCGAGCATGTTGGCGGTGAGCATCAGGCCGTCGTGATAAGCCGCCTCCTCGCTCATGGCCTGGCCCATGCCCATCCACACCGAGCCTTGCACCTGGCCTTCGACCGTGAGCCGGTTGAGCGCCTTGCCGCAATCGTGCGCCACCCAAACTTTGTCGACGGTGACGACGCCGGTCTCCTCGTCGACGGTGACTTCCACGACCTGCGCCGAATAGCTGTATCCCATAGTGCCGCCGATTGCGGCGCCACGATATTTCTTGCCGCCGTGCGATTCCGGGATGGTCGAATAATTACCGGTAACTGTGATGGTACCCGTGTCTTTTAAGGCTTCAGTGACGACTTCGTTGAAGGTCAGCCCTTTATCCTGCGCGCCAGCGCGGTAAAGTTCGCCCAGGCATTCGATCTCGCTCGGCTTGGCCTCGAGCTTGCGCGCCGCGGCGGCAATGAGAACTGCCTTGAGATTTTGCGCCGCTTCGATGGCGGCATTGCCGACCATGAAGGTGACGCGCGAGGAATAAGAGCCATTGTCCTTCGGCACCACCTCGCTGTCGCCGCTGATAATGCGGATTCGCGAAAGATCGAGTCCGAGCACCTCGGCGACGCTTTGCACCAGCACCGTCGACGAGCCTTGGCCGATTTCGGCTGCGCCAGTAAGCAGGACGATCGAACCGTCGAAATCGAGCTTGAGTTTGACGGTGGCGTGCGGCTCTCCGGTCCAGTTCACCGGCTTCGAGGCGCCGCTGATATAGTGCGAGCAGGCCATTCCCAGGCCCTTACCACGCGGCAGCTTGCCCTTGCGCGCCTTCCAGCCGCTTTCGCGCTCGACCCAATCGAGGCATTCCGGCAAGCCGTAGGAATTCACCATCAGATCGTTCGGCGTGAACGTCGGTGCACGAAGGAAATTGGCGCGGCGCACGGCAAAGGGATCCAGCCTAAGCGCGCGTGCCATGTCGTCAAGCAAGCTTTCAAAAGCGAAACGCACATCGACGGTGCCGTGGCCGCGGAAAGCGCCACACGGTGGCGTATTGGTGAGCACGCGCTTGCCAATATATTTGACGTTGTCGAGATCGTAGATCGCGTAGAGCATCGAGCCGGCATAGAGAATGGTGACGATGCCGTAACCGGAATGGGCGCCGCCGCGCTGAATGCATTCGCATTCGACGCCGGTGATGCGACCGTCTTTGCGCATGCCGATTTTGAGCCGGATATCGGTTTCGGGCCGGCCGCGATGGGTGATGAAAGTTTCCTCGCGATTGACCACGAGGCGCACGCAGCCGCCCGCTTTGCGCGCTAGTAGTGCGGCGATTAATTCGACGTTGAGTGCCTCGGTGCGGCAGCCGAAACCACCGCCGACGTGCGGCTTGATCACGCGAATCCGCGACATGTCCATTTCGAGAATCTGCGCCAGCATCAGGTGCACGTAATACGGCACCTGGGTCGACGCATGCACGGTCATGCGATCGCGCACCGCATCGTAATCGGCGATCGCAGCATGCATTTCCATCTGGTTCTGGCAGACTTCGGCGCAATTGTACGTGCCTTCGCGCACCAGGTCGGCGGCGGCAAAAGCTGCTTCGACGTTGCCGAGCTCGAACAGCACGTCGCGTTCGAGATTGTGCGGGCGGTGGTCGTGAATCGCGATGGCGCCCTGTACCAGCGCCTGTTGCGCGGTGTGGTAGGCGGGAAGCTCGCGCACTTTCAGCTTGATCCGGCGCAGGGCTTCCTTGGCGGTGGCGTCGTCGATCGCCGCGACCGCGGCGAGCGGCTCGCCGCGATAGCGTGCGCGCTCGCGCGCCAGCACATGTTCAGTGCGGGCGACCGGCAAAACGCCGAAGGTCTTGTCGCAATCGGCGCCGGTCACAATCGCTTTGACGCCCGGGAGTTTTGCCGCTTCGGCAACGTCGATCTCAAGAATTTCCGCGTGTGAATAGGGGCTGCGGAAAATTCGCCCGGCGAGCATTCCCGGGAGGATCAAGTCAGCGGTGTATTTGGCGCGTCCGGAAACCTTTTCCGGGCCATCGACCATCGGCACGTAAGAGCCGATGTTATGCGCCGGCGTGATCTCGTTCACGGCGTCGATCCCGCAGCGCAAAGGGCGGCCGCATGTTTCACCGCCTCGATAATTTTGACGTAACCGGTGCAGCGGCAAATGTTGCTGCCAAGCGCCTCGCGGATTTCAGTGTCGCTTGGATTGGCGTTGCGGCGAAGCAGTCCTGCTGACGCCATAATGTAGCCGGGTGTGCAATAGCCGCATTGCGACCCGAGCTTCTCGTGGAAGCCGCGCTGCACTGCGGACAGATGGCCGTCCTGTGCCAGCGACTCGATGGTATCGACGCGGCGGCCTTCCACGCTCGCCGCGAGCGTCAAACAGGACAATCGCGGCATGTCGTCGACTAGGACCGTGCAGGCGCCGCACTCGCCGCCATCGCAGCCGGTTTTCGTTCCGGTCAATCCGACGATTTCCCGCAAATAATCCAGGAGCAAAACGTTGTCGGCAACCGCGTCGGTGCGGACGCGGCCATTGAGCGTGAATTGAAGTATGCGCGTCATGCCGGGCTTGGTGTCAGGTTTTGGCCTCGGGCCTAAGTCTCGGGTTTTGGGCCCGCTCTGGAACTGCCGATTCCATAGCAATAACGCCGAAACCCTTCAAACGGCGCAGCCTCGGATTCGACGTTCCGCGCAGTCAAGCGTGAAAGCGGGCCGTGACTTCCGACGGGATTGGCTGCGACTTCATTTTCGACGGATCGGCGGGGTCGCGCGCCGCCCACACCCGCGTCTCGTGCCCTTCGACGGCCACCGTGTTCCCGACCACAAGGCGATGCGCGACGTCGAAGCTCGAACGGCGGAATTCGCTGACATGGGAACTGAGTTCGACAAGGTCGCCGAACCGCGCCGGCGCAAGAAAACGCGCGCCGGCGTCGACTAAAGGAAGCCCGACAATGCCGAAAGCGGCCGCAAGGTCGGACGGCTTCACGCCAAGCGCCGCCTCGAACAGCATCCAGGTGCCCCAGTCGAAGAATTCGAAAAAGCGGCTGTTAAAGACAATGCCGGCGGGATCGCAATGGCCCCACTCGATGGTAAAACGCCGCCGGCTTATTAATTTTGCCATCAGAGCATGATCCCGAAAAAGCCTGCCCCGGCCTCGATCCGGGGTGGATACCGGTTTTCGGAAAAGATCATGCTCAACAATAAACTGAAGCGAAACGACGCCTCAACCCATCCGCCATTTCGTTTCAGAACATGATCGCCGCGCGAGGCTGGTCCGGTGAGCCGGCCCGAGAACGTGCGAGGGCGCAGCAAGAATCATGACGGGCGAGCTTGCGCTCGCCCGTCACGTTCCTTGCGCTGCTACCCGCAACAGGGAACCATGATCAAATCCGCCACTTGGTGCAACGCTGGTAGCTACAATCACACCCAGGCCAATTTGACCTTGGCGATCGTCACATTCGGCAGAACCAAACGCGACCGATCTGAGAGCGAGCATAGCTCATCGTTTGCGAGTCTCAAGTAAAAGCATGCATTCGCGAGCGTCGCTCGCGTTTGGGGATAATTGTGTGGATTGCCGCGTGGGTTGAAGCGAAAAACGTTTACCTGTTCGTATTTGCGATCTGGGCCGGCGAATTGACGGTCTTCCCCGGCCATTTGCATAAATCGGCGATGATGCATTTTTCGCACAATGGGCGACGGGCGAGACAGACGTAACGCCCGTGCAGGATGAGCCAGTGATGGGCGTGCAGCCGGTATTGCTCCGGCACCACCTTCATCAATTTCATCTCGACGTCGAGCGGCGTCTTGCCGGTGGCGAGGCCAGTGCGATTGCCAACGCGGAAGATATGCGTGTCGACAGCGATAGTGGGCTCGCCAAAGGCGACATTGAGCACGACATTTGCCGTCTTGCGGCCGACCCCCGGCAAGGCTTCCAGCGCCTCGCGGTCATGCGGAACTTGGCCGCCATGCTCGGCGACCAACTTTTTCGACAGCGCGATGACATTCTTAGCCTTGGTGCGATAGAGCCCGATCGTCCTGATCAGGTTGCGCAGGCGCGGCTCGCCGAGCTTGATCATTTTTTCCGGCGTGTCGGCGAGCTTGAACAAAGCCGGCGTCGCTTTATTGACACCGGCGTCGGTGGCCTGCGCCGAAAGCACCACCGCGACCAAGAGTGTGAACGAGTTGATGTGCTGCAATTCGCCACGCGGGACCGGATTGGCGGCAGCGAAGCGCCGAAACGCCTCGGCAACCTCGGCGGTTGTCCATTGCGGCAGTTCGCCATGACCGGCGCGGCGATCGCCTGCGATGCGCGCTTTGGGTCCTTTGACTCGGGCCGCCTTGCCCTTGCGGGCCGCGGTAAGCTGTTGCCGGACGGTTTTGCGCATCGACGGTCTAGCCAGGCTTAGCTTCTTCGGCATGGGGATTTTCGTATAATGGGCGCTATGAGTGGCGACAATAACAACAGCGAGCGCTCTGTCGTGGTCGACCCGAAAATTTTTTCGGCGATTATCACGCCGCATCGTTCGCTCGGGCCCAGGGGCTTTCTCATCGTCATGCTCTGCCTGGGAGGCTTAAGCTTTATCTCGGGAGTTGTCTTTGTCTCCCTCGGCGCCTGGCCGGTCTTTGGCTTTTTCGGGCTTGACGTGTTGCTCGTCTATTTCGCCTTCCGCGCCAATTACCGCACCGCGCGCGCCTATGAGGAAGTCACCGTCACCGCTTCAGAACTCACGGTGCGCAAAATCAATCATCGCGGCGGCGTCCGCCAATGGACGCTCAACCCGCTCTGGGTGCGGCTTGAGCGCATCGTGCGCGAGGAATTCGGCGTCGAGCGGCTGTTCCTGGTTTCCCATGGGCGGCGGCTCACCATCGCGGGCTCTTTAAGCCCTGCCGAAAAAGCGAGCTTTGCACGGGCGCTCGCCAGCGCACTGGGCGAGGCGAAACGCGGCCCGACAAGAACGGCGATCGGCTGATTTGCCCCTACTTTGGCCGGGCGAACCGCGGCATTCGCGCCAATGCATCGGCTTTCTTTCGAGCCTCGCCTTGGCAGGCCTCGCCTGTAGAAATAAGCTCAGAAATCGGGTGGTTTGGCGCACAAAGGCGTACTAGATCGGGAGGAAATGATGGAGGCAGCCATGTTGTCGCCCGATCGCATTTTCGAGTCACCACCACTGTGCGAAGCCGCCGCCGACTACGAAGTGGTGCGGCGCGCCATCGGCCATATCCGCGGCCATTGGCGTGAACAGCCAGAAATCGAAGCCATCGCCGAAGCCGCCAGTGTCACCCCGACCGAACTCCACCACCTGTTCCGCCGCTGGGCTGGGCTGACCCCGAAGGCGTTCCTGCAAGCGTTGACGCTTGATGGCGCGCGGCAGCTGTTGCGCGATTCCGCAAGCGTGCTCGACGCCAGTTACGAAGTCGGCCTGTCCGGACCGGGCCGCCTACACGATTTGTTCGTGACCCACGAAGCGATGTCGCCCGGCGAATGGAAAACCGGTGGCGAAGGCCTCACAGTGCATTTCGGCTTTCACCCATCACCATTCGGCAAGGCGCTGGTCATGGCGACCGATCGCGGACTGGCCGGCCTCGCCTTCGCCGACAACGGCAAGGAGTCCGCGACGCTTGCCGACATGAAACGGCGCTGGCCGAAGGCGAATTATGTCGAAGACACCGCACGCACCGCACCGATCGCCCAGCGGGTTTTTAACTCCAAACAATGGCGGCAAGAACAACCGCTTCGGGTCGTGTTGATCGGAACCGATTGGGAAGTGCGGGTCTGGGAAGCGCTGTTGCAAATCCCGATGGGGCGGCTCACCACCTATTCGGGGCTCGCCGGCAAAGTGTCGACGCCTGCCGCCGCACGCGCAGTCGGTGCCGCGGTGGGAAAAAATCCGATCGCCTTTGTCGTGCCGTGCCATCGCGTGATCGGTAAGGCTGGCGAGCTCACTGGCTATCATTGGGGCCTTACCCGCAAGCGCGCCATGCTTGGCTGGGAGGCGGGGCAGGTCCTCGCGGCCGCCTGACGACGACACCGCCGATTGACGATGCGGCGACAATCCGCAATACCCGTCGCGCCTCGATTAGGGGCCGGATTGAAGGCGTTGTGTGATGCAGCGGCGGCGGCCGGTGATGCTGGTCATTTTGGACGGCTGGGGCTGGCGCGAGGAGGCGCGCGATAACGCCATTCGCCAGGCCAAGACACCAAACTTCGACCGGCTATGGCAGACCGGCCCGCACGGATTTCTGCACACCTCCGGCAGGGATGTTGGCCTGCCCGACGGCCAGATGGGCAATTCCGAAGTCGGCCATCTCAACATCGGCGCCGGTCGCGTGGTGGTGCAGGACCTGCCGCGAATCGACCAAGCAATTGCCAATGGCGAGATCGAGCGCGCGCCGGCGCTCCTTACGTTGATCGAGAAGCTCAAAGCGAGTAGCGGCACCTGTCATCTCGTTGGCTTGGTCTCGCCGGGCGGCGTCCATTCGCATCAGGATCATGCGCTTGAGTTGGTCAAAATCCTTGACCGCGCGGCGGTGCCGGTTTTGGTGCATGCAATCACTGACGGTCGCGACACGCCGCCGCAATCGGCGGCAGACGACATCAAGCGATTGATAGCGGCGCTGCCGCGATCTATTCGGATCGCAACCGTGTGCGGACGCTATTACGCGATGGATCGCGACAAACGCTGGGATCGCATCGAGAAAGCCTACAAGGCGATTGTGGAAGCGGATGCTCCCCACTTTCCCGACGCGGCAGCTGTTATCGCCGACGCTTACGCCAACAAAAAATTCGACGAATTCATCATCCCGGCCGTGGTCGGCGATTATCGCGGCATGAAAGACGGCGACGGTGTGCTGTGTTTCAATTTCCGCGCTGATCGCGTGCGCGAAATTCTCACCGCGATGCTCGACCCGGACTTTTCGGCTTTTTCACGAAAGCGCGTGATTCGGTTCGCTGCCGCGATCGGTATGGCGCAATATAGCGACGAGTTGGACAAGCTGATGGCGACGATTTTTCCGCCGCAAAGCCTTGCCAACGTGTTCGGCGAGGTGGTGGCGAATGCCGACCGCACCCAGCTGCGCATGGCGGAAACGGAAAAATACCCGCACGTCACCTACTTCCTCAACGGCGGCCGCGAGCAGCAATATACCGGCGAAGATCGCATCATGGTCCCCTCGCCCAAGGTCGCGACCTACGATTTGCAGCCGGAAATGTCGGCGCCAGAACTAACCGACAAGGCGGTCGCCGCGATCGCTTCCGGCAAATACGACCTGATTGTTCTCAACTACGCCAATCCCGACATGGTCGGTCATACCGGGAGCCTGCCAGCCGCAATCAAGGCGGTCGAAACCGTCGATGCCGGCCTCGGTCGCCTCGATGACGCGGTTACGAAGGCCGGCGGGGTGTTGCTGGTCACCGCCGATCACGGCAATTGCGAGCTGATGCGCGATCCGCAAACCGGCGGCCCGCACACCGCGCACACCACCAATCCCGTGCCGCTTCTGCTCTCCGGCGCCCGCAATCGTGCGCTGGTCGCGGAAGGGCGCCTTGCCGATATCGCGCCGACATTGTTGGAATTGATGGAACTGCCCAAGCCGCAGGAGATGACCGGGCGATCGCTGCTGCGCGCAGACGGCGGCTAAATGGCCCAAGGCCACGCCGCGCTAAAAGCGCAGCTAGAAGTCTTTCAGTCCCAGGACATCAGCCATCGTATAAAATCCCGGCTTTTTGCCGCGCGCCCACAACGCGGCGTGCAGCGCGCCGCGGGCGAAAATCATGCGGTCCTCGGCGCGATGCGTCAGCTCGACCCGCTCCGCCGGGCCGGCGAAAATCACCGAATGCTCGCCGACTACAGTGCCGCCACGCAGTGAGGCAAAGCCGATATCGCCGGCGCGGCGTGCGCCGGTTATGCCGTCGCGACCGCGCACCGCATGCTGTTTTAGATCAATGCCGCGGCCTTCGGCAGCGGCGCGGCCGAGCATCAGCGCCGTGCCGGATGGCGCATCGATTTTCTTGTTGTGATGCATTTCGACAATTTCGATGTCGTAGTCGTCGTTGAGTGTCTTGGCGACGCGCTTGACCAGCGCGGCGATAAGATTGACGCCGAGACTCATATTGCCGGATTTCACGATCGTCGCGCGCTTGGCCGCCTTAGCGATCAGGGCGTCTTCTTCGGCGGAATGGCCTGTCGTGCCGATGATATGAATGAGGCCGGCATTCGCCGCGAGTTCGGCAAAGACCAGCGTCGCCGCCGGAATCGTGAACTCGATCAGGACATCGGCCGATCGCAGCAACGGCGCGGCATCGCCGGCGACGACGACGCCATTGCGGCCAAGCCCCGCTAATTCCCCGGCATCGCGGCCGATCACCGCCGAATCCGGCGCGTCAACCGCGCCAGCAAGCGTCGCGCCCTTGGTCGCCGCAACGGCATGAATAAGGGTGCGGCCCATGCGTCCGCCGGCGCCGGCGATCACCACCCGCAGATCGGAATTTGCGGCGGACATTTGCGCTGCTCCAGTTCAAGCCGATATAGCGGGGCGTCAAAGCGCCAGCAACTCGACGCGTCCGCAATTGCGCCGGCAAAGTTAAAACCGCGCGCCGTCGTAGCCCTCGATCACGACGACATCGGCCTCGGCTTTGCCTTCGCGCAGCTTCTTTGCCGCGAGATATTCGGGCGAACGGTAGCAAGCGAGCGCGACCTCGTAGTTTGGAAATTCGAGCACCACGATGCGGCTGCGCGCCCTGCCCTCCATGACCTCGTAGCGTCCGGCGCGCACCAGATAGCGCGCGCCGAATTGACCGAACGGCGCCTGATTGGCTGACAAATACAGCTTATAAGCTTCCGCGTCTTTCACCTCGACCTGGACGATCCAGTAGCCTTTCTTGCTGGCGGCTGGCGGCGGCGAACGCGACGGCGGCTGTGGGCCGTCATAGCCCTCGACGATGACGAAATCGCAGACCGAATGCTCAAGCCGCAGCGGCTTGGCGCGCTGATATTCGTCCGAGCGATAACAGGCGAGTGCCGTGGCAAAATCGGGAAACTCGCGCAGCACGCAACGGCCGCGGGCGCAGCCTTCGACGACTTCCATTTTGCCGCCGCGAATGAGCGCGACGCCGTGGTATTTCTCGTGCGCGGGCGGCGTTGCGGCCATATAGGCCTTGTAGCCTTCCGGATTGCTGATATCGATTTGCGGAATCCAATAGCCCTTGGGCATATTCGTTACTCCCCGGCCTCATACGCTCATTTTTTTTGTCGCTGCTTCGGCGATCTCAGTGACGATCGCTTCCGCGACGGCCTTCGGATCCGGCGCCGCGATGATCGGCCGGCCGACCACCAGATAATCGGCGCCGGCGGCGATCGCTGCCGCCGGCGTCGCGACACGCTTTTGATCGCCAACGTCCGCGCCCGCCGGCCGTATGCCCGGCGTGACCAACGTCAGCCGATCGCCGACGATACGGCGCAGATCGCCGACTTCTTCGGGCGAACAGACCAAGCCATCGACGCCGATGGCGCGGGCCTGCGCCGCGCGCCGTGCGGCAAGGGCGGCGACCGTCGTGGCATAGCCAGCCTCCGCTAGATTGGCATCATTAAGCGAAGTAAGTACCGTCACGGCGAGAAGCTGCAGATTATTTTCCCGCGCTTGGACGGCGGCCTGCATGACCTGCGGATAAGCGTGGACGGTGAGGAAACTCGCGCCAAGCCGGGCAACGCTTTTCACGCCTGCCGCGACCGTACTGCCGATGTCATGCAGCTTGAGATCCACAAAAACGCGCTTGCCGGACTGGACAAGCTCTCGAGCATAATCGAGGCCGCCAGCGAAGGCCAGCTGATAGCCGATCTTGTAGAACGTTACCGCCTCGCCTAGCCGCGCGACCATGGCCCGCGCGGCATCGATCGATGACACATCCAACGCGACAATCAGGCGCTCGCGCGGTTCGTTCACCACTTCCTCCGCAAATTCACTCCCTCAGCTCATCATACTGGCCAATTCGACCAGCCGGCGCACAGACGCCCGCAGCGCCGCGGCCAATACTTCATCTTTGAGATTATCGTTTTCATCGAAGGCGAGCTCGGCGCGCGGCACGCTGACTTGCTCCGGGATGACCAGCGCCCCGCAACCGAGTTCGAGGATTTGCCGCAATGCTATCAGCGAGCGAACGCCACCACCGCTCCCGCTCGTGGCGGAGCCGAGCGCGAACACGCGGCCCTTGAACGCCGCATAGGTCGGCTCGCCGCGCTCGCGCACGCGCGATACCCAATCAATCGCGTTTTTCAGAAGTGGAGTGATCGAGGCGCTATATTCCGGGCTGGTAATAAAAACGCCACGGTGCGCCATCAACGCCTGCTTGAGCTTGACGGCCGCCGCTGGCGGTCCTGATCCGGCCGCACGATCGGCGTCGAATAGCGGCAACGCATAATCTTCAAGCGAAATGCGGGTGACCTCGGCGTCGAGCAGCGCCAATTCCTTGGTGGCGATTGCCGCCAGTCGCCCATTATGCGAGCCGGTGCGCAACGAGCCGGGGATAACCAGGATTTTCGGGACAGCCATTGAAAGCGGAGGTCAGGGAGCGAACATCGGATGTCAGATACCAGATGTCAGGACAGCGAGGCGACGTCTGACCTCGGTCATCCGTCATCCGACCTCTGTCCTCCGGTAAATCCACACCCGCGCCGGCGGAATATTCATCCAGATGCGCTCGGAAGCTTCCACGGAAAAGCCGCCGAGCCGTTTGGGCAGCGGCGCGGCGACCGAATAGGTAAATTGCACGAACGGCGCGCCCGGCAGCATGAGATCGAAGGCGTCGCGAATAAGCCGTAGCCGCATCGTGATCGGCTTGGTGATCAGCGGCAGGCCGGAAACGACCGCGGCGGCGGGCTGCAGCAGCAGCGCTTCTAGCAGCCGGCGCATGCTATAGGCGTCACCGTGCACTAAAGTGGCCTCCGGGTAGCGCGCGCGCAGGATCCTGCAGAACGCGGGATTGAATTCCACCAAAACAAGGCGCGAAGGGTCGACGCCGGCCTCGACCAAGGCTTCCGTCACAGGTCCGGTCCCCGGGCCCAATTCCACGACAGGCCCGCTCGATTGCGGATCAACGTAACGCGCCATCGCGCGCGCCAGAAGCTTGCCGGAGGGGGTAACGGCGCCGGTCGACAACGGACGTTCGAGCCAGGAACGGATGAAGCGCACTTCGTCATCGAGCCGAATGCCGCGCTTGAGCTCGAAACGTTTTATTTGTTGTTCGATCTTACGGCCGATGCCGTCACGCTTCTCCTCGAACAGCCGAATTTGGCGTTCGATCTTGCGCTCGAGGAGAGTTTTCCTGACTTCAAGGAGGCGAAGCTGCCGCCCAATTTTTCGCTCAAACGACTGTAGGGCAGGCAGCGGCATGACCATCCACGCGACAAATCTTCGGGTTATTTAAGACATTTGCTCGGCAAAAACCATAGAGCGCGATCAAGCAGCCCCTGCGCGGCCGCTGAGCCCATCAAGGAACTCTTTGACCTTGCCGAGGAATCCCGACGATTCCGGTTGCGTCTCGCTGGACGACAAGCGCTCGAATTCGGTCAGGAGCTCCCGCTGTTTCTTGGTGAGTTTCTGCGGCGTTTCGACGACGACCTGGACATACATGTCGCCGCTTTGACGTCCCCGCAGCACCGGCATGCCCTTGCCGGCTAAGCGGAAGCGCCGGCCGGATTGGGTGCCTTCAGGCACTTTCACTTTGCTTTTGCCGCCATCGATGGTGGGTACTTCGAATTCACCACCAAGCGAAGCCGTCACCATCGAAACCGGGACGCGGCAATGCAGATCGGCGCCCTCGCGCTGAAAGAACGGATGCGTTCCGATCGACAGGAAAATGTAGAGATCGCCGGACGGTCCGCCGCGCACACCGGCCTCGCCCTCGCCGGCGAGCCGGATGCGGGTGCCGTCCTCGACGCCCGCGGGAATGTTCACCGACAGCATGCGTTCGCGGGTCACGCGGCCGGAGCCGCTGCATGATGCGCACGGCGTGTCGATCGACTGGCCGCGGCCGTGACAATTCGGACAGGTGCGTTCGAGCGTGAAAAAGCCCTGCGCGTGACGCACGCGGCCGTGACCGCCGCACATCGGGCAGGTCTTCGGCTTGGTGCCGGCCTTGGCACCGGAGCCGGAACAGGCTTCGCAGGTAACCGAAGTCGGAATGCGAATCTGCGCCGTCTTGCCGGTGAAAGCCTCCTGCAGCGCAATCTCCATGTTGTAGCGTAGATCGGCGCCGCGCTCGCGGCCGCTTGAGCGCCCGCGCCCGGTCGACATGCCGAAGATGCCTTCAAACAAATCGGAAAAGGTGGTGCCGAAATCGGCGCCGAAGCCGGCCGCACCGCCTCCCATCCCATGCTCGAACGCAGCATGCCCGAACCGATCATAGGCGGCGCGCTTGTCGGGATCTTTGAGGACTTCGTAGGCCTCGTTGATTTCCTTGAAACGGTGTTCCGCGGCGTTGTCGTTAGGATTGCGATCCGGATGAAATTGCATCGCCTGTTTGCGAAAGGCGGACTTGATCTCGCCATCGCTGGCGGTGCGTTCAACTTCCAAGGTTTTGTAATAGCAGCGCTTAGCCATCCCTCAGTCCTCACCCGATCAATGCCGCGCATCCAAGAACGAGCACCCCCGTTTGGTTTTTGCGGGAGCGCCATTCCGATGACTGCGACGGCATCAAACGCCCTCGTTGACTAAGCAGATTTTTTGTTCTTTTTGTCGTCGTCGACCTCGGTGAACTCCGCATCGACGACGTCTTCCTTCTTGCCATCACCGCTCGCGCCGGCGTCGCCACCACCACCGGCTTGCTGCTCCGCCGCCTGCTTGTACATCGCCTCGCCGAGTTTCATCGACGCCTGCGCCAAAGCGTTGGTCTTGGCCGTGATGGCCTCGGCATCGCTGCCTTTCAAGGCCTCCTTGAGGTCGGCCAAAGCGTTCTCGATCGCGCGGCGTTCGCCTTCGCCGACTTTCGAGCCGTGCTCGGCGAGCGCCTTCTCAGTCGAATGGACCAGCGCCTCGGCGTGATTCTTGGCCTCGACCTGCGCCTTGCGTTTCTTGTCCTCTTCGGCGTGCGCTTCGGCGTCCTTGACCATCTTCTGGATGTCGGCCTCGGACAAGCCGCCGGAAGCCTGGATGCGGATCTGCTGCTCCTTGCCGGTGCCTTTGTCCCTGGCTGACACGTTGACGATGCCGTTGGCGTCGATGTCGAAAGTGACCTCGATCTGTGGCACGCCGCGCGGCGCCGGCGGAATGCCAATGAGATCGAACTGGCCGAGCAGCTTGTTGTCGGCCGCCATTTCGCGCTCGCCTTGGAACACGCGGATCGTCACCGCGGTCTGACCGTCTTCGGCGGTCGAGAACACCTGGCTCTTCTTGGTGGGGATCGTGGTGTTGCGATCGATCAGCCGCGTGAACACGCCGCCCAGCGTTTCGATGCCGAGCGACAGCGGTGTCACGTCGAGCAACAGCACGTCTTTGACGTCGCCTTGCAGCACGCCGGCCTGGATCGCGGCGCCGACCGCGACGACTTCGTCGGGGTTGACACCCTTGTGCGGCTCCTTGCCGAATAATTGCTTGACGACTTCCTGGACCTTCGGCATGCGCGTCATGCCGCCGACCAGGACGACCTCATTGATTTCCGCCGCAGACAGACCGGCATCCTTGAGCGCCTGCCGGCAAGGGTCGATTGTTTTCTGGACGAGATCGTCGACCAGTGCCTCGAATTTGGCGCGCGTGAGCTTCATCGTCAGATGTTTCGGCCCCGTCGCATCGGCGGTGATGAACGGCAGATTGATTTCGGTCTGCGTCGTCGATGAAAGCTCGATCTTGGCCTTCTCGGCCGCTTCCTTGAGCCGCTGCAGCGCCAGCTTATCGCGGCGCAGATCGATGCCTTGCTCTTTCTGGAATTCGTCGGCGAGATAATTGACGAGGCGCATGTCGAAGTCTTCGCCGCCGAGGAAGGTGTCCCCGTTGGTCGATTTCACCTCGAACACGCCGTCGCCGATTTCAAGAATCGAAATATCGAACGTGCCGCCGCCGAGGTCATACACCGCGATCGTGCCGGTCTTGTTCTTGTCAAGACCGTAGGCGAGCGCCGCCGCCGTCGGCTCGTTGATGATGCGTAAAACTTCGAGCCCGGCAATCTTGCCGGCGTCCTTGGTGGCTTGGCGCTGTGCGTCGTTGAAATACGCAGGAACGGTGATGACCGCCTGCTCGACTTTGGTGCCGAGATAGGCTTCCGCCGTTTCCTTCATTTTCTGCAAAACGAACGCCGAAATCTGCGAGGGCGAATAGGTCTTGCCCTCGACCTCAACCCAGGCGTCGCCGTTGGAGGCGCGCACAATCTTGTACGGAACGAGCTTCTTGTCCTTTTCCACCATCGGGTCGTCGTAGCGACGGCCGATGAGACGCTTTACCGCGAAAATCGTGCGCTCGGGATTGGTGACTGCCTGGCGCTTTGCCGGCTGGCCGACCAGGCGCTCGCCCTCGTCCGTAAAGGCGACAATGGACGGCGTCGTGCGCATACCTTCAGCATTTTCGATGACCTTCGGCGTCTTGCCTTCCATTACGGCGACGCAGGAATTGGTCGTTCCGAGATCGATACCAATGACCTTGGCCATGGTCCTAAATCCTCTCCTTTGCGGCAGGTCGGGCTGGCCCATCAGGCGCCCTTTAAGTCCGACCCCCTTATCCACACATCGCCCCGGCGATCCAAAACGGCTGCGCGAGGCGATTTTCGTTAGCTCGTATACCTTGGGTCATATAGGTGGGCATCCAGCCCCTGCAAGCCAGAATTCCATGCGCTAGTCAGCGCCGGCGCGATCGGCGACAAGCTTGGCTATAGCGCTGCGGCGAAGCGAAGGCAGGCATAGATGAGGCGGGCATTACGTCGTCGACCTTCCGTCTCGCGGCCAGCGACGGAGGCCGAAGCGAGGTGGTCAGCACTGACGGTGGCGGCAAACCGTAAAAAATCCCATGAAGGGGGCATGAAGGGAGACAATGAGTTTGCAAATCGGTGGTCCTGGACTGCGCCTCTATCCGGAATATCTCAGCTGTGAGGCACAGATTGCCGTTCTCGCCGCCGTCTGCAGTGTATTGGCGGCCGCGCCGCTGTTCACCCCACGCATGCCAAAGTCCGGCCGGCCCATGTCGGTCGGCATGTCGAATTGCGGGGCGCTCGGCTGGTTCTCGGACGAGCGCGGCTATCGCTATCAGAGCACGCATCCGCAGACCGGCCAGCCGTGGCCATCGATTCCCGATCGGTTGCTACGATTGTGGGACGACGTCGCGCAATATCCGCACCCGCCAGAAGCTTGCCTGGTCAATTATTATAGCCCGAGCGCGAAGATGGGATTGCATCAGGACCGCGACGAGGCCGACTTTTCGGCGCCGGTCGTCTCGCTATCGCTCGGTGATTCCTGTTTGTTCCGGGTGGGTGGTTGCAAACGGGCCGATCCGACCCGCTCGTTCCGCCTCAATTCCGGCGATGTGCTCGTCCTTGGTGGCGAGGCGCGGTTCGCCTTTCATGGCGTCAACCGTATCTACGCGGATACGTCCACCTTGCTGGCCGAGGGCGGACGGATCAATCTGACGATGCGGCGTGTAACCAAGCCGCCGCAGCGGGCTTGAGCCTTCGGCGCCGCGTGGCCCCAAACTCGATCGAGCGGACCAATACCCGATGGATTCTGCCGCGACACTCCACGTTTGCCACGTTTGCCGCCCTTGCAGCTCCCGTCCCCTCGGCCTTGTCACAGCGGGAAGATCAGCCGGCATTCTTTTGCTTGTGTTGATGTCGCTGCTCACACTGGCGGCCGTGCCGAAGGCCGCCGCGGCCGATGCTGTTTTTCCGACTGGCTCGCGCCTTGGTCTCGTGCCACCGCCGGGCATGGTGGCGAGCCAGGCATTTCAAGGCTTTCAAGTGCCGGGAACAAACGCCACGATCCTGCTCACCGCGCTTCCAGCAGCCGCCTACGATCAATTATCCAAGTCGATGATGCCGGAGTCCATGAAGAAGGAAGGCATCGAGGTTGATCGCCGCGAACCGATCGAGCTTCCCTCCGGCAAGGGCTTTGTGCTCAGCGGTCGGCAAACAATTGATAAAGAGCGTTATCGCAAATGGCTGTTGGTTGCGTCGGCAGGCGACGTCACGGCGCTCGTCAATGTCCAAGTGCCGGAACAAGACACAACTTATTCGGACCAGGTCGTGCGTGCGGCCTTCGCAACGCTCGCGGTACGCGCAAGCGTTCCTGAAGACGAGCAGCTCGCTCTCATTCCGTTCAAGATCGGAGAATTGGCCGGCTTCCATGTCGAAGAGGTGCTGCCGGGTCGCGCCATTGTCCTCGTTGAACCGCCCGACGAAGCAGCCGAGGGCGCCAATACCACCGCGAAGGCGCGCATGTTCATCGCGATCCTACCCGGCGGACCCGAGGAGTCCGCCGACCGCGATAATTTCGCGCGCGTGACCTTCGGTCAGATCGTCGGCATCAAGGACGTGCAAATTCAGGACGCCGGACCGCTCCGCATCGCCAATCAGCCCGGCTATCAGACCTTGGCGAAAGCTAAAGATGCCGGGACCGGCACCGATGTCATGGTCGTGCAATGGCTGCGGTTCGGCTCAGGCGGCTTCATGCGCATGATTGGCATCGCGCGCACAGAGGCCTGGCCTGAAATGCTTGGGCGGCTGCGGACCGTACGCGACAGTATCGCGGCCAACTGACCGACTACAGTCAGGACCTAGCGATCAGGCCTTATTTTATAGGCTGCTATGGCGAATTGTCGTTGTCGTTGCTAGAGACCACAGGCGCTGCTTTCGGTCCGCCTTTCGACACGCCGACCAGCGCCGGCCGCAGGACGCGGTCGCCGATCATGTAGCCAGGCTGCACGACCTGGACCACGCTACCAGCCGGCACGGTCGCATCAGGGATCTCAAACATCGCTTGGTGAACGTTCGGGTCGAATTTTTCGCCTTGCGGCGTGAACTGCCGCACACCGTTCTTCTCTAGCGCCTTCAGAAGCTCCCGCTCGGTCAACTCGACGCCGTCAATGAGCGCCTTTACGCCGCTCTCGGCAGTGTTTCGCAGCTCTGGCGGTACTGTTTCCAGCGCACGCCGCATATTGTCCGCCACCACCAGCAGGTCGCGTGCAAATGAGGTGACGCTATAGAGACGCGAATCGGCGATTTCCCGCTCAGTGCGCTTGCGGAGATTTTCCATTTCAGCAAGCGCGCGCAACAGCCGGTCTTTCATCTCGGCATGCTCGCGCTCAAACGCCGTGGACGGCTCTGGAGCCTGCGCCTGTTCGGATGCCCCAGCCGAGGTCTGCCGGGCCTCCTCCTTAACGCGAGCGGTTTGGTCCGTCATTTTTCGCACCGTGCACGATCCTGGTCCAGAACCGGCCGCACCCGAACTGGCGCGACAGTAGGCGTTGCAGCTTCGGGTTCGGCTCGTTCAACGCCACGGATATCAGGGCTGAAACGGTAAAAATCAAGCCGAATGCGAGGCGTTCAGCCACCGAGCAGTTTACTGACGATCTTCGCCGTGTAATCGACCATGGGCACGATGCGCGCATAATTAAGCCGGGTCGGGCCAATGACTCCGAGGACGCCGACGATCTGCCCGGAGGCATTGTGATAGGGCGCCACGATGGTCGAGGAGCCGGACAATGAAAACAGCTTGTTTTCCGAGCCGATGAAGACGCGCACGCCTTCGGCCTGCTCGGCGCGGCCAAGCAGATCGATCACCTCGCGCCGGGTTTCGAGGTCATCGAACAAGAGCCGCACGCGTTCGAGGTCGGCGAGCGCCTTGAGGTCCTCAAGCAGATGCGCTTGACCCCGCACGATCAGCTTGCGCTCTTCATTCTCGCCGCCCGACCAGCTCGCCAAGCCCTCGGCGACGATCTTCTGCGTCAACTGATCGAGTTGCGTTTCGCTCTCTTTGAGCGTGCGCTCGACCTCGGCCTTCACTTCCAGAAGCGTATGACCGCGAATCCGCGTATTGAGAAAATTCGTGGCTTCGATCAACGCCGAGGTCGGCAACCCGATCGGAATATTGAGAACGCGGTTTTCGACCTGCCCGTCCTCGCCGACCAGAACGACCATGGCGCGCTCGGGCTCAAGCCGCACGAACTCGATATGTTTGAGCCGCGGGTTCGATTTGGCGGTGAGCACCACGCCGGCGGCGCGGCTCAACCCGGAGAGCAGGCCCGAAGCTTCGGTCAGCACGCCTTCGACCGATTTTGCTTGGCCGGAGGCCGCGACTTGCGCCTCGATCGCTTTGCGATCGGCATCATTGAGATCTCCGATCTGCATCAGCGCGTCGACGAAGAAGCGCAGCCCTATTTCAGTCGGCAAACGGCCCGCCGAAGTGTGCGGAGCATAAACCAGGCCGAGCTGTTCGAGATCGGACATGACGTTGCGCACTGAAGCCGGCGACAAGGTCATGGGCAGAATACGTGACAGGTTCCGCGAACCGACTGGCTCGCCGGTCGCGAGATAGCTCTCGACGATCCGGCGAAAGATTTCACGCGAACGTTCGTTGAGCTGCGCAAGGCCCAACTGATTCGCGCCAAGTGGAAGTTCGTGGCTGGTCAAACCGTCCACCTCCATGCCGACCCAGAATGTATCACTCCGCCGCGGTCATCGCACGCGACCGGGGACCCGCGCGCAACAACGCCATCAGTCCACGCACCGAACCGAACGTCTCCAGGCCGTTTACTGCTTCAATAGTCTTCTCAATCTGCATCTGCGGCAGCACGCCTGCGGCATAGTCACGGAATTTTTGCTCCACCTGCGCCCGCGACAGAGGATTCTCGAACGAGCCCAGCGGATGCTCGCAATGGGCGAAGCGCGTCGTGTCATCGGCCAGAACAAGCTCAACCTTGGCCTGCGAGCCGCTGAGCGTCGGATCGGCCTGAACATTAACTTTTTGCGTGGCGAAAGCACGCAATGTCTGGTCGTCGTAGCGCGCAGGCGCGAATTGCGCCAAGGTCAAGGCGCCGTCGTGCACGATTGCCGCGGCGGAGTAATGCGCTGACAGCAGCGCCTCGAATTTGCCCTTGTACTCGCGAAAGCCGCCATGCATGTCGAAGGCGTTCTGGCTCAGCGCAATGCTGACGCGGCTGATACGCGCGGCGGCGATCTGATGCTTTGCGAGCAAGTCGAACAAGGCGGTGTTCAGCCCCTGGATCAGTGTCGCCGAAGGCCATAGACGTAACGCAATCTGTTCCAGCTCGAATCGATTCTTGAGCTCGGCGATCGCCGCTTCCGGTTTGCCACCGCCGGCATAAGTTTTGTAAAGGCCGCCGTCTGCTGCGCTCAGAAATTCGCGGGTGGCGACGAAATTCTGCTGCGCGAGCAGCGCAGCGAGCAGGCCCGAGATAGCGCCGCGGCACTGATGAAATTTTACCGTCGGCGTCCCCCAGGCCGCGAATGTCCCCGCCGCCTGACTGCCGGCGAGTCCGAATGCGCGCGCCATCATCTCGGCATCGAATTTCAGAAGCGAACCGACCGCGGCCGCAGCGCCAAACGGCCCGATAACGCCCGGGCCGTGCCAGCCGCGCGCACGAAATGCCGGATAATCGAGGCCCAAGCCCACACGCGTCGTCACTTCACAACCAGCAGCAACCGCGACCAACAAGTCGCGTCCCGGCAAGTCGTCGCGCTCGGCGACGGCGAGTGCCGGCGGCACGACTTCGGGTGTAACGTGCGTCATGGTCGCACGATGCACGTCGCACATCGTAACCGCCGTGATCAGATAGCCATTGAACAGCGTGGCGCCAATCAGCGACAAATGTTCGCCGCCGATCACGCTTGATTCGCCGCCTTGCGCGATCGCCGATGCCACGGCCTTGACCTGTCCGGTCTCTTCACCTTGGTAGCCGGCGACCGCACAGGCGAGCGCATCCAAGATCAAGTTCTTGCAATGCTCGCGATTCCGCTCGGGCAAATTGTCATAGCGGAGCCCGGCAGCGAACTCGGCTAGTATGCGCGTCGGCTCTCGCGTGTCTTGCGTTGCCATCTTTTGTCCTCGTGCTGGCGGCCGCAGCGTAGCGGCAAGCCGGCAAAGCCGGCAATTGGGGCAATCGCCGCGCGCGTCCCGGCTCGCCGACCGGCGCGCTCACCTGCGCGCTGACCCGCGCGCTGACCCGCGCTGAGCTGCCGGTCCTTTTCCGCCGCTCTCTTGTGCGGCCTATGCCACACCCACTACAAGTCAAATCATCCTTTACAAGCGTGCAGCCCCGGCGCAGTGGTGCCGACAAATTTGCGGAGAAATGCATGCGGCCGAGCCGCCGACAACCCGATGAATTGCGCCCCGTATCGCTCGAACGCGGGGTGGTGAAATATGCAGAAGGCTCATGCTTCGTGAAATTCGGCGATACGCATGTGCTCGTGACCGCAACGCTTGAAGATCGGCTGCCCCCATGGCTGAAGGGCCAAGCGCGCGGCTGGATCACTGCCGAATACGGGATGCTACCGCGGGCGACGCTTGAACGCACGCGCCGCGAGGCCTCGGCGGGAAAGCAGAACGGCCGCACGGTGGAAATCCAACGGCTGATCGGGCGCAGCCTGCGTTCGGTTGTCGATCTCAAGGCGCTTGGCGAGCGCCAGATCACCATCGATTGCGATGTCATTCAGGCCGATGGCGGCACCCGCACCGCCTCAATCACCGGCGCGTGGATCGCGCTGTATGATTGCATCGTCTGGATGAAGGCGCGCCAGATGATCGAGATGGACGTTCTGCGCGATCATGTCGCTGCGATTTCATGCGGAGTGTGTTCCGGCGTGGCGGTGCTCGATCTCGATTACGCCGAGGATTCGCAGGCCGATACCGACGCCAATTTCGTGCTGACCGGTTCGGGCGCCATCGTTGAGGTTCAGGCCACTGCGGAGAAGATTCCGTTTACGGAAACCCAGTTCTCGGCCTTGCTGGCGCTGGCGCGCAAGGGCGTCGCCAAGCTCGTCGACCTGCAAAAGATGGCGGTGATGTGAATCGGAGGTCGGAGGTCGGAGGTCGGATGATTGACGGTAACTCGCAGAAATCTTCAGACCGATATCCGACCTCTGACATCCGTCCTCTAATCTCCGATCGCCTGGTGATCGCCACGCATAATCCAGGCAAGCTTGCGGAAATGCGCGAATTGCTTGCGCCCTATGGAAAAGCCGCCATATCGGCCGGTGAACTGGGTCTGGCCGAGCCGGACGAAACCGGAATGACATTCGCCGACAATGCACGGATTAAGGCTGAAGCCGCCGCCAAGGCCGCGAAGCTGCCGGCACTTGCCGATGATTCCGGCCTCATCGTCGAAGCGCTCGACGGCGCGCCGGGAATTCACTCGGCGCGCTGGGCCGGCACGGATCGCAATTTTCATCGCGCTATGGAAACAATCGAACAACAATTGCGCGCCCGTGGCGCGATGGCGCCGGACCGCCGCCGTGCGCATTTCGTCTCGGCGCTATGTCTGGCCTGGCCTGATGGCCATGTCGAGGAATTCGAGGCGCGCGTCACCGGGACGCTGGTATGGCCGCCGCGCGGCGATCGCGGCTTCGGTTATGATCCGATTTTCCTGCCGGATGGCCAGCAGTGCACTTTCGGCGAGATGTCGGGCGAGGAAAAACACGGACTGCCGCCGCGCGGCAAGGGTCTGTCACATCGCGCCCGCGCGTTCTTAAAACTTGCCGAGGCCTGCCTTGAGCGCCGCTGATCATTTTGCCGCCGCCACCGCCGCGCAGACCGCCCGCCAGGATGACGGACAGGCGTTCGCGGTCTACATTCATTGGCCGTTTTGTCTGTCGAAATGTCCGTATTGCGATTTCAACAGCCATGTCCGCCGCGAGCAAATCGACGAAGAGCGCTGGATTCGCGCCTTTGCTGCGGAGATCGCCGCCACGGCGGCCCGCGTACCGAAGCGCACCGTATCGACGATCTTTTTCGGTGGCGGCACGCCGTCGCTGATGCAGCCGACGACGGTGGCGGCCGTCATCGAGGCCGTTGCACGACACTGGCCAATCGCGCCCGATGTCGAGATTACGCTTGAGGCTAATCCGACCAGCGTCGAGGCGGAGCGCTTTCGTGGCTACCGCGCTGCCGGCGTTAATCGGGTTTCGCTCGGCGTGCAGGCGCTCGACGATCACGCCCTCGCCGCGCTTGGGCGCACGCATTCGGCGCGCGAAGCGCTGGATGCCGTCGGCGTGGCGCGCGCAGCTTTCGACCGCTATTCGTTCGATCTGATCTATGCGCGGCCGGCGCAAACGGCAGAACAATGGGCACGCGAACTGCGCACCGCATTGGGCGAAGCCGCTGACCATGTGTCGCTCTACCAATTGACGATCGAGCCGGACACGCCGTTCGCCGCGCTACACGTCGCCGGCAAGCTGCGGCCGCCCGACGACGACACCGCCCGCATTCTCTACGACGTCACACAGGAGATCTGTGCTGCGCATGGCTTGCCGGCCTATGAGATTTCAAATCACGCCGGGCCCGGCGGCGAGTGCCGGCACAATCTCGTCTACTGGCGCGGCCATGAATATGCGGGGATTGGCCCGGGTGCCCATGGCCGTCTCGGCATCGCCGGTGAGCGGCACGCCACCATCACGCAGAAGCAACCGGAAGCCTGGCTCGTCCGCGTCGAGAAGAACGGCGACGGCCTTGTCGCCGACGAGGTGCTGACATCCGCCGAAACTGCCGATGAGTTTCTGTTGATGGGGCTGCGCCTTGCCGAAGGCATCGATGTCGCGCGGTACGCGCAAATCGCCGGCCGGCCATTGCAGCCGCGACGCGTCGCTACTCTGCGCGAACATGGCCTCATTGAAGTGACGCCGCGCGGCCGGCTCCGGGTGACACTGTCCGGCTTCCCCGTGCTCGATTCGGTGGTCGCCGATCTCGCGGCCTAGCGATCTTACGTTGCCGATCCGCCGCCAAAGCTACGCAGCGGCGGCGAGACGATCTGCGCGCCGGACGAGGTGACCCGAAGCACGGCCAAGCCGCGCTCGTTGGTGCCGTCGGGGCGGAAGCGAAACAGACCGTCAATTCCGGTGAAGCCAGATGGATTGGTCAGCGCTTGCGGGGCAAATCGCTGTGGTCCTTGGGTTTTGACCAGCGCAGCAACAAGCGCGACCGCGTCGTAAGCAAGGGTGGCGGTGCGAACCGGGTCCTGATTGTAGCGGGTGCGATAGCGTGAGGAAAAATTTCGATAACCGACGCCGTCCGGCGCGGCATACAAGCCGCCATCAAGTGCAGGAACGGCGTAGACGCGCGGATCATCCCACAGCCCGGTGCCGAGCAGCTGAAGCCGCTTGAGGTTCACGCCATCGGTGGTGAGCGCCTGGGCGACATCGGGAACGGCATCGCCACCATCGGGAATGAAGAGGGCATCGGCCCGTGCCGATGCCTGGGCGACGCTGCGAACCGGATTTGCCATCGCGGTTTTGTCATGCGGATAGCGCTCGAGCGCCACGATCTGGCTGCCGCCACGCCGTGCCGCCGCCTGCTTGAAAGCCGCCTCGACCACTGTGCCGTAGGGGTTGTCAGGAATGAGCGCGGCATAGGAGTGCTTTCCGGTCGAAACCGCATATTGCACGATGCGATCGACGTCGGACTCGGGCAGAAAACTGAGCAAATAGATGCCGTTCGAAGCGACATTGGCGTCGGTCGAGAATGCGATCACGGGCACATCGCGCGGTCGCGCCACCTGTCCGACGAAGCCGACCGATTGCGCGAATAAGGGTCCAAGGATGATTTCTGCGCCCTCGTCAACCACTTGTTGAGCGCCGAGGCGGGCCGCCTCCGCGGTGCCGCCGTCGTCCTTGACGAGGAGCTGGATGTTTGGATTGTTGAACTCGGCAATCGCCATTTCCGCGGCATTACGCATGGCTTGACCGGCGACCCCCGCATTTCCGGGAGCAGACAGCGGCAGGATCAATGCGACTTTGACCTGGCCAGCGCCGATGGTGCTGGTCTGCGGCGCCTGCGCGCCTTGCGGCGGTGTGGTGGACAGGTATTGCGAGGTTTGCGAACAGGCCCCTAGCAGGGCGCCGGCAGTACCAAGTAAGCCAGCAACTGCCCGGCGGCGCGTTGGTAAACCCGCCGAGCCCAGAACCTGCAGCTGCACCGACACGGCAGTTCTCTCCCCACGGCGGCCCCAAGCGCCGTCAGGCATACGGCACTGCCAATCCGACATATTGGGGGCGAATGGTTAACTAAATGAAAAGGATAACGAATTTGGCGCTGCTGTGACGCGTAAGGAAAGCGACGCTAGATTGGCAGGCGATGAGCATCACCATGCGTGACCAACCACCACAGCGTGACGAAGGCGTCATTCGTTCCTTCGTCATTGCCGATCAGCCGATCCAGGGGTCCCGGCTTGCGCCGGGCCTGTATTTGGTCGCCACGCCGATCGGCAATCTCGGCGATATCACGCTGCGCGCGCTGCAGACGCTCGCGGGCGCCGACCTGATCGCCTGCGAGGACACCCGCGTCACCCGCAAATTGCTCGCCCGCTATGCCATCGCAACGCCGCTCACGCCCTATCACGATCACAATGCCGCCAAAGCGCGCCCGGCCTTGTTGCGCCGGCTTGCCGGGGGTGGCGCCATCGCGCTCGTTTCCGATGCCGGAACGCCGCTGATTTCCGACCCTGGCTTCAAGCTGGCTCGCGCCGCACAGGAGGCCGGCCACCTGGTCACGGCGTTGCCGGGCGCTTCCGCGGTGCTGACCGCCTTGAGCGTGGCTGGATTGCCAACCGATCAGTTTTTCTTTGCGGGATTTTTGCCGCCAAAGATTGCGGCTCGCCGCACGCGCATTGCCGAGCTGGCCCGCCTTCCGGGAACGCTTGTGTTGTTCGAAACCGGCCCGCGCTTGACAACGACTTTGGCCGATCTCGTCGCCGGACTTGGCCCAAACCGCGAGGCTGCACTATGCCGCGAACTCACCAAGCTGCATGAGGAGGTCAAGCGCGGTGAATTGGCGAGGCTTGCGCAAACGTGCGCGGGCGATGAGCTCCGCGGCGAGATCGTCATTGTGATTGCAGCGCCGCAAGCGCCGGTGCAAATCGGTGCAGCCGAAAGTGAAGGGTTGCTGCGCGATGCGCTTGAACGGCTCTCGTTGAAGGACGCCGTCGCCGAGGTGGCACAGATAACCGGCAGGCGGCGGCGCGAACTCTATCAGTGCGCGCTGGCACTCAACCGAGATACCAAAAAGGACACCACCCATGGCGCGCCGCGCTGAACCGCTGCAGACGTCGAAACCGCTGCCACGCCCCGAACGCGTCGCGGCGTTCCAGCGCGGGCTTTCGGCGGAGAGTCGCGCGGCGCTATTGCTGATCGCCAAGGGCTATCGAATCTTGGCCCGACGCTGGAAAACGCCATTTGGTGGAATCGACATTGTCGCCCGGCGCCGCCGCGGTCTCGTTTTCGTCGAGGTGAAAGCACGCGGCAGCGTCGACGAGGCGGTGGAAGCCGTAACTGAACGAACCAAGCGCCGGATCGTCGGCGCGGCTGAACTGTGGCTCGCGCGCCATCCCCAACATGTCAACGTCGAAATCCGTTTCGACGTCATCGTCGTTGCGCCGGGCAAAATTCCACGGCACATCGTCAATGCTTTTAGTACGGAGGCTGGGTGAATGCCTTCAAAGACGCTCAAACGCGCCAATTCGCCGTTTACGATATCGGCAGCGAAAATGGCGGGCATGCATAAAGCTCTTTGACGCTGTGATGTCCTGCCCGCAGAATCCAGTCCACCCTTTGCTCAATAAGCTTCACCCGGATCAACACAGATGCCCTTGAATGTCGCCGTTCAAATGGATCCAATCGAAGGGATCAATATTCGCGGCGATTCCACTTTTGCCTTGCTTTTGGAAGCGCAAGCGCGCGGCCATTCGCTCGCCTATTACACGCCCGAACAGCTGGTGTTGCGTGACGGCAAGGTTTCGGCGAGCGTACGGCCGGTCGCGGTGCGCGACAAAGCCGGCGACCATTACACGCTCGGCGAGGCGCAGTTCGTCGCGTTGTCGTCTTTCGACGTCGTGCTCCTTCGCCAGGACCCGCCGTTCGATCTGGCCTACATCACCTCGACGCACATGCTCGAGCGCGTCCAGCCGAAGACGCTGGTCGTCAACGATCCTGCGCACGTGCGCAACGCGCCGGAGAAGGTCTTTGTTACCGAATTTCCAGCTCTGATGCCGCCGACACTGGTCACGCGCGATCTGGCGGCCATCAAGAAGTTTCGCGCTGAGCACGGCGACATCGTGATGAAGCCGCTTTATGGCAAGGGCGGTGAGGCCGTGTTCCGCCTCGCTCGCGAGGATCTCAATTTCGGCTCGCTCTACGACCTGTTCGCGGCGACATTTCGCGAGCCTTGGGTGGTGCAGAAATTTCTTCCCGCTGTGAAAGAGGGCGACAAGCGCATCATTCTGGTCGATGGCGCGTTCGCTGGCGCGGTCAACCGTGTACCCGCCGCCGACGATCTCCGTTCCAACATGGTGCGCGGCGGCGTGCCGAAAGCGACCGACCTCTCCGCGCGCGAGCGTGAAATCTGCGCCCAGCTCGGACCGGCTCTGCGCGAGCGGCGTTTGTTGTTCGTTGGCATCGACGTGATCGACGGCTTTCTCACCGAGATCAACGTCACCTCGCCGACCGGCATCCGCGCCGTGAAAAATTTCGGCGGCGCCGATATTGCCGCGTTGATCTGGGACAAGATCGAGGCCCAGCGGCGCGGCGGCTGAAGCCATTTCGCTTGGCGCCAGACAGTCGCTCGGAATTATGTTCATGGATTGTTCTTGCGCGCCAATCCGACACCCGCTATGGTTGCGCTGGGCTGGAACGATCGCTCATATGCGGTCTGCGCCGAAGGGTTAAGCACGCCGGGGGCTAGATAAGCGAAAATGGTCCAGCGCGTCGCCACCGTTGCGTTCGCGGGCATCGAGGTGCGCCCGGTCGATGTGCAGGTGCAGGTTGCACCGGGCATGCCAGCCTTCGCTATTGTCGGCCTTCCCGACAAGGCGGTGTCGGAGGCGCGGGAGCGCGTGCGTTCGGCGCTGATCGCCTCAGGGCTCGCTTTGCCGGCCCGCCGCATCACCATAAACCTCGCGCCTGCGGATCTGCCGAAGGAAGGCAGCCATTACGATTTGCCGATTGCGCTTGGGCTGATGGCCGCAATCGGCGCCATCCCGCACGACGCATTATCCGGCTTCACCGTGCTCGGCGAACTTGGCCTCGACGGCTCGATCGCGCCGGTCGCTGGCGTGCTGCCGGCGGCGATCGGGGCGAATGCCCGCGGCGACGGTTTGATCTGCCCCGCCGCTTGCGGGCCGGAAGCGGCTTGGGCCAGCCCGGAAATCGAGATTGTGGCGGCCGCCTCGCTGATCCAACTCGCCAACCATTTCAAGGGCACGCAGGTGCTGTCGCGACCACAGCCTAAAATCCTCGAATTGGCCGGACCGGCTCTCGATCTCGCCGACATCAAAGGCCAGGAGAGCGCCAAGCGCGCGTTTGAAGTCGCCGCGGCCGGTGGCCATAACCTGGTCATGGTCGGGCCGCCCGGCGCCGGCAAATCCATGCTGGCGGCGCGGCTACCGTCGATCCTGCCGCCGCTCGCGCCGGCCGAACTCCTTGAAGTGTCGATGGTCGCCTCGGTAGCCGGCGTGATTGAAGGCGGTGCGCTGACCAATCGGCGGCCGTTCCGCGCGCCGCATCATTCCGCCAGCATGCCGGCGCTGGTCGGCGGCGGCCTGCACGCGCGGCCGGGCGAAATCTCGCTCGCTCACCATGGCGTCCTGTTTCTCGACGAACTGCCGGAATTCCAGCCGCAGGCGCTCGACTCGCTACGCCAGCCGCTCGAAACCGGCGAGGTCTCGATCGCCCGCGCCAATCATCGCGTCACCTATCCGGCGCGATTCATGCTGGTCGCGGCGATGAATCCCTGCCGCTGCGGCAGAGCCAATGAGCCGGGCTTCACCTGCCGGCGCGGGCTGAACACGCGCTGCACCGCCGATTACCAAGCGCGCATCTCGGGACCCCTCCTCGATCGCATCGATCTGCATATCGAAGTGCCGGCGGTGACGGCCGCCGACCTGATCCTGCCGCCGCCTGCCGAAGGCAGCCGCGAAGTCGCCGAGCGCGTCGCGCTGGCGCGCGAACGGCAAGCTGCCCGCTATGCCGCGATCGGGCTGCCGCACATCAGCAACAACGCCGCGGTAGCGGGCGCGGTGCTAGAAGACGTGGCGCGGCCGGACGGCAGCGGCCTTACACTGTTACGCGAAGCCGCCGATGCGATGCGGCTCACCGCCCGCGGCTATCATCGCGTGCTGCGGGTTGCGCGCACGCTCGCCGACCTTGATGGCGCCGACAAGGTCGGACGCGTGCACTTAGCGGAGGCTTTGTCCTATCGCGCGCTCGCCGACGAAATCAGGCGCGCAGCCTAGCGCGGTGGCGGGGCGCGCGCGGCTTGCGAGCTCACCCCGACCCGTTGCCGTGGGCGGAGCCGCGCATGCCGATCGCGGACAGAAACTCCTGACGCGTCTCGGCATGATCGCGGAACACGCCGAGCATGCGGCTCGTCACCATGGTGACGCCGGGCTTATGGATGCCGCGGGTGGTCATGCACTGGTGCGTCGCTTCGGTGACAACAGCTACGCCATGCGGCTTTAAAACGGCGTCGAGACAGGAAGCGATCTCGGTCGTCATTTTCTCCTGGATCTGCAGGCGGCGCGCATAGACCTCGACCAGACGCGCCAGTTTAGAAATGCCGACCACCCGATTGCGCGGTAAGTAGCCGATATGCACCCGGCCGATGATCGGCGCCATGTGATGCTCGCAATGCGACTCGAAACGAATATCGCGCAGCACCACTACTTCGTCGTAGCCGCCGGTTTCCTCGAAGGTTCGCTTGAGATAATCGCGCGGATTGTCGTTATAACCGGCGAACCATTCCTCATAGGCGCGAACGACCCGCGCCGGCGTGGCGAGAAGTCCCTCGCGATCGGGATCGTCGCCGGCCCAGCGAATGAGCGTGCGCACGGCAGCTTCAGCTTCCGCGCGCGACGGCCGCCCGACGCGGCTTGCCGCCGCCGTTTTGTGGCGTTCTGTTTTGTTATTGACAGGCTTGTCCATAAATCGTTCTCCGGACGGCATCTCGTTAATGGAAACTGGTTGCGTGGACCGTCATGTTCAATAGGCCGCCGCCCTTACAACCGGCGCAGCGCTACTTCCTCCACCTGGTGGCTTTCGCTTTTTTTCAGGATCAGATCGGCGCGCTGGCGCGTCGGCACGATATTTTCGCGCAAGTTCACAAGATTGATCCGATTCCAGATGTCGGTCGCGGTTTCGACTGCTTCGCCATCCGATAGGCGCGCGTAGCGGTGGAAGTAGGATTTCGGATCGGCAAAAGCGGTGCCGCGAAGCGTTAGAAATCGGCTGACGTACCAGGACAGCAACACATCCTCGTCGGCATCGATATAGACCGAGAAATCGAAAAAGTCGGAGACGAACGGAACGGCTTTGCCGTCCTTGGGCAAGCGCCCGGTTTGCAGGACGTTCAGTCCTTCGACAATCAGAATGTCCGGTCGATCGATCTCGATCCATACATTGGGGACAACGTCGTAGACGAGATGCGAATAGACCGGCGCATGCACCGGCCGCCGCCCGGCTTTGATGTCCGTGAGAAACCGCAGCAAAGCGGGAAGGTCGTAGCTTTCCGGAAATCCCTTCTTGTCCATCAGCCCTTCGCGCTCGAGCACAGCGTTTGGGAAAAGAAATCCGTCGGTGGTGAGAAGATCGACCTTGGGCACATTGGGCCAGCGTGCCAGCAAGGCTTGCAAGACGCGGGCTGTCGTGGACTTGCCGACCGCGACCGAGCCGCCGACGCCGATGATATAAGGCATCTTGGCGTCCTCGGTGCCGAGGAACGCTTGCTGTGCCCGAAACAGCCTTTGCATTGCCGCGACGTAAAACGAGAGCAGGCGCGACAGCGGCAGGTAGATTTCCTCTACTTCCGACATGTCGAGGCGATCGTGCATTGAGCGCAGGCGCGCCACCTCGGCTGGCGTCATTGTCATCGGGGTGTCTTCACGACGCATCGCCCATTCCGCGCGCGAGAACGCGCGATAAGGCGATACGTCCTGTTCGGTGCGCTGCTCCATCGGATGGCCTTTAGCCGCTCTTGGGCGCTAGCTTGCGCGCCGCTTTTTCCTCAAGGCCGGATTGGTGGCTGCGCGCGCCGAGTTCGGCCTCGACCTCCGCAAGCGAAACGCCGCGGGCGTGGAGGAGGACCAGCAGGTGATAAAGCACGTCGGCGGCTTCCCGCACCAAGCGATCCCGATCTTCGTCAACCGCCGCGATTGCGGCCTCAATGGCCTCCTCACCGAACTTCTTCGCGCACTGATTGACCCCCGCGTCGAGGAGCTTGCGGGTATAGGAGACATCGGCGCTTTCGCGGGCCCGGTCGTTTACGAGCCTTTCCAGGTCGCGGATCGTAAAACTCGACATCGGCAGGTACTTCCGTGGCAGGTACTTCCGTTGCAGGTCCTTTCGTCCTGGGTTCCATATCATCTCCCCCGCCGAGCCGGGAGAGGTAGATTACGGATCGAGCCGCATCGGAAGACCCGCTCGGGCCATATATTCTTTCGCTTGGCGTACGGAATGCTCGCCAAAATGGAAGATCGAGGCAGCCAGCACTGCGCTGGCATGACCATCCCGGATACCCTCGACCAAATGCTCGAGGGTACCGACTCCGCCCGAGGCGATCACCGGCACTGAAACTGCATCGGCTACGGCTCGGGTCAGCGCGATGTCGAACCCCTTTCGCGTGCCGTCCCGGTCCATGGAGGTCAGCAGAATCTCGCCAGCACCGAGCGTCATTACTTCACGGGCATAGGCGATCGCATCGATACCGGTTGGATTGCGCCCACCGTGGGTGAAGATCTCCCAGCGGGCCGCCTCGCCTGGCTTGGACACTTGCTTAGCATCGATCGCCACGACGATGCATTGATCGCCGAACTTCTCTGCCGCCTCTTTGACAAAGCCGCGTCTGGCTACCGCGGCGGTGTTGATGGACACTTTGTCGGCACCTGAGCTCAGTAACGCACGGATGTCATCGATGGTGCGGACCCCGCCGCCGACGGTCAGCGGCATGAAGCAAGCTTCGGCGGTACGTCGCACCACGTCGAGCATGATGCCGCGGTTCTCATGGCTCGCGGTGATGTCGAGGAAAGTGAGTTCGTCCGCTCCTGCCTCATCATAGGCAATCGACGCCGCGACTGGATCGCCGGCATCTCGCAAATTAACGAAATTGACGCCTTTGACGACGCGGCCGTCTTTGACGTCAAGACAGGGAATGACGCGTGCCTTGAACATCTTAGATCAAGAGGCCGTCGCCCGCGCGTCGCGCAGGAGCGCGAGCGCGGCCGGCCCATCGAGCCGCCCATCGTAAAGAGCCCGACCGGCGATTGCGCCTTCGAGCTTTTGCGCGCGCGGCTCGAGCAGCGCGCGTACATCGGCCAGCGAAGCGAGACCGCCCGAAGCAATCACCGAGATCGAAATTAGCTCAGCAAGCGCGAGCGTTGCATCGAGGTTAAGGCCTTTGAGCATGCCGTCGCGGTTCACATCGGTATAGACGATGGCCGCGACGCCGGCATTTTCGAAGCGGCGGGCGACGTCGAGCGCGGACAGTGTCGATGTCTTCGACCACCCTTCCACGGCAATTTTGCCGTCGCGCGCGTCGAGTCCGACCGCGATACGGCGGGGATAAGAGCGTGCCGCGCTTATAACGAGGCCTGGATCATGCACTGCCGCGGTACCGATAATCACGCGCGTCACTCCCTTGGCGAGCCAAGCATCGATGGTAGCGCGATCGCGAATGCCGCCGCCGAGTTGGACCGGGATTTTTACCGCGGCGAGAATGCGCTCGACCGCCGCCGCATTGACCGGCTTGCCGGCAAAGGCGCCATCGAGATCGACGAGGTGGAGATAGGTGAAGCCTTGTTCCGCGAAGGCACACGCCTGCGCCGCCGGGTCGCGGCTGAAAACCGTGGCACGAGCCATGTCGCCCTGCTGCAGACGCACTGCCTCGCCGTTTTTGAGATCAATGGCCGGAAATAAAATCACGGCTTCCACTTCAAAAAATTTGCAATTATCGCCAGACCGAGCTTTTGACTTTTCTCGGGGTGAAATTGCGTGCCGACGATGTTGTCACGCCCGACGATCGCGGTGATCGGCCCGCCATAATCAGCGTCCGCAACCAGATACCGACGCTGCGACGGATTGAGCGCGAACGAGTGCACGAAATAGGCGTGCAGTCCTTGCCGCCCGAGGGTGAGGCCATCGATTAGCGGATGTGAGTGCTGAACATTAAGCGTATTCCATCCCATATGCGGTATCTTCAACGCGGCGTCGCGTGGGGTGATCCGATCGACTTCGCCAGTAATCCAGCCCAGTCCCTCGACCACTTGGTACTCGCGGCCGCGCTCGGCGAGGAGTTGCATACCGACGCAGATGCCGAAAAACGGCCGGCCTTTGCCGCGAACCGCTTGTTCGAGCGCATCGACCATGCCGGACACGGCATCAAGGCCACGGCGGCAGTCGGCGAAAGCTCCCACTCCGGGCAAAACAATTCGGTCGGCGCGCGCCACGACATCCGGATCGCGCGTGACCAGGACCGGCTGACTCGACCCGGCGTCATGCGCCGCTCGCTCAAAGGCTTTGGCCGCGGAATGCAGGTTGCCCGAGCCGTAGTCAACGATGGCGACACTCACCGCTGCGCCCCCGGTTCGGGAAAAAGTCCGATGACGTCAGATTGTCCGGGCGCCGGCGCAGCGGCAGCGGGTGGTTGCGCCGGAGCTGATGCGGCGGGCGTTGGCGGCGATGCAGGTCGCCGCAGCGGCGCCTGCCGTATCCAGGCATCGAAAAACCGCCGCTCCGCTTCTTCAAGATCGCCGCCGGTGACCACGCCGATATTGCGCCAATGGCGACGCGCGAGTTTAAACCGCCGCAGCGTGCTAGCCTCAAGCCCGGCAAGGAGTGAAATCAGGACGCCGGCCACCACCATCGCGAACAATGAAGCGCCGAGCGCGCGCAAAGCTGCATCGAGCACCGCGGAGAGCAAAAGATAGATCGCCAGCGCTAGCCACAACTGATGGCGCAGCATCCAAAAGGGCGTGAGCAGAAAAGCCCACCACGAGAAGCCGTCGCGGACGAAAATGAAGCGGTTGGGGTCGGCGACGGCGTCGGCGGCGCGCAACGGCGGTTGATAGACGGTATAAATGGACATCGATCGATCTTTCAGCGTTGGTCTGCTGCAGGGCCCTTTGGAAACTCTCGTTTCCGGAACCGGTATTCAGTTGCCGAGTCTTCCCTTGGTAGAGGGAACCTCGTGCGCCGCCCGCGGATCGACGGCAACGGCGGCGCACAGCGCGCGCGCCAGACCTTTAAAACAGGACTCGGCAATGTGATGGTCGTTGCCGCCGTAAAGCGTTGCGACATGCAGCGTTACGCCTGCATTGGTTGCGAAAGCACGAAACCATTCTTCAACTAGCTCGGTATCGAACGGCCCCACTTTGGCCCGGCCGAATTTCACCTTGAACACCAAAAACGGCCGGCCGGAAATGTCGAGCGCAACACGGGTCAGCGCCTCGTCCATCGGCACGTGCACGTCGGCGTAGCGCGTAATGCCCTTCATGTCGCCAAGCGCTTGTTTTACGGCCTGACCGAGCGCGATGCCAACGTCCTCAGTCGTATGGTGTTGATCGATATGCAGGTCGCCCTTGGCTTTGACCTGGATGTCGATGCGCGAGTGCCAGGCCAGCAAATCAAGCATATGGTCGAGAAACCCGATACCGGTTGAAATCGCAGACGTGCCCGTACCGTCGAGATCGACGGCGACCTCGACATCGGTTTCCTTGGTCTTGCGCGCCACCGCGCCCTTGCGCACTTTGCTCTCCCGACAGCTCTTTCGGATCAATGGCGGGCCTTTTATCAGGCCGGATCGGCACCCGCCACTGGCGGCACTGCGCATTTGCATTGCCGGCAGCCAGCTCTTAAATCATGCGTTAAGTAAAAGCTTTCCAGCCCCGTCGTTTAGAGTTGGCCGTCGAACCCGGTTTATTGTTCATCCAGCGCATGTCATCGGCAGAAGCGGGCCAAACCGGCCCTTGGCACGGCACGACTATTTTGGCGGTCCGCAAGGGCGGGCTGGTCGCTATCGGTGGCGACGGACAGGTCTCTATCGGCCAGACAATCATCAAGGCGAATGCCAGAAAAGTGCGCCGGCTCGGCGGCGGCGCCGTCATCGGCGGCTTTGCCGGCGCCACCGCCGATGCGTTTACGCTCTTCGAGCGGCTCGAATCCAAGCTCGAACAATATCCCGGTCAATTGACGCGAGCCGCGGTCGAGCTCGCCAAGGATTGGCGTACAGATCGGTTTCTGCGGCGGCTGGAAGCGATGATGATCGTCGCCGACAAGGATGTGTCGTTGGTGCTGACCGGGACTGGCGATGTGCTCGAACCCGAAGCCGGCGTCGTCGGCATCGGCTCCGGCGGCAATTACGCGCTCGCCGCGGCACGCGCTCTGCTAGACGGGCCGCTCGATGCGGAAGCGATCGTTCGCCGCTCGCTCGATATCGCCGCGGAAATCTGCGTGTACACCAACCGTAATGTGACCATTGAGACGTTAAAGGCGTGACCGACTTCTCTCCCCGTGAAATCGTCTCCGAGCTCGACCGTTTCATCGTCGGGCAGGCCGACGCCAAGCGCGCGGTCGCGATCGCGCTGCGCAATCGCTGGCGCCGCTTGCAGCTTGACGAGCGGCTGCGCGAAGAAGTGCTGCCGAAGAACATTTTGATGATCGGCCCAACCGGCGTCGGCAAGACCGAAATTTCGCGACGCCTCGCGAAACTTGCCGGCGCGCCGTTCCTGAAAGTTGAAGCGACCAAATTCACCGAGGTGGGTTATGTCGGCCGCGACGTCGAACAGATCGTACGCGACCTGGTCGAAGTGGCTATCGCCTTGACGCGTGAAAAGAAACGCAAGGATGTGCACACGCGCGCGCAGCAGGCCGCTGAAAATCGCGTGCTTGACGCTTTGGTCGGCGCCAATGCGAGCGTTTCCACCAAAGAAGCATTTCGCAAGAAACTGCGGGCCGCCGAGCTTAACGACAAGGAAATCGAGATCGAAGTGCAGTCCGGCGGCGGCGGCCTGCCGCTGTTCGACATTCCGGGCATGCCGGGAGCGCAAATGGGCGCAATCTCGATTGGCGATATTTTCGGCAAACTCGGCGGCGGCCGAACCAAAACACGGCGCGTCACAGTGGCGGATTCCTACGACATCCTTATTAACGAGGAATCCGACAAGTTGCTCGATACCGACCAACTGACACAGGAAGCGATCAAAGCGGTCGAGAATAACGGTATCGTGTTTCTTGATGAGATCGACAAAATCTGCGCACGCGAAGGCCGCATCGGCGCCGACGTGTCGCGCGAGGGTGTACAGCGCGATCTCCTGCCCTTGATCGAGGGCACCACCGTCGCCACCAAGCATGGCTCTGTAAAAACCGATCACATCCTGTTCATCGCCTCGGGCGCATTCCACATTTCGAAACCGTCCGATCTATTGCCCGAACTGCAAGGACGATTGCCCATCCGCGTCGAGCTCAAGCCGCTGACGCGCGACGATTTTCGGCGGATTCTCACCGAGCCCGAAGCCTCACTCATCAAGCAATACGTGGCGCTGATGGCGACCGAGGGCGTGAGCCTTCAATTTTCCGAGGATGCCATCGACGCGGTGGCGGACGTAGCGGTGGCGGTGAATTCGAGCGTGGAAAATATCGGCGCGAGGCGCTTGCAGACGGTGATGGAGCGGGTGCTTGACGATATTTCTTTTGGCGCGCCCGACCGCTCGGGCGAAACGGTCAAGATCGATGCCGCCTACGTGCACAAGCACGTCGACGATCTTGCCAAGAACGCAGATCTCAGCCGGTTTATTTTGTAAGGGGCACTCGAGCCTGAAGGCTTTCAGTTCACCGTTGGGAAATTCACTGCGGTCTGGCTTCGCCGTTAATTTCGCGGATCATCGCCATCCATTTTTCAACCTGAGCCAGCATGCGCAGATCGGCGGCACCCTTGTGCGCTGAACTTGAAACGGACGCGGATTTGCTCAAGGTCACGATACTCTCAGACATGGGTGGTTTCCCAATCGCGTTTGCTCGTTGGGGAAGTTTTGCCGTCGAGTTTGACCGATTCGTGCGTTTTTTCGGGCTTTCTCGCTATTAACCTTAACGGAGCGTATGCGCCGAGGCCGTTGCGCGTTAGCGGGCGCGGCGCCGCAAGCGCAGATAAAGCGCCCCCTCGCCGCCGTGCGCGCTTTGCGCCTGCTCGAAACTGACAATAAAGCGGCGGAACTCCGGCAGCGAAAGCCACAATGGGACCTGCCGCCGCAGCACGCCGCGTTCGGATGCCGAGCTCGACACAGCACCGAGGCCCTTGCCGGTGACCACGAGCGCCAGCTTGGCATCCTCCGCTTGCGCTCGATGTAGGAAGCGAAGGAGCGCGGCATGCGCTTGTTGCTGCGTCATGCCATGCAGATCGAGGCGGAGGTCGATTTTGGTATGACCGCGCGCCACACGCTGCCGCAGGCGACGATCAAATTGCGCCAGCGCGGGCGGCTGTTGCTGGATCTTGGGCTTTAGCGGTTCGTTCCCGATGCCGCGCCTTGATCGCGTCAGTTCGCGATCAGGCGCGTAGGAGGCGCCTGTTTCTTTATCATTGGAGAACGGCCGCAGTGGCCTCACTCCGCGTGCAAATCCTTTCCAAATCGCCCGTTCTTCATCGCTTAAGCGGCGCCGGCTCATCGACGACGACGCGATGTGGATTTTGCATTTGCGGATGCGGACGCGGGCGTAATCACCGGCTTGGTCTCCGGCGGCGGCGCGTCATCCGTGACGCCATCGGGTACCGTCGGGTCAGCCATGCTCTCAATGTTCAAGGTGAACGGACCTGGACGTGACGGCGGCAGCGGCGCATCGTTTCCGGCCGCGAGCGGATCGAGCGCACGCGGCAACAGCATCACAAACACACCCGGATTTTTAACACGGCCCGCTATTCGCGCCGCCTCATCGCCGGCGCCGAAATAAATATCCGCGCGCGCGGGACCAACAATCGCTGAACCGGTATCCTGCGCGATCACGAGGCGGTCGAACTTGGTGCCAGCCTTCTGATTAGCAATCGGCAGGTCAGCCTGAATAAAGAAAGGTGTGCCGTAGGCATGCAGCGCGCGATCGATCGCGATTGAGCGGCCCGGCATGAGCGGCACTCCCTGACCGCCGACCGCTTCGTCCTCGGTTGCAAGATCGGTTATCCGGAAGAAAACATAGGACTTGTTTTGCCGGCGCACCTCTTTCGCCTGCTCCGAATTGGCCTCCATCCAATCGCGAATGCTTTGCATGGAGACCTGATCTCTTCCCATTAATTTTTGGTCGACCAGAACCCGGCCGACCGGTGTATAGGGCCAACCGTTGTGGGAATCGTAATTGACGCGAAGGATGTCGCCATCCTCTAACCGGACCCGGGCCGATCCCTGGATTTGCGCAAACAGGACATCGGCCTGATCATGCAAGTAGCAGATTTCCAGATGCCAGCCGTCAAGCGCGCCATCTTCAATCTGGCCGCGGTCGTAATAGGGCACGATCTTACGGCGGCCGACGCGTCGGCCAACGAAGACTCCTTTCGAGGGAAAGGCGTCGCCGAGCCTGCGCCTGCCGGCCGGAACGAGATTCGGCGGGCGACGATAGAGCGGGGCCGTGAATTCTCCGGTTGGCACACGTGAGCCCCGGATGATCGGCTCGTAATATCCGGTGAGAAAACCGTCGGTATCGCCGAGTTTGTTGATCCGAATCGGTCGGAAATGATCTTCAAAAAATTTCCGGGCGCCTTCTTCGTCCAGCGGAATGGCCGCTCGCGCGTCCTCGCAAATTTCCTTGAGCGCAAGCGGGATTGCCGTCAAATCCCGAGCCAAGGGACGGCGTCTATTCTGGAGCGTTCGGCAACTGCCGAGAAACGCCGCAAACGCGGCGGCATGATCGTCGCTGGCCCACCCTTCGAGATCCGCCCATTCGACGGGTTCATATTGCGTATCGGGAAATACGATCGGCCCGCTCTCCTGGCCGAAAGCCGCTACCCGCAGTCCGATCAGACAGACAAACGCGGCGAACAGGCAAAAGCCCCGACCGGGCGCGGCAACCGGCCTCATTGCAAGCATCATTGTCCGGTTTCGGTCGCGATGACTTTCCAGTTGGGGTCGCGCGAAGAGATATCGCGGGCAAAAGTCCAGACATCGGTCACATCGGTCACCTTCTCGGCGTTGCCGTCGATGACTGCGCCGCCGCGATCGCGCGTGGCGGAAATCAATTTCGAGACGAAGCGCACTGTGATTTGCGCGGTCACCCGATTACGCAGCTCGGCCGCGGTTATTGTCGAGCCGTCGATCGAAACAAATCGCGTCTCGGCAGTCTCGCTACGGCGCTCGCGTTCGGTAATTGCGGCGTCAAAGCCGTCATACACTTCGCGGGATAGTAAGCTGCGAAGCTGCCGGCGGTCGCCGCTGGCAAAGGCGGTCACGATCATCTCGTACGCGGTGCGCGCGCCGGTGATGAAGTGCTTGGCATCAAAGCTTGGATCGGCGGCGACTATCGTATCAAGCCCGGAGGCGACTGCCGATCCGCTCTCGGCGACATCCTTCCAACGTTCGGCCGGGGGAGCTGCGGCTTCCATGGGACGGGGCGAGGCGTCCGGGGCGCGCGGTGGCAGCGTGACGACTTTCTCAGCGGCCGGGCTGCGCACCGCATCCCGCGCTGAGTAGGGATCGTAGGGTGGCCGTTCCCGGCCCGTACGTTGGCCCAAGACACTGCGCAATCGCAGAAAAATAAATACTGCGAGAGCCAGGAAAATGATGGTGTAGATGTCGAACACGTCGGCCATTCTCTCGCCATCGCAACAAGCGGGCAGCGCACTCCGGTACCGGTACGAATGACCAAACCGCAGCGGGATACCCGGTTCCCGCTCTATGTAATTATGCAGGTTGGACCATCCAGTGGCACGCCGTCATTTTGGCGTGCCGATGCGTAAGATTAGACGATCGCCGTGGCCGCGCCAATAATCCAAGGTTTAGCCGTCATACGGTAGCCGAGTACAAGACCGCTACGCTTTTGAGGGATTGGACTACAAGCGGAGAGGGTCACCCCACCATTGTTCGCGCCTCCGGCCCATGTTAGCCAAGCCGACCTAAGCCGGAGATAACAATGTCGACGACGAATGGTGGTCCTGCGCCGCAACCGGGCGCGCCCCAGATGCCGGGTCCGCAGATCGGCGTGCTCATGCAATATGTGAAGGATTTCTCGTTCGAGAATCCAAACGCGCCGCGTTCCTTGACGCCGGGCCCGCAGCAACCCTCCATCAAGATCAATATTGGCGTCGAGGCGGCGCCGCTCGCAGAAAACGATGTCGAAGTGGTGCTGAGGCTGGACGGAAAGGCGGAAGTCCAGGGCTCAGTGCTGTTCGGGTTCGAACTGCTCTATGCCGGCGTGTTCAGGGTCCTTAACATCCCGCCGGAGAGCCTGCAGCCGATGATCATGATCGAATGCCCGCGGCTGTTGTTTCCTTTCGCGCGCGAAATCGTCGCGACGGCTACCCGCAATGGCGGCTTTCCGCCTTTGATGCTTGAGCCCGTCGACTTCGCCAGTCTTTACCGGCAACGCATGGCAGCAGCCCAACCTGCCGCTCCGCCGCCGCTCAATCTAAGCTGACGTAATCACGCCAGACCGCGTTTTCGCCGAGGCTGGCGATGAAGCGACGATGCGCCGCCTGCGCATCGGCCGTTAACCGCACCGGCAGCGGAGCGGGACGTTCGCGCACCACAATTATCTCGCCGGCAGCCTGGATGCGCGGTGCCTGCGAAAGAATGAGCTGTGCTTGGCTGGCTTCGATAAGCTCAACGTAGACCTCGGCCAGAAGCTCGGCGTCGAGCAATGCACCGTGTTTGGTGCGCCGCGAATTATCGACGGCGTAACGGGCGCACAGATCATCGAGCCTGTTCGCAGCCCCGGGATGTTTTCGCCGTGCTAAGAGCAGCGTGTCGACCATCCGCTCGCGGCTCACTGCCGCCTGCCCGGCACGCTCTAATTCGGCATTAAGAAACGCCAGATCAAACATTGCGTTGTGAGCAACGAGCGGCGCGTCACCGAGAAAGTCTACGAGCTCTCCTACCCGCTGCGGGAATAACGGCTGATTTTTAAGAAAATCGATTGTTAGTCCATGAATCTTGAGCGCCGATTCCGGCATGTCGCGTTCTGGATTGAAATAACCATGGAATACTTTACCGGTCGGAAATCGGTTGACGAGCTCGATGCAACCGATCTCGACCAGACGATCGCCAGCAAGCGGATCGAGTCCGGTCGTTTCGGTATCCAAGACGATTTCGCGCATCGAGATTTCATCCGCCGGTGCGAATCACCGGCGGTGCATTGTAGCGACAGTTCGCAAAATGTCTCGGATCTGCGCCCGGGTGTGATCGAATCCCTGCGAACTGTCCACGACGAAATCAGCGCGGCGGCGTTTTTCGGCATCCGGCATCTGTTTGGCGAGCAGAGCGACAAATTTCTCTTCGGTCATGCCGGGGCGCTCCAAAGCGCGCCGCCGCTGGATTTCGGCGGGCACTGAGACCACCACGACGGCATCGCATTGCGACTGCGCGCGGGTTTCGAACAGCAAAGGTATATCGACAACGACAACGGAAGCGCCGCGGGCCTGCGCCTCCGCCAGGAATTTCTGCCGCGACGCAGTAACGAGCGGGTGGATGATCGCCTCGAGACGGTCGAGCGCCGCCCGGTCGTTGAGAACCATTGCCGCGAGCTTGTCGCGATCCACCTTGCCGCCCGATGTGGTGCCCGGAAACTCTCGCTCGATCAACGGCAGAGCATCGCCTTCATAAAGACCGTGAACAACCGCGTCGGAGTCGTGAACGGGCACGCCTAATTCGGCAAAGAATTTGGCGGCCGTCGATTTGCCCATGCCAAGCGATCCAGTCAGGCAAAGCACGAACGGCGGATCGGGGTTCTTGGCGAGGTTCTTGGCGGGGTTCTTGGCGGGGCTCATGGCGTGACTCTTAGCGGGGATCTTGGCGGCGTTCATGGTGCGAGGCACCCAAGACGCCGCAAGAATTGCAAGGCTTCCATGAGCGGCAGCCCCAAAACGGTGAAATAATCTCCGTCCACGCGTTCGAACAATTGTATGCCGAGACTTTCGACCTGATAGGCCCCGACGCTTGCGGTGACCGCTTCGGCGGCCGCGTCGAGGTAGAGATCGAGAAACCGGTCCGAGAAGGTGCGCATGGTCAGACGCGCCACGCCGACATGTTCGAACAGCACGGCGCCATGCTGCACGAAAGCGATCGCCGAGTGAAGTTCATGCGTGCGGCCGCGAAGCGCGCGTAGCTGCGATCGTGCCGCCTCGCGATTTGCCGGCTTGGCGAAGCGTTCGCCGCCGAGCGAAAGGGTTTGATCGGCGCCAAGTGTCAGCCGGCTGCTATATTCGCGTTCCACCGCGATCGCTTTTTCACGCGCCAGTAGTGCAGCGACCGCACCTACCGATTGTCGCACGGCAGCTGCCTCCAGACCGCGTTCGTCGAGATCGGCCGGATGCGCTTCGACAGACACACCCGCCGCCGTGAGCAGCATACGTCGCGCGCTACTTTGCGACGCCAGAACGAGTGGCGCGTTGGCAAGCCATAGTGCCATGCAGGCCTCAGGACATGGGTCAGGACATGGGGGCCTCAGCAGGCGTGGTGCCGCCGTCGCTCGCCGAGATGCGCAAGCACCGCGGCAGCGGTCTCTTCAATAGAGCGGCGGGTCACGTCGATCAGCGGCCAATTGTGCTTAGCGCATAGCCGCCGCGATGCCGCGACTTCCTCGGCGACCGCTTGCCGATCGATATACTGGTCGTCATCACGATGCGCTTTGAGCCCGAGCAGCCGGTTTTGTCGAATTTGTACAATCCGCTCTGGCGTCGCGTATAGCCCGACCACCAGAGGATGCTTGAGTGCTTCGACACGCGCGGGGAGGGGCACACCCGGAACCAACGGGACATTGGCCGTTTTGACACCACGGTTGGCGAGATAGATCGAGGTTGGCGTCTTGGACGTGCGCGAAACTCCGACGAGGACCACGTCAGCATCTTCGAGGTCGTCGATATGCTGCCCGTCGTCGTGCAGCATGGTGTAGTTGAGCGCATCGATGCGGCGGAAGTATTCAGCGTTAAGCGTATGTTGCGCGCCGACTTTGTGTGTTGATTCGGAGCCGAGATAAGATTGGAATAAGTGCAGCACCGGTCCCAGAATCGAAAGACAGGGGAGACCCAAGGCGCGGCACTTATCTTCGAGGCGCTCGACCAAGTTCTCCTCGAGCAATGTGTAGAGGACGATACCCGGAGCTTCTTCGATTTCCGCCAAAACTCGATCGAGCTGTTTTTGTGTGCGCACCAGCGGATGTACGTGCTCCACTGGCATGACCTTGGCATATTGCGCTGCCGCGGCCCGTGCGACGGTTATTAACGTCTCGCCGGTCGCATCCGATATAAGATGAAGATGAAAGTATCCTGCCGCGTGTACCATGGAACCAGCAAAGCCCAACGGGAAAAATTGTTAGCTACTGGGGAGAAGGCCATGGGTTTGTCTATGGTGCAAGCACATTACCCACTACAGCCTGTCGCCCGTCCACACGCCTGGCTGCGTGGCCTTTTATGCCCTAGTCGAAGCCAAAAGCGGTGAAATGTGGATATCGGTTTGAGAAACGATCCAGAACGATAACAAAACGGGTTAATTCCTTGGCTTGCGTTTACACGCTATGGAGGAGACCGAGCATGAGGATATGTGGGTAATTCGTGCATGAAGTGTGCAAGCCATTTTATGAGTCCAATCAACCCCTCAAGCACTACAACAGATTCTAAGAATCTATTTTTGTTAGGGATTAGGACGCAGTGAGCCAAGCTGTGATCAAACCGCTCACGCGCGTTCTCGCCGGCGAACGACAAACCATTCCGCCAGTCTGGCTCATGCGGCAAGCCGGCAGATATTTACCAGAATACCGTGCGCTACGGCGAAAGGTGGGTAACTTCCTCGATCTTTGCCTTGATCCGCAGCTGGCGACGGAAGTCACGTTGCAACCAATTCGTCGCTTTGGCTTCGATGCGGCTATCTTGTTTTCCGATATTTTGGTCGTCCCGTATGCGCTCGGCCAGGGCGTTTCATTCAGTGAAGCAAAAGGACCACGACTCGATGTGGCCGGTGAGGGCGCGCATTTGCGAAAATTGCGTCGCGAGCTCGATCACGAACGGCTTGCGCCGGTCTATGAAGCGATTAGGCAGGTCAAGGCGCAACTGCCAGGAAATGTCGCGCTGTTGGGTTTTTGCGGGGCACCGTGGACATTGGCGACGTATATGATCGCGGGAGCGGGAACGCCTGATCAAATTCCCGCTCGTGTTTTTGCCTATCGGGAGGCAAAAGCCTTCGCGGAATTGATCGACGTTCTTATTGAAGCCTCGGCGGCATATCTGATCCGGCAGTTTGAAGCTGGGATCGACGCGGCACAAATATTCGACTCATGGGCAGGGGTACTGCCATGCGATGAATTCGACAGATTCTGCATTCAACCCTGCGCCCGCATCATCGCCGCTGTGCGAGAGCGAATTCCGACGGCCAAATTCATCGGCTTTCCGCGCGGTGCCGGCAGCAAATTGGAACGTTACATTGATGCCGTTTCGATCGACGCAGTCAGCCTCGACTGGACAATCGATCTCGCTTTCGCACGCGACAGACTCCAGACACGCAAAGCCATTCAGGGCAATCTCGATCCTGTTGTGCTTCTAGCCGGGGGCAAGGCTCTTGATCAATCCATCGATCGTATATTGGAAAGTTTCAACGCCGGACCGTTTATCTTCAATCTCGGTCACGGGGTGTTACCGGATACGCCGGTAGCACATGTCGAACAGCTCGTCGCGCGCGTCCGTGCCTCGGCCTGAGAGAGCGCTCGTCGCATGTATTTATGGATCAAGGCATTCCACGTCATTGCCGTTATCGCGTGGTTGGCGGGAATGCTCTATTTGCCGCGGCTATTCGTCTACCACTGCGCGGCCGAGAAGGGCTCGGTACAGTCTGAGACCTTCAAAACCATGGAGCGCCGATTACTGCGGATCATCCTCAATCCGGCAATGATCGCCACTTGGCTGCTGGGGCTTTGGCTCGCCTGGCTGGGCCCTGATTCTCGCTATGGATGGTTTGCCTCTGGCTGGCTTTCGGCCAAATTGGTGCTGGTGCTCGTGCTCTCCGCGCTGCACGGCGCCTGTGCACGTTGGGTGAAAGATTTTGCCACCGATCGCAACCGGCATTCCCAGAGATTCTATCGAATTATCAATGAAATACCGGCAATCTTGATGGCGGCCATTGTTATTCTTGCGGTGGTGAAACCGTTCTGACGGTAACGCGTTGCTAAGGCGAAATCCGCTTCGGCCCTTGCCTGAAGTGCGGTCTTTTCTTATCTTCAGGTTATCCCACCCAACGTAGGCGGATGCAGTTGCGTCTCGGCTCCAGCGGACTGGAGCCACCAGTGCATCGGGTTTAAGGCTCCCAAGCCTTTACAGCCCAAAGACCTGCGAATTCCTGCCACCGGCGACGTCACGATTAAACTCTGCCGCTGGCCAAAATTTCCATAGGACATTCTATGCGAGAAATGAAACTGCAAGAACTCAAAGCCAAGACTCCGGCGGAGCTTGTTTCCTTCGCCGAAGAACTCGAGGTCGAGAACGCCTCGACCATGCGCAAGCAGGAGCTGATGTTCGGCATCCTCAAACAGCTGTCTGCGCGCGAGACTGATATTGTCGGCGAAGGTGTCGTTGAAGTGCTGCCGGACGGCTTCGGCTTTTTGCGATCGCCGGAAGCAAATTATCTACCCGGCCCGGATGATATCTACGTTTCGCCGTCGCAAATCCGACGCTTCGGGTTGCGGACCGGCGACACAATCGACGGTCACATCCGCAGCCCGAAGGAGGGCGAGCGCTACTTTGCGCTACTCAAGGTCAATTCGCTTAATTTCGAGGATCCCGAGAAGGCGCGGCACAAGGTCAATTTCGACAATCTGACGCCGCTCTATCCGGACGAGTGGCTGAAGATGGAATATGAGGATCCGACCAAAAAGGATCTCTCGGCCCGAGTCATCGATATTGTCGCGCCGGTCGGCAAGGGGCAGCGCGCCTTGATCGTGTCGCCGCCGCGCACCGGCAAGACTGTGCTTCTGCAAAATATCGCGCATTCGATCACCCATAATCATCCGGAATGCTATCTCATCGTGCTCTTGATCGACGAGCGGCCGGAGGAGGTCACCGACATGCAGCGCTCGGTGAAAGGCGAGGTGATCTCCTCAACTTTCGATGAGCCGGCGGTGCGCCACGTTCAGGTCGCCGAGATGGTGATCGAAAAGGCCAAGCGTCTCGTTGAGCATGGCCGCGACGTCGTCATCTTGCTCGACTCCATCACCCGGCTCGGCCGCGCCTACAACACCGTGGTGCCGTCCTCCGGCAAGGTGCTCACCGGCGGTGTCGATGCCAACGCCTTGCAACGTCCGAAGCGCTTCTTCGGCGCGGCGCGCAACATCGAAGAAGGCGGTTCGCTGACGATCATTGCCACCGCGCTGATCGACACGGGCAGTCGCATGGATGAAGTGATCTTCGAAGAATTTAAGGGCACCGGCAATTCTGAGCTGATCCTCGACCGCAAAGTTGCCGACAAGCGGACATTCCCGGCGATGGACATCACCCGATCCGGCACGCGCAAGGAAGAACTCTTGGTGCCGCCGGATCAGCTCAAGAAGATGTACGTGCTGCGCCGCATCCTCAATCCGATGGGAACGATGGACGCGATCGACTTCCTGCTCGACAAGTTGCGCAATACCAAGAACAACTCCGAGTTCTTCGACTCGATGAATACGTGATCGGCTTCTCAGCCCTTACTCTGAAACGGTCACTTGATGCTTGATGCGCGTGAGTTGAACGCGACGTCGGGCTTGATAGAGCACGCCTTGCACAAACCGGCCACCAGTTTTGCACTGCCGCCCTGACTGAAATTGTAAAGCACAAATCGAAACGGTTCAGGCGATCACGAATGTCGGATCGTTTCGATCGCAGCAGCGATATCGGCCGGATCGGTCACCGGCAGCGAACAGGTTTCCCCGACGCAAATGAACGCCTGCGGCTCACGTGCCACGGCGAGCTTGTCGCGCGCCGGATGCCGGCGCGGCAGCGCCTCGGCCGCTGCGGCGTGAAGCACGATGCGATTGAGTGGCGGCAAGCGGCGCGCCGCTGTGAGCAGCGCGTCCGCAGCTGCGCCCTGCCCCGTCACCACGATCTCGGCGCCGCGCTGCCGCAAATCGATCGCGTTGAGCATCGCCATGTGCATGTAAAGATTCTCGGCGATGAGCGGCGCGATGGCCGCGATTAATCGGTCCGCCTTGTCGCGCCAGGTATCGTCGCCGGACAACGCCGCGAGGCGAATAAGATTCTGCGCGGCGACAGCATTGTGATTCGGCGTGGCCTCGTCGGTTGTTGCAGCCGGACGAACGACGAGTCCGTCAGCATCGGCGGAAGTCAGGTAATAAGTACTGGTATCGGCAATAACGTAATCGCGATCCAACGCCTGTTGCCATTGCAGCGCGTGTTCAAGAAAACGTGGCGTGCCGGTCGCTTCGTAGAGCGCCAGCGCGGCGCGGATCATGGCAGCAAAATCAGAAGCGAGCCCCGGAAACGTGAGCTTACCGTGCCGCCACGAATGGCCGAGGCGATCGCCGCGTGCCATAGTGCCGGCCACAAAGTCAAAGGCGCACATTGCGTTTTCGAGCCACGCCGGCTCGTCCAGCATTGATGCGGCATTGGCAAGCGCTGCGATCATCAGTCCGTTCCAATCGGCTAGCACTTTATCGTCGAGGCCAGGCCGCACCCGCGGCGCACGCACCGAAAAAAGCTTTTCGCGTAACGCGGCAAGCCGCGCCTCGTCTGTGTCGGTGCGCGGCAGCGGCTTCAATCGGTTGAGGATGTTATGGCCTTCGAAATTACCCGCCGGCGTCACGTCGTAATGCCGCGTGAAAAATTCGCCGTCCTCGATGCCGAGCTGCCGGACCACTTCGTCATAGGACCAGACGTAGAACTTTCCTTCCTCGCCTTCTGAGTCGGCGTCAAGCGATGCCGAAAAAGCGCCCTCCTCTGTCGTCATTTCACGCTTAAGCCAACCGGCAGTTTCGTAGGCGCGCCGCCGATACAGGTCCTTGGCGGTGCGCTGATAAGCGATCGCCAAGAGTTCGAGCAGCTGCGCGTTGTCGTAGAGCATTTTTTCGAAATGCGGCACGAGCCAGCGCTCATCGACCGAATAGCGCGCGAAGCCGCCGCCGAGATGGTCGTAAATCCCACCTTCGCAGATGTGGTCGAGCGTAATTTCCACCGCCGCGAAATACCGCGCCTCGCCAGTGCGTAGCCCGGCGCGCCAGAGAACTTCGAACAAGGCGGCTTGCGGAAATTTCGGTGCACCACGCGTGCCGCCGTTGACCGGATCGATGAGGCCGCCGAGCTGCCGCGCGGCGTTGTCAAGTTCGGCGCGGCCGATCGTTGCGCTATCGGCAGGGCGTGCCGCAGCCGCAAGCCGCTCCATCAGCGCGGTACGGTTGCGCTCGATCTTGGCCGGCTCTTCGCGGAACAGCCGCGCGAATTCGCGCAACACATCGACGAAGGCGGGCTTGCCGTAGCGAGACGTCTTCGGGAAATAAGTCCCGCCCCAGATCGGCTCGCCGGCGGGAGTGAGAAACATGGTCAGGGGCCAGCCGCCGTGCTCGCCCAGGTGATGCAGCGCCGCCATGTAGATCTGATCGATGTCAGGCCGTTCCTCGCGATCCACTTTGATATTGATGAAGAGTTCGTTCATCACGCGGGCGGTGGACTCGTCCTCGAAACTCTCGTGCGCCATCACATGGCACCAATGGCAAGCGGCGTAGCCGACCGAGAGGAGAATGGGCTTGTTGTTGCGCTTTGCTGCAGCCAGCGCCTCAGGTCCCCAAGGCCACCAATCGACCGGGTTGTCCTTGTGCTGAAGGAGATAGGGACTGGTCTCTTCGCCGAGGCGATTCCGGCCGGTATCGGCAAACGGCTGAGTCGATGATTGCATTGACGGCTGCGTTGACATGGACGCACCGTAGCAAGTAGCCCGCTTTGCGCGAAGCGCGGACTCAATGGACGCCAACCCTGCATCATGGCCGATCGTTCCACCATCTTTGCGCTGTCCTCTGGCCGGCCGCCGGCCGCGATTGCGGTGATACGCATTTCCGGCCCGCAAGCTGGGCTTGCGCTTGAGCGATTGACGGGTCGCGTGCCGAAGCCGCGCCAGGCCGCGCTCGTTCGCGTGCGCGAGCCGAGTAGGGGGGAAGCGATCGATGAGGCGTTAGCGCTGTGGTTCCCGGCGCCGCGGAGTGAGACCGGCGAGGACGTTGCGGAATTGCAGCTGCACGGCGGTCATGCGGTGATCGCCGGCGTTCTGAAAGCGCTAGCCGCAATCGAAGGCTGCCGAATGGCCGAGCCCGGCGAATTCGCGCGGCGCGCCTTCGAAAACGGCAAACTTGATCTCACCGCGGTGGAAGGGCTCGGCGATCTCATCGCCGCTGAGACCCCAGCGCAGCGGCGGCAAGCATTCCGACAGTTGAAGGGTATGATCGGCGACCGCGCCGAGGCTTGGCGCGCCCGACTCATTGAAGCGTTGGCGCTGGTCGAAGCGCGCATCGACTTTTCCGACGAAGCCGACGTACCTGAGAGTCTAATTACGCCGGCCGCGGCAATTGCACTAAGCCTGCGCGATGAGATTGCCGCCGCTCTTACCGACGGACACCGCGGTGAGCGGTTGCGCGATGGTCTCGTCGTGGCCATCGCCGGATCACCCAATGTTGGCAAATCAACACTGTTCAACCGGTTGGCGCGGCGCGAAGCCGCGATCGTTTCGCCGTACGCCGGCACCACACGCGACGTCATCGAAGTGCATCTGGAGATCGACGGGTGTCCAATGACAGTCATGGACACGGCAGGCATTCGCGACAGCGCGGAACCGGTGGAGCAGGAGGGTGTGCGGCGCGCTCGCGCCCGCGCGGCCGAAGCTGATTTGGTGCTGTGGGTCACTGACGTATCGGCCGGAGACCCAACCTGCGCAGAGCCACCGCAATTAACTAAAGGCGCGCCGCAGTGGCACATCAAGAACAAGATTGATTTGCTGAGGAACCGCGCGCGCGGCGTGGCGACAACCCGCGCAAAGCAGCACCGCAAAAAAAATGAATGCGAGTTCGTTTTTTCAATTTCAGCGGAACGCGGCGAGGGGCTCGACGCATTGTTTGGTGCGTTGGCCGACTTCGCGAAGGGTTATTTCGCCGGCGTCGAAACGTCCCTGGTGACCCGCACGCGTCACCGTCGCGCGCTGGAGGAGACCATTGCAGCTTTAGACCGCGCCTTCGCCGAAGCGGCGTCCGACAATCCGCGCGAGGAGCTCATTGCCGAAGAACTGCGGCAGGCGACCTCGGCCCTGGGCCGCCTCACCGGCCGGATCGACGTCGAGGACGTCCTCGACAAGATCTTCCGCGATTTCTGCATTGGTAAATGACTCGTTAATACGCGGTCTGGGCTGCGATACTTACGGCTGTTTCACGTGAAACAGGGTTTTGACCGACCAATTTTGACCGGACATGGCGCTTTCACTAAAACGGCGGCGAATCCGGTGAGCCGATGGACGATCGTTTCGATGTGATTGTGGTGGGTGGCGGTCACGCCGGCTGCGAGGCGGCCGCGGCTGCGGCGCGCATGGGTGCGCAAACCGCACTCATCACCCAGCGGTTTGCGACTGTCGGCGCCATGTCCTGCAATCCGTCGATTGGCGGCTTGGGCAAAGGGCATTTGGTTCGCGAGATCGATGCGCTCGACGGATTGATGGGCCGGGTCGCCGATGCCGCGGGTATCCAATTTCGCCTGCTCAATCGCCGCAAAGGGCCGGCGGTGCGCGGGCCGCGGGCGCAGGCTGACCGCAAGCTTTATGCAGCGGCCATGCAAGACGCCATCCGCACCACCGCAAACCTGACGGTGATAGAGGGCGAGGTCGACGACTTGCTCGGCACCGAACGAGTCACTGGCGTTCGTCTGCGCGATGGCCGCGAGTTTCAAACAAAGGCGGTCGTTCTGACTACCGGCACGTTTTTGCGCGGCCTCATTCATATCGGCGAGCGGCAAATTCCAGCGGGCCGCATGGGCGAGGGGCCGGCACTCGGACTTTCGGCAACGCTGGAGCGCGTCGGCTTCGAGCTTGGACGTTTGAAGACGGGTACACCGGCGCGGCTCGACGGTACGACGATCGACTGGCGTAGCGTGGAAATTCAGCCGGGGGACGATCCGCCTGAGCCGTTTTCCGTGCTCACCGAACGCATCACCAACCGCCAGGTCGAATGCGGTATCACCCGCACAAACACGGCGACGCATGCGATCATCCGCGCCAATGTCCACCGCTCGCCGATGTATTCCGGTCAGATCCAGAGTCGGGGTCCGCGCTACTGCCCATCGATCGAGGACAAGATCGTTCGTTTCGGCGAGCGCGATGGTCATCAGATTTTCCTGGAGCCAGAGGGGCTCGACAACACCACCGTTTATCCGAACGGCATCTCAACCTCGTTGCCGGAGGATGTGCAGGCGGCGCTGATCGCGACCATTCCAGGCCTTGAGCGCGCGCGGGTCATGCGACCCGGTTACGCCATAGAATACGATCACGTCGATCCGCGTGAGCTTCATCCAAGTTTGGAGACGAAGCGCTTGCGCGGACTGTTTCTCGCTGGGCAAATCAACGGCACCACTGGCTATGAGGAAGCGGCGGCGCAAGGACTCGTCGCCGGCCTTAATGCGGCGTCGGGCGCCGGCGACGCGGCGCCGATCTTGTTTGATCGCGCGGAAGGCTATCTCGGCGTTATGATCGACGACTTGGTGACGCGCGGCGTTACCGAGCCATATCGGATGTTCACGTCGCGCGCCGAATACCGGCTGACTTTGCGCGCCGATAATGCCGACCAGCGCCTGACGGGCAGGGGCATCGCCCTCGGTTGCGTCGGCCGCGGGCGGGCCGATCGCCACCGCGCCAAAATGGCCGCTCTCGAAGCGGCACGTTATATGGCGCGGTCATTGACTTTGACGCCAAACGAAGCGGCGCGCAGTGGGCTCATTTTGCGCCGCGACGGCCAGCGCCGCTCCGCTTTCGATATCTTGTCGTACCCGGAACTTGGCATTGTTGATCTGGCACGGATCTGGCCGGCCTTTGGTGAACTTGATGTCAAGATCGCGGCGCAGCTCGAGATCGACGCCAAATATCACGTCTATCTCAGCCGTCAGACGGCCGACGTCGAATCCTATCGCCGCGACGAAAACCTGGTTCTGGACGAGAACCTCGATTACGCGAACTTGCCCGGGCTATCGAACGAGGTGCGCCAGAAATTACAGTCGCACCGGCCGCGCACGATTGGACAAGCCGGCCGCATCGATGGCGTGACGCCCGCGGCGTTGACGCTCTTGGTCGCGCACATGCGCCGCCCGCGCGCCAAGTCCGAAAGCAAGTCGACAAGCGAGTCGACAAGCAAGTTGGCAAGTGGCGCGGCCTGACCTTGCGGCCGATCGCGCTCGCGCGTTCGCGCTTGTTCCTGTTTCACGTGAAACAACCGCTCGGCTCGATCGCTTTACCGCGCTGTTGCTGGACTGGCAGAGCCGCATCAATCTGATCGCAGCCTCGACCGTGCCAGTGCTGTGGACCCGGCATATTGCTGACTCGCTCCAGCTTCTCGCCATCGCGCCGGATGCACGAAAATGGGTCGATCTCGGTTCCGGCGGGGGATTTCCCGGCGTGCCGATCGCGTGCGCGTTGGCCGAGCAGGGTTCGGCGGAGGTTCACTTGATCGAAAGCAACAAAAAGAAAGCCGCCTTCTTACGCGAAGCCGTTCGCATTACTGGCGCGCCGGCCATCGTTCATGCCGTCCGCATTGCCGATTTTTGCCAGAGCTTTCGCGGTGCGCTTGATGCGGTCACCGCACGCGCACTGGCGCCATTGCCGGAATTACTTTCGATCGCATATCCGCTGTTGAAAAAAGGGCCTCAAGGCGTGTTCCCCAAGGGACAAGATGTGGAAGCCGAATTGACCGAAGCCGCTAAATGTTGGAGCATTCAGGCCTCTTTAGTTCCGAGTCGGACTGATCCAGAATCGCGCGTGGTGCTGATTCGCCGTGCTGAGCCGACGCGGAAGCAGTAAACAATCGCGCAATCTCAGATTGTGGATAGCGCGCAAAGGTTGTAGGAAAGCCACTTTATGACGGAAGCTGCCATCTCATCTACGCCGCTTGCGGATTTCTCCGCCCCGGATCAGGCGCGCCTGGCCCTTGCAGTGAAGGCGCCGCGGGTGCTCGCCATCGCCAACCAGAAAGGTGGCGTCGGCAAGACCACGACCGCAATCAATCTCGGTACCGCGCTCGCCGCGATCGGCGAGGACGTCTTGGTCGTGGATCTCGATCCGCAAGGAAATGCTTCGACGGGACTTGGTCTCGATCGCCGCAATCGACGCTACTCGACTTATGACGTGCTCACCGCGCAAGCGACGCTGCGCAATGCGATCGTTCCCACCGCGGTGCCCCGGCTTCATGTTGCGCCTTCCACGCTCGATCTATCCGGGCTCGAGCTCGAGATCGGGCAAGCGCGCGACCGCGCGTTCCGCTTGCGCAACTCGCTTGCAAGCTTGAACGCGCAAGACGGCACGCGGTTCGCTTACGTTCTGGTGGATTGCCCACCATCGCTGAATCTTTTGACGATCAACGCCATGGCGGCGGCGAATGCAATTCTCGTTCCGTTACAATGTGAATTTTTTGCGCTCGAAGGACTCTCGCAATTGCTCAAGACGGTTGAAACGGTGCGTGCGCAGCTCAATCCCGAGCTCACGATTCATGGCATCGTGCTGACCATGTTTGACGCACGCAACAATTTGTCGTCTCAGGTCGTCGCCGATGTGCGCGAGTTCATGGGAGCAAAAGTCTACGACACTATTGTTCCGCGTAACGTACGTGTCTCCGAAGCGCCGTCCTACGGTAAGCCCGTGCTGGTCTACGATCTTAAATGCAGCGGCAGCGAAGCTTACCTGCGGCTCGCGACAGAGGTTATTCAGCGCGAGAAAATCCTGTGCGCGCGATGAGCGTTGCCAGATGAGGCCGTTGCTATGAGCGTTAATCCGGGAAAATTGACAGACGATCCGGCGCGGTCGCGATTGGGACGCGGCCTTGCCGCGTTGATCGGCGAAATGGCCGCTGAAACGTCCGTCGATCGACCGCGCGGCCAGCGCCGATTGCCCACAATTGCTTTGCGCCCCAATCCACGCAATCCGCGGCGCGCCTTTTCAAATGAAGAGCTCGACGAGCTGGTCGCCTCGTTGCGTGAGCGCGGAATCATCCAGCCGATCATTGCCCGGCCGGTGTCGGGCGTTTCAGATGTCTATGAGATCATCGCCGGCGAACGTCGCTGGCGCGCGGCCCAGCGGGCCGGCTTGCACGAAGTACCGGTCGTCATCGTCGAGGCCACCGATGCGGAAGCATTGCAGCTTGCGATCATCGAAAATGTTCAGCGCGCCGATCTCAATCCGCTCGAAGAAGCTGAAGGTTATCGCGCCCTGATGGAAGAGTTCGGCAACAGCCAGGACGAGATCGCCAAAATCATCGGCAAGAGCCGGAGCCATGTCGCCAATACGGTGCGGCTTTTGAAACTGCCCGAAACGATAAAGTCCTACATTCACGCCGGTAAGCTTTCCGCCGGTCATGCCCGAATGTTGGTCGGGCAGCCTGATGCCGAGAGACTGGCCGAGGAAATCGTTGCCCGCGGACTCAATGTGCGTCAGGTCGAAAGCCTTGCGCGCGAATCGACTGAGCGCGGCGGTAAGACGCGCGGCGTCCGAGCGCTGCGCCGCGATGGGCGGAAAAACGCCAATCTTGTCGCGCTGGAAAAACGCATATCGGATGCGCTCGGGCTTGTCGTTAGCATTGACGAAGGCAAGCGCGGCGGCGTTCTGACAATCCGTTATCGTAGTCTTGATCAGCTCGATAACGTGCTGCGACGACTGGAAAAGCGCTAGCGCCTCGGAAGACGGCGGCAGGGAGGAACAAAAAAACCGGTCGCGCGGGCTAGCTTTTCACATTCTCAAGCACAGTCTCTTGGCGCCGAGATTGCGCCACTGTGCGCAGCAAAATAATGAGCTCGCCTTTAAGGGTGTCGGCTATTCCGCCGCGGCCTGGCCGCTGGACGATCCGAATCTCCGCTCGATGTAATCGACGACGATCTTCTTGAAATCGGTGGCGAGTGTCGGGCCGCGCAGCGTCATCGCCTTTTTGCCGTCGATGAAAACCGGGGCCGTCGGCTGCTCGCCGGTCCCCGGCAGTGAAATGCCGATATCGGCGTGTTTGGATTCGCCGGGGCCGTTGACGATGCAACCCATCACCGCGACGTTGAGTCCCTCCACGCCCGGATAACGGGTTTTCCATTCCGGCATGGAGTCGCGAATGAAGCTTTGGATATTGGCCGCGAGCTCCTGGAAAGTGGTGGAAGTCGTGCGGCCGCAGCCAGGACAGGCCGCGACCAACGGCACGAACGTGCGCAGACCCAAAGTCTGCAGCAATTCCTGCGCGACCTTCACTTCAAGCGTGCGATCGCCGTTCGGCTCGGGCGTAAGCGAAATACGTACCGTGTCGCCGATGCCTTGCTGCAGCAACACTCCCATAGCCGCCGATGAGGCAACGATTCCCTTCGAACCCATGCCCGCCTCGGTGAGGCCGAGATGCAAGGCGTAATCACAGCGTCGCGCTAGCTCGCTGTAAACCGCGATGAGATCTTGGACGGCAGACACCTTGGCCGAGAGAATGATCTTCGAGCGCGGTAGCCCGATTTCTTCGGCGCGCGCGGCCGACAACAACGCCGACTGCACCATCGCCTCGCGTGTCACGTCGCGGGCGTCGACAGGTTGGTTGGAACGCGCATTCTCGTCCATCAGATGCGTGAGCAGCTCCTGGTCGAGCGAGCCCCAATTGGCGCCAATGCGCACCGGCTTGTTGTGCCGGATTGCGGTCTCGACGATGGCGCTAAACTGTCGGTCCTTCTTTTCTTTGAAGCCGACATTGCCTGGATTGATGCGGTATTTGTCGAGCGCTTCGGCGCAAGCGGGGTGATCCGCCAGAAGCTTGTGGCCGATGTAGTGGAAATCGCCGACGATTGGTACATCAACGTTCATCTTGGCGAGCCGGTCTTTGATTTGAGGGACGGCGGCCGCCGCCTCGTCGCGATCCACGGTGATACGCACGATTTCCGAACCAGCGCGGGCCAAGGCCGCCACCTGTTTCGCTGTGGCCTCGGCATCGGCGGTGTCGGTATTGGTCATTGATTGCACCACGATCGGCGCGCCGCCGCCGACGGTTACAGCACCGACTTTGACGCCGATCGTGCAGTGCCTGGAGGCTGGGCGGGGAAACGCTATCATTAGCAATTCCTTAAGTCGATCAGTTACTTAAGAACAGGTTCCATTACTGCCGGCAGCGCCGGCAGCAGCGTGATGCCATGCATATAACGTCATCGCGGCCGATTGACGAGGAGGAGCCCGGCGGCGACTAGCGCGACTGCAATGGCAAAGGCCGGAGTGAGTGGCTCATTGAGAACGAGGTGACCCGCAGCCACGCCAAAAAGCGGCGTCAGGAAGGTGAAGACCGACAGCCGCGCAGCCGAATAACGGATAATCAACACGAACCAAATCGTAAAAGTGATGCTGACTACATAGATCGTCTGATAAGCAAAAGCGCCGAGCGCCAGCGCCGAAGGCGCCGTCGCAATATGTTCGCCGACAATCATTGCAGCGACGCCAAGGAGCGGCGCCGAGACGACCAGCTGGTAGAGCAGGGTCTTTTCGGCGCTGATCCGGTTGAGCGCGCTAGCTTTGATGGTGAGCGTGGTTGCCGCCCATGCGGCCGCGGCGCCGACCAGCATGATGTCGCCGACGGTTTGCCATGCAGTGTTCGCCGGCGTCGGCAAGCCGAAAGCAATGACGATGCCGAGGAAGGACAGCGCCAGGCCGAGCCATTGCGACAGGTGAAAATGGTCGCCGGGAACAAGCCATCGCGATCCGATCACCACAAAGAATGGCGCCAGATAGAGGAACAGAACGCCGCGTGTGGCGGTGGTCCAAACCAGACCGCGATAGATCAGCAGAAATTCAAGCGCGAACAGGAGGCCGGCAAGAATTCCGGCGCGCAGGGTACCGTCGCGTTTGAACAAAGGAATTCCGCGCGCCTGAGTCCAGACACCGACCAGGAGCGCTGCAATCACGGAACGCGCCGAGGATTGAATGAGCGGCGGAATGTCGTGGATCGCAAGTTTGATCGCGACATTGTTGAAACCCCAGCTCAGGCAAAGTCCGATTGTCACTGCGATCGCAGTTGCATCGAGCGGACGCGACGACGGAGGGGATGTCACTGTGATGATTTGATCTACGGGCTTATCTGTCGCGGCAATGGGCGCAAATGCCGGCAACTTCGATGAGCGGACTCTTCGGCGAAAAGCCGACCGCGCGTGAGGAGGCCTTCAGCGCTTCGGCGGCCGCTCCGCCCGGCGCTTCGCCGACCGCGCCGCACTTCTCGCAAATGAGGAAAATGACAAGATCGTCGCCGCCGTGATTGTGCACACAAGCGACAAAGGCGTTGCGGCTCTCGATACGGTGGACGAGACCATTGTCGCACAGGAAATCGAGCGCGCGGTAGATCGTGATCGGCGCCGGACGCGTCTTCTGCTGCAGCCGATCGATGATTTCGTAGGCTCCAAGTGGGCGATGGCTCGTCAACAAAGCTTCGAGCACTTGCCGGCGCATCGGGGTGAGCCGCTGGGCACGCGCGGCGCATTGCGCTTCGGCGTGCGCAATGGCGGCGCTGGTGCAGCGCTCGTGATCGTGATCCGGGGCGGGGAAAATTGCCGGCGACATGGTTGCCTGGACCTATGTGCTGTGCGGCCCGCGCTGGAGCAACGCCGCACCGGCAGTCTAATGGATCGCCCGCCGATCGAAAAAAGCCATTTCGCAAAGCGATCCCCACCCCAATTTTATATTGCACTGCAGCAAAAAGGAGCCCACATTCTCGGGCAGAATGCGAGGTTTGCCACCCCAACAAGCGGAAACACTCATGCTGCAAGGAAAATCGGCGCTCGTCACCGGCTCCACCTCGGGCATCGGCCTCGCCATCGCCCGTGCGCTGGCCGCGCAGGGCGCCAATATCACCATCAACGGCTTTGGCGACAAAGTCGCGATCGAAAAAGAGCGGACGGCGATCGAGAACGACTACAAGGTCAAGGCAATTTACTCGCCCGCCGACATGAGCAAACCCGGCGAGATAGCGGATATGGTTCGCACCAGCGAGAAGACCTTCGGCTCGGTCGATGTGCTCGTCAACAATGCCGGCATCCAATTCGTCTCGCCGATCGAGGAGTTTCCGGTCGAGAAATGGGATCAGATTATCGGCATCAATCTGTCGTCGGCCTTTCATACGATCCGCGCCGCCGTGCCTGGAATGAAATCGCGAAAATGGGGTCGAATTATCAATACGGCATCCGCACATTCGCTGGTCGCCTCTCCGTTCAAAGTCGCCTACGTGTCCGCCAAGCACGGCCTTGCCGGACTGACCAAGACGGTCGCGCTCGAACTCGCAACTTTCGGCATCACCTGCAACTGCATCAGCCCGGGCTATGTATGGACGCCGCTCGTTGAAAAACAGATTCCCGATACTGCGAAAGCTCGCGGCATAACCGAGGAGCTGGTCAAACGCGACGTTTTGTTGGCGGCGCAGCCGACAAAGGAATTCGTCACTGTCGAGGAGGTCGCCGATCTCGCCGTTTATCTTTGCTCCGATGCGGCAAAAGCGATCACTGGCGCCAACCTTTCCATAGACGGCGGCTGGACGGCGCAATAGCGCGCTTCGGCTTAATCGCTGAGGCAAATCGAAGCGCGCGACGCTAATTTCGCATTTCCGCTGTGTGTCGTCGGCTCGGTCGAGCAGACGCGGAAGGTCATGCTTGATGAAAAACATCTTGTCCTCGCTGATGCCCGCCCGCGGAGCGGAGCAAAGAGTATCGGCGACCACCAAACGCATAAATCTGGCGCTGCAAGGTGGCGGCGCACACGGCGCTTTTACCTGGGGCGTGCTCGATCAAATTCTCAGTGATGAACGGCTCAGCATCGAGGGAATCTCTGGTACTTCCGCCGGCGCTGTGAATGCCGTCATGCTCGCAGACGGGATCTGCCGCGGCGGGCGCGAAGAAGCGCAGAAACGGCTCGCCGACTTCTGGCGTTCGGCATCGAGCACCGGCAATCTTCCGGCATTGCAGCGCACGGTCGTGGAGCGGCTGCTATCTTTCACGCCGCTCGAGGGCACGCCAGTCCAAGCCTGGTTCAATGCCTTGTCGCGTTATTTTTCGCCTTATGACGTTAATCCGCTCAACATCAATCCATTGAAGGATCTCATCGAGCGTTTTGTCGATTTTGAAACGCTTCGCGCCAACACCGATCTGCAGCTGTTCATCTCGGCGACCAATGTGCAGACCGGGCGCGTGCGAATCTTCCCGCGCGACAAGATCACGGCCGATGCGGTGATGGCATCCGCCTGTCTACCGCTGTTGTTTCGCGCCGTGGAAATCGATGGCGTGCCCTATTGGGATGGCGGCTATCTCGGCAACCCGGTGATCTTTCCGTTCTTTCGCACCACGGCGACCGAGGACGTGCTCGTCGTGCAAATAAACCCGCTGGTCCGGCAATCGACGCCGACGTCCTCGAGCGAGATTATGAATCGCATCAACGAGATCACGTTCAACTCATCGCTTATTGCCGAATACCGCGCCATCGAGTTCGTTGCGCGCCTGATCGATCAAGGCAAGCTGCCGCGCGGTATTGGCCCTGGGGAATATCGCCGCATCAACGTGCATCGCATCGTGCTCGACCGCTTCGGCACGCATCTCGATACGTTCAGCAGGCTCTCCACCGATTATGACTTTTTCGACATGCTTCACCTCAGCGGCAAACGCGCGGCGCGGCGTTTCCTTGACGACCACTTCGACGATATCGGCGTAAAGAGCACGGTCGACCTGCGCGCCGAGGCGCAAGCCGAATGGGCGTGATAGATTTGTGGCCAAGGCATAGCTCAAGTCAGCGGCCATGCCTGAAGAAATGCGAGCCGTAATCCCCGGCATCGCGCCGCTTGTCACCGCAGCGGTCGGCGCGGCGCGGCTTGACGTCTGCGTTGCCGACATCACCACGCTTGCCGCGGATGCGATCGTCAATGCCGCGAATCGCACCCTGCTCGGCGGCGGCGGGGTCGACGGCGCGATCCATCGCGCCGCCGGCCCGGATCTGCTCGCCGAATGCCGAACGCTCGGCGGCTGCGACACCGGTTCGGCGAAGATTACGCGCGGCTTTAGGCTGCCGGCGAAGCACGTCATCCACGCCGTCGGCCCGGTTTGGCGAGGAGGGGTGGGCGGCGAGGACGAGTTGCTCGCGTCCTGTTATCGAACCGCCCTCGCCCTTGCTGCCACGTATCGCCTAACATCCATTGCCTTTCCCGCGATATCGACTGGCGTCTACGGATTTCCGGCTGATCGGGCGGCGCGTATTGCGGTCGGTACAGTCACCGCCGACCTCGCTGGATCCGACCGCGGCATCACGCAAATCGTTTTCTGCTGCTTTGCTCAGGGCGCGGCCGATCACCATCTGACCGCCTTTACCGAGCTCGGCTTGGCCTGACGAATCTCGCGGGAATTAGGCCCCCCTTCTCGTCAATTGAAGCCCGGCCGTTCCGCACAAATTTGACTTGCAGAATTAATAAGTCAGCTTATATTATGCAAGCTTCTATAACCAGATTTCGCCATGGCCCCGCGCTCGCTCAATCGAGAATTTGCTTTCTTGCTCAACGATGTAGCTCGCATGCTGCGGACCTATGCCGACCACAAAGCCGGACAGTTCGGCATTACGCGAGCACAGTGGACAGTGCTCGCTCGCCTCGACCGCTTCGAAGGCCTCAAGCAATCGGAACTCGCCGAAATGCTGGACCTGCAGCCGATCACGCTGACGCGTCTTTTGGATCGTCTGTGTGCCAGCGGGTTGATCGAGCGCCGGCCGGACCCGAACGATCGCCGCGCCAACCGCCTCTACCTCACAGCGGCCGCTCGCCCGCTGCTCGAGCGGCTCGGTGAGCTCGGCGAAGAGCTGACCGCAACCGCGCTTGCAGGCGTGGACCGCGCCGCCGTGGAGCGCATGGTCGCCGAGCTTGCGACCGTGAAAGAAAACTTAAGGCAAGCCAATGCGCAACGCACTGTCACCGCGCCCGCCGGAGAACGGCGTTATGGCTGAGACCGTTCTAAAAATCGTTCCCAGAAAACGCGACGAAACGCCGGACCGGGTCAGAACGCTGCCGACCGAACCGGCCACCACACCGGCCGACTCTAAGATCAAACGCATGCGCCAAAGGCCGCGATGGCCTTTGACGCGTAAGGAGCGAGTACGCTGGGCACTGTTTGCCCTTCTGCCGCTTGTGCTGATCCTGGGCGGCTATTGGTACGTCACCGGCGGCAAAATCATGTCGACCGATGACGCCTACGTGAATGCACGGAAAGTCGGAATTTCGACGGACGTTGCCAGCATCGTGCAGGCGGTTGATGTCACCGACAACGAGCACGTTAGCGCAGGGCAGGTACTCTATCGGCTCGATCCGAAGCAATTTCAAATCGCGCTCGACAACGCCAACGCCAATCTCAAACAGATGGCTCTGTCGATCGATGCAATGAAGCAGGACTACCAGCATATGCTCAGCGACGCGGCGGCGGAGGAGGCGCAGGTCGCGCTCGATCAAACAAATTACGATCGCGACGCAAAACTGTTGCGTAGCGGCACGGTTTCACAGGCCGTCTACGACCAGGCGCAATACACTTTGCAAACCAATAAGAGCAAGCTCGATTCGTTGCGCCAGCAAGCGCAGACGCAGCTCGCCCGGCTGAGCGGTGATCCCAGTATTCCGACAACCGAGCATCCGCGATACCGCCAAGCGCAGGCTCAAGTAGCGGAAGCACAGCGCGAACTCGATCATACCGTAGTTAGGGCGCCATTCTCCGGCACGGTGACTGACGTGCCCAGCATAGCGCCGGGTAAATATCTCGCCGCCTCGACGACCGCGTTCTATCTCGTCGACACCGACCACGTTTGGGTCGACGCCAACCCGAAGGAAACGGATTTGACCTATGTCCGAGCCGGCCAACCGGCGATCGTGACGGTCGACACCTATCCGAATGTCGTTTGGCACGGCACAGTCGAGAGTATAAGTCCATCCGCAGCGCAAGAATTCTCGCTGCTGCCGGCGCAAAATACTAGCGGCAATTGGGTCAAGGTTGTTCAGCGCGTTCCAATGCGCGTGCGGGTAGATACCAACGATCCAAAGCTACCGCCGCTGCGCGCCGGGATAAGCGTCGAGGTCGATGTCGATACCGCTCACGCCCGCGGGTTACCGCATTTCCTGACAGCGCTGTTCCGAGGCTGAACTATGATCGTCGAGCGCGCAACGGAGCGCACCAATCGCGGCGCGATTACGCTTTGCGTCATTCTCGCCACTCTGATGCAGGCGCTGGATACGACTATTGCCAATGTCGCGCTGCCCTACATGCAAGGCAGTGTCTCGGCGAGCCAAGATCAGATCGATTGGGTGCTAACGTCTTACATCGTTGCTGCGGCTATTATGACGCCGCCAACCGGCTTTCTCGCTGGCCGTTTCGGATCCAAGCGTCTCTTCCTCGTCTCTATCGGAGGCTTCACGCTCGCCTCCATGCTCTGCGGCATGGCGCAATCGTTAACGCAAATTGTGTTGTTCCGGCTGATGCAAGGCGCGTTCGGTGCGGCCCTGGTCCCCCTGTCACAGTCCGTCCTGTTCGATATCTATCCAAAGGAACGCCAAGGATTCGCCATGGGGCTGTTTGGCGTCGGCGTCATGGTGGGCCCCGTGCTGGGGCCGGTGCTCGGCGGTTGGCTCACCGAAAATTACAGTTGGCGTTATGTCTTCTACATCAACTTGCCGATTGGCATTATCGGCCTAATCGGTATGAGCGTGTTCCTGCCCGAAACCAAGCGCAATACGAGCGCGAAGCTCGACTGGCTAGGGTTCGGCACGTTGAGCGTCGCGCTCGGCGCGCTTCAGGTCCTGCTCGACCGCGGGGAAATCAAGGATTGGTTTAGCTCTGGCGAAATCGTCGTGGAGGCGATCGTCGCGGCGTGTGCGCTCTATCTGTTCCTTGTTCATACCTTCACGACGGAAGAGCCTTTTGTGCGGCCGGCGCTGTTTCGGGATCGCAATTTTGCGGCCGGCGTGATTTTCGTCGCCGTCATCGGCCTCACTTACTATGCTTCGCTGGCGCTGCAGCCGCCCTATCTGCAAAATCTCATGAATTATCCGGTCGTAACCGCCGGCATCATCATGGGCCCGCGCGGGATCGGTACCATGGTTGCGATGCTCATTGTCGGTCGTCTGGTGGGTCGCCTGGATACGCGACTGTTGCTTGCTATTGGTCTTGGACTTACGGCCTGGTCGTTCCACGCCATGACCGGCTGGACGCCGGACGTTTCGCAAGCCGAGATCGTCCGCGTTAGTGTAGTGCAAGGCGTCGGTCTCGGCTTTGTTTTTGTTCCGCTAAGCGCAGCGACATTGTCAACGCTATCGCCCGAGCAGCGCACCGAAGGCGCCGGCTTCTACAATCTGTCGCGTAATATTGGATCCAGCGTCGGCATTTCCGTGGTCAATGCATTGCTGACGCGTAATACGCAGGTCAATCACGCCTCGATCGCGGAGCATGTGACGGCGGTGAACCGTGGCCTGGAAAATCCCGCCATTCAGCATTTTTGGGATCCTTTTTCGGCCGCTGGCAGGACGGCGCTCGATGCGGTCATCACCCAACAGGCACAGATCATCGCCTATATTGACGATTACAAGCTGCTGATGATTGCAACCTTGGCGGTACTGCCGCTGTTGCTGGTGCTCAAGCGCCGGTCGGACGGCAATTCAGGCAGTCAAGTGCCGCTTTTGGACTAGCGCCGGCTCGCGTGTGTGGGCGCTGGTTCTTGGAGTCGCCAAAGGCCTCCGCGGAACGCGGACTTTACTCGGCCGCGCCACCTGCCGCCGCCTCGCGTGGCTCGCCGCCTTCCGCCTTTTGCTTAGCTTCGAGATCCTCGCCGGTCTGCTGATCAACCGCCTTCATCGACAAACGCACCTTGCCGCGCTCGTCGAAGCCGAGCAGCTTCACCTTCACCTTGTCGCCTTCCTTGACGACATCAGTGGTCTTCTGCACGCGCCGCGGCGCCAGTTGACTGATGTGCACAAGCCCATCCTTGGCACCGAAAAAGTTCACGAAGGCGCCGAAGTCCATGACCTTGACGACGGTGCCTTCGTAGATGTGGCCGACCTCGGGTTCCGAGGCGATCGACTTGATCCAGTTGATCGCCGCTTTGATCGATTCCGCCTTCGCGGAGGCGACCTTTACGGTGCCGTCGTCGGAGATGTCGATCTTGGCGCCAGTCTTTTCCACGATCTCGCGGATGACCTTGCCGCCCGAGCCGATGACTTCGCGGATCTTGTCGACCGGGATCGAGAATACTTCGATCCGCGGTGCGTGCTCGCCGAGCTCAGCGCGAGCGGAAGTGATGGCCTTGCCCATTTCGCCGAGAATGTGCATCCGCCCGTCCTTGGCCTGGGCAAGCGCGATCCGCATGATCTCTTCGGTGATACCCGCGATCTTAATGTCCATCTGCAGCGAGGTAACGCCGCGTTCGGTGCCGGCGACCTTGAAATCCATGTCGCCGAGATGATCCTCATCGCCAAGGATATCGGAGAGAACGGCGAAACGTTCCTCCTCCTTGATCAGGCCCATCGCGATGCCCGCGGTCGGACGCTTGAGAGGCACGCCGGCGTCCATCAACGACAGCGACGTGCCGCATACCGTTGCCATCGACGATGAGCCGTTAGATTCAGTGATCTCGGAAACGACCCGGATCGTATAGGGGAACTCGGTGTGCGGCGGCAGCACCGGATGGATGGCTCGCCAGGCGAGCTTGCCGTGACCGATCTCACGGCGGCCGGGCGCGCCAAGCCGACCAGTCTCGCCCACGGAGAACGGCGGGAAATTGTAGTGCAGGAGAAAGGTCTCCTTATACGTGCCTTGCAAGGCGTCGACGAATTGCTCGTCTTCGCCGGTGCCAAGCGTGGCCACCACCAGAGCCTGAGTTTCGCCACGCGTGAACAAGGCCGAACCATGGGTGCGCGGCAACACGCCGACCTCGCAGCTGATCGGCCGGACGGTCTTCACGTCGCGCCCGTCGATGCGCGTGCCGTTGTCGAGAATGTTCCAGCGAACGATTTTTGCCTCGAGCTCCTTAAACACGCTCGCGACCTGTGGCGGAGGATATTTCGGCTCCGCGACGTCGGGCGGACAGAAATGACCTATCACTCGTTCTTTTGCGGCATCGATCGCCTTGTGCCGCGCCACCTTCTCGGGAATGGCGTAAGCGGCGCGTAAGTCCTTCTCGATTAGCCCGAGCATTTCCTTTTCCAGCGCGACGTTGTCCGACACCACGAGCTCGCGCGGCTCCTTCGCCGCCTTCTCGGCGAGCTTGATGATGGCATCGATCACCGGCTGGAAATGCCGGTGCCCAAACATCACGGCGCCGAGCATGATTTCCTCGGACAGCTCTTTGGCTTCCGATTCGACCATGAGGACTGCGTCTTGCGTGCCGGCGACGACGAGGTCGAGCTGGCTTTCGCTCATTTCGTCGATCTGCGGGTTGAGTACATATTCGTTGTTAATGAAGCCGACGCGCGCCGCGCCGATCGGTCCCATGAATGGAACGCCCGAGAGCGTAAGCGCCGCCGATGCCGCGACCATCGCCAGAATGTCGGGATCATTTTCCAGATCGTGCGACAGCACTGTCACGATCACCTGGGTATCGCAGCGCCAGCCGTCGGCGAACAATGGCCGTACCGGACGATCGATCAGTCGCGAAACCAACGTCTCTTTTTCGGTCGGCCGCGCTTCGCGTTTGAAATAGCCGCCGGGAATACGGCCAGCCGCGTAATATTTTTCCTGGTAATTGCAGGTCAGCGGAAGGAAATCGATTCCTTCTTTCGGCTGCTTGGCGGCAACTACCGTCGCGATCACGGTGGTGTCGCCGTATGAGGCGAATACTGCGCCGTCGGCCTGACGCGCGAGTCTGCCGGTCTCTAGCTTGAGCTGGCGGCCACCCCAATCAAGTTGTACACGATGAGCATTGAACATAGCGATTGTCTCTCTTGGTTTTCGCGAAAGGGCGAAAGCCAAAAGCAAGACGGCGAGAGGCTGTCATCACCGCAGCGTAGCTGCGGTGCTTTTTCAGCATCCGGCGATCCTGCCATGGCCTTCGGACCTTTCTACATGCGGACGGGCACTGCCCGTCCCGGAATCGGCAGCTTCGCTGCCGGGTATGGCGGCTGCATCACGCACGCCGCCGAGCGCGCGGCTTTCTTCCGCGCGCAAATGGTCAACGACGAATGCCAAGCCGTTCAATCAGCCCCTTGTAACGGCCATCGTCGGTGCGTTGCAGATAGTCCAAAATCTGGCGCCGTTGCGAGACGAGCTTCAACAGCCCGCGTCGCGAATGGTTGTCTTTCACATGCGTCTTGAAGTGTTCCGTCAAATTATTGATACGCTCCGACAGCAGCGCGACCTGCACCTCGGGCGAACCGGTATCGTCGGATTTGACGGCATACGTCTTGATAAGCTCCGCCTTACGTGCGGCTGTTATCGACATCGTCTCACCAACCTTTGTTTCTGCCGGCACAACCAACGATGCCGGTTAAGTTAAACACGCGGCGAGGAACGATTTCCCCCTGCTCAACCTCGGCGATGGCCACCAATTGGCCGCTGCAAGCGACCTGAACCATGCCGCGGACAATGGGAGCGTCCCGTCCGCGCAACAATACGGCTTGACCCCTCTGGAGCCTTGCCGCGTCTGCCGGGCTCACGGCCAGCGCCGGGATGTCGTCCAGCGCGGTCTCGATCGGCAGGAGCGCGTCGGCGAAGTGTCCTTCGCCAGCGGCTGCTCTATGGCACAAAGACCGCACTTGTTCCAGGGGTATCATGTCATTTTCGCCAAACGGCCCGACCCGGCCACGGCGCAGGCTGCAAACATGCCCAAACGCCCCGAGCGCTCGGCCGAGGTCACGCGCGAGCGAGCGAATGTATGTTCCCTTGCCGCATTCGGCGGTCAGCACAGCGTGGTCGGGGTCTGGGATTTCAATCAAATCAAGCCGGTGAATCGTGACGGCACGCGGTGCGAGTTCGACGACTTCACCGTCGCGCGCCAAATCATAGGCGCGTTCGCCCTCGAGCTTCACCGCGGAAAAGCGTGGCGGAACCTGCTCGATAGTGCCGGTGAAGCGCACCAATAATCCTTCAATCGCGCCGCGGTCGGGACGCTCATCGCTGGTCGCGACGACCCGACCCTCCGCATCATCGGTATCGCGCTCCTCGCCCCAGCGAATGGTGAAGCGATAGGTCTTTCTCCCATCGAAAACGAACGGCACGGTCTTGGTCGCTTCACCGAGTGCGATCGGCAGGCATCCTGAAGCCAGCGGGTCAAGGGTTCCGGCATGGCCGGCGCGGCGAGCCGCAAACAGATGTTTGATGACCGAGACCGCATGGGTGGAGGTTATGCCGACCGGCTTGTCGAGCACGAGCCAGCCGTGAACGTCGCGTTTTTGGCGCTTGACGCGGCTTGCCGGCGTGGCGTGTGCGTTCTCGCCGTCGGGTTTAGCAAGTGGGCTGGTCGGCGCATTCATGATTTGGAAACCATAAGTCGCAGAAACCGCCATGCGGCGGCGGTCAAATGGTGCGCGGCGCACGCCGATTCGCCGAAAAAGCTGTCTACCTTGCCCATTATTTCTCGTTGCGGCTCCGCAGATCGCGCTGGACCGCAGGTGTTCGCAAAAGCTTCTCTATCCGTTCCGCTTCGTCGAATCGCTCGTCGATGCGAAATCGGATTTCGGGTGCAAATTTCAGGTTAACGCGCCGCGCGATCTCGCCGCGGACGTACCGGTTGTTACGCTCCAGTGCGTCGAGCACTTCCTGTTCGTCGCGCCCGCCAAGCGGCATGATGTAAATAGTCGCCAGTCGCAGATCGGCTGTGACGCGGACTTCGGGGACGGTGATCATGTGATGTTCGATCACCGGATCATGAACCTCTCCGCGCGCCAGCATGTCGGCGAGCTCGTGACGAATCAATTCGCCGACTCGCAGCTGTCGCTGCGAAGCTCCGGCTGATTGATCGCGATGATGCCGGCGGCTCATGAGTGAAATCCGGATGCCTTTCGTGATGGCCGATTTGCCCCGGCCGTCCTGATGTTAGCGGTCGTGAAGTTTGGGACATGAGCGCCCGTCACGGGGTCGGGCAAATCGGCTGTCAAAGCGTCCGCTGGATCGTCTCCACGCGGTAACACTCGATAATGTCGCCTACCTTCATGTCCTGATAATTCTCGAATGCCATGCCGCATTCCTGACCGGCAACCACCTCGCGCGCGTCTTCCTTGAAGCGCTTGAGCTGCGACAGCTTACCCTGGTGGACAACAACGCTGTCGCGGATGAGTCGAACATTGGCGCCGCGCTCCACGGTGCCATCGGTGACACGACAACCGGCAACATTGCCGACCTTCGACACTTTGAAGATTTCGAGAATAACGGCATTGCCGAGCATGGTCTCGCGCAGGGTCGGCGCGAGCAATCCCGACATCGCCTTCTTCACGTCGTCGACGAGATTATAGATGATATCGTAATAGCGAATTTCGACGCCAGCCTGCTCGGCGGCCTCGCGCGCTTCCTTATGCGCCCGCACATTGAAGCCGATCACCGCAGCGTTGGAAGCTTCCGCGAGCGTAACGTCGGATTCGGTGATGCCGCCGACGCCGGCAAAGATGACGCGAGCCGCCACTTCGTCAGTCGATAGCTTTTCCAGCGCTCCGACGATCGCTTCGATCGAACCCTGCACGTCGGCTTTGACAACCAGCGGGAATTCCTTGCGGCCGGCGGTCTTGAGCTGATTCATCATCTGCTCGAGCGAACCGCGCATACCAGTCTGCCGCGCCGCCATCTTTTCGCGCTTCTGACGGTCGCGGTAATCGGTAATTTCTCGCGCCCGCGCTTCGGTGTCGACAACCGCAAGCCGGTCGCCCGCCTCCGGCGTGCCATTGAAGCCAAGTACTTCCACGGGCATCGATGGCCCGGCAGCGACCACCGAATGGCCGGTATCTGAGGCCAAGGCGCGCACCCGGCCCCACTCGCTGCCGGCCACCACGATGTCGCCGGGCTTGAGCGTGCCACGCTGCACGAGGACGGTGGCAACCGGACCGCGGCCGCGATCAAGGCGCGCTTCGATCACGGTGCCTTCGGCAGGACGGTTCGGGTTTGCTTTGAGTTCCAGCACCTCGGCTTGCAGCGCAATCGTATCAAGAAGCTTGTCGAGATTGATTTTCTCCTTGGCGGAGACTTCGAGTTCAAGCACATCGCCGCCGAGCGATTCGACCTGGATCTCATGCTGCAGCAGTTCGGTGCGCACGCGCTCCGGTTTGGCGTCCGGCCTGTCGATTTTATTGATCGCAACGATGATCGGTACTTTCGCCGCTTTCGCGTGATGGATCGCTTCGACGGTTTGCGGCATCACGCCGTCATCGGCGGCGACCACAAGCACGACGATGTCGGTGACCTTGGCGCCGCGCGCACGCATTGCGGTAAAGGCAGCGTGGCCGGGCGTGTCGATGAAGGTAATTCGACCGCCCGACGGCGAGGTCACCTGATAGGCTCCGATATGCTGCGTGATGCCGCCGGCTTCGCCGGCGGCTACCTCGGTCGAGCGGATGGCATCGAGCAGCGAAGTCTTGCCGTGGTCGACGTGGCCCATGATAGTGACGACCGGCGCACGCGGCTGCAGGCTTTCCGGCGGATCCGAAGCGTCGAACATGCCTTCTTCGACGTCGGCCTCGGCGACGCGCCGCACTGTGTGGCCAAGTTCTTCCGCGATCAATTGTGCAGTGTCAGCATCGATCGTGTCGGTGATCTTGGCCATATGACCCTGTTGCATGAGGATGCGGACCACATCCACCGATCGCTCGGCCATGCGATTGGCGAGCTCCTGGATGGTGATCGTCTCTGGAATGATCACCTCACGCGCAATTTTTTCCTTGGGCTCGGTGTCGCGATGGCCGGTCTTGCGCAGGACGCGGCGCCGGAACGCGGCTTCGGATCGCTCGCGCTCCTCGCCTGCGGAAAAAGCGTTAACGACGGTCAGTCGGCCGCGACGCTTTTCGCCGCCGCCTCGCGCTGGTCTGGGCGCTGCGGCCGGCCGAGCGGCCGCGCCGCGCCTGGCTGTGCGCGGCGCCTCGTCGTCGTCGGCCTCTAATGCCGGACGGGCGCCGGGCTTTCCAACCACGGTATCGGCGCCGAAGCGCTTTTTTGCAACTTCGTCGGCTTTGCGCCGTGTTTCCTCATCATGCTTGCGGCGCTCTTCTTCTTCACGCTTGCGCGTTTCCGCCGCCGCGCGCTCGGCACGGTCGGTTTCCTCGCGCGAGCGGCGGACCTTGGCTTCTTCCTCGGCGCGCTCGCGCTCTTCGTGTTCACGCAGCCGCGCGTCGGCGAGCGCATGAGCGCGGGCGTTGCGCTCGTCGTCGGTTAGCGTGCGCAGGACGACGCCGGACGCTTTTGGTGCGGCCGCCGGAGCGGCGCTTGGTGCTGTCGCAGCGGTACTGCCAGTCGCCCTAAGCGGCGCGCCGGCCCGCTTAACCGCGGTTCCGCGTTCCGGGGCAGCCGGCTCGGCTTTGGCCTCGCCCGGACCAGGAACGCGACGTTTGACCTTCTCGACCACGACCGCCTTGCTGCGACCATGGCTGAAGCTTTGACGCACGACGCCCTGTTCGACGCTGCTGCGCTTTAGCGTCAGCGTCTTGGTCGGGGTCACGCTCAGCTTGTCGCCGCTATTTTTCGTGGTCTCACTCATTCCGATACAGTTCCGTACCTATCAGTCTTTGCGCGCCAGCCCAGGCCCAGATTCACCGCGTTCCGGGCCGGATTCTTCGGCGAATTCGCCGTTTCGAAACCGCTCCAAGCGCCGTAATCGGGCCATAAACGTCTCGCTCGCCCGGCCGGCGAGCAGGGCTGCATGTATCACATTTGGGCGCCCCAGTGCCAAATCCAATTGGGCGGAGGTCAATATTCGAACCACCCGCACCGCTTCGGCTTGCCGGCGTTGTCGTAGGGCGGAACCAAGCTTGTTAACGCCGTCCGGAGCCGCTTCGGCTGCATGTACAAGTGCAGCGACGCACTCGCGCGCCAATGCGCTTCCAATCCTGGCAAAGCCAATGACAACCAAGCCGGTTTTGTGCGCCATCGCCAAGGCATCGAGCGCGGCGGTTTCGAGTAAACGCTCGGTTTGCGCTGCCAAATCGGCGGCAAGGCACACGTCTCGCCGGAATCCACGCGCAAAAGCGCTGGCCTTGATTGCCTGATCGAGTGCTCGTCGTGTCGCGGTCACCCACACGCCGCGGCCCGGCAGGTTGCGTTTGAGGTCGGCGACAGCTTCGCCATTTGGCGCGACGACAAAGCGGATCATTGTTTCGACTGGCCGCACTTCGCGCGTGGCGACGCAAAGCCGCTCAAGTCCACGCGATCGCGGTCCATGGTCCAACTCGATGTCGTTCGAGCGTGCCAGCATTGGGGAAAGTCAATCCTCCCGTTCAGGGCTGCGGCGCGGTCGCAGCTGGCTCCTCGACGGCAAGCGCAGCGAGATCTGCCTCGCTGACCCAGCCGGCTTTGACCCGAGCGCGCATGATGAGCGCTTCCGCCTCATCCCGGCTCAATTCCATGCCGTCAAGGATGCCCGGTTGGCGCACGGCCTCGCCGTCTTTGCGTTCAGTCCAACCGACAAGATCGTCGGTGGCGCAGCCGGCGAGATCTTCGACCGTCTTAGTGCCGTTTTCGCCGAAACGCACCAACATGGCCGTCGTGACGCCCTCGACTTCCTTGAGCGCGTCTTCAACGCCGAGCTCACGGCGCTTGGCGTCAAGCTCAGCCTCGATCCGGGCAAGATACTCCTGCGCGCGGTTTTGCAACTCAGCCGCGGTGTCCTCGTCAAAGCCTTCGATGCTGGCGATTTCCTTGGCGTCGACCATCGCCAACTCTTCGACCGAGTTAAAGCCCTCCGAAGCCAGCAACTGACCGATCACCTCGTCGACATTAAGGGTGTCGATGAACATTCGCGTGCGATTCTCGAACTCGGCTTGGCGACGTTCGGATTCTTCCTGTTCGGTGAGGATATCGATGTCCCAGCCCGTGAGCTGCGACGCCAGCCGCACGTTTTGGCCGCGCCGGCCGATGGCGAGCGAAAGCTGTTGATCAGGGACAACGACCTCGATGCGCTCGCGCTCTTCGTCCAGAACCACTTTGGCGACTTCGGCGGGCGCCAGCGCGTTGACTACAAAAGTAGCGATATCGTGCGACCAGGGAATGATATCGATTTTCTCGCCCTGCAGCTCATTAACGACCGCTTGCACGCGCGAGCCGCGCATGCCGACGCAGGCGCCGACCGGATCGACAGAGGAATCGCGGGACACAACGGCGATTTTCGCGCGCGATCCCGGATCGCGAGCCACCGCCTTGACCTCGACGATGCCGTCGTAGATTTCCGGCACTTCTTGCGCGAACAGTTTGGCCATGAACTGCGGATGCGTGCGCGACAGGAAAATCTGCGGGCCGCGCGGCTCGCGCCGAACATCATAGATGTATGCACGGATCCGGTCGCCGTTGCGGAACACTTCACGCGGCAGCATTTCATCGCGCCGCACGATCGCCTCGCCGCGGCCGAGATCGACGACGACGTTGCCGTACTCAACTCTTTTGACGATGCCGTTGACGATGTCACCAATGCGATCCTTGTACTCGTCATATTGGCGATCGCGCTCGGCTTCACGGACCTTCTGCACGATCACTTGCTTTGCCGACTGCGCGGCAATCCGGCCATATTCGAGCGGCGGCAGCGGGTCGGCGATGGTGTCGCCAATTTGTGCCGCGGGATGTCGCCGTCGCGCATCGTCGAGACTGATCTGCGTTGCCGGGTTTTCGACGGTGTCAACCACGAGCATGTGACGAGATAGATGCAACTCGCCGCTTTTCGGATCGATTTCGGCGCGGACTTCGGTCTCGCTGCCGTATCGCGAGCGCGCCGCTTTAGCGATCGCATCTTCCATGGCGCCGAGCACGATCTTGCGATCGATCGCTTTTTCACGCGCGACCGCGTCGGCGATCTGCAAAAGTTCGAGCCTGTTGGCGCTAACGGTCGCCATTGGTCACTCTCCTTGGTTTGGTCCCTGTTTGCTCTTGCGCAGCGATTCGGAAATCAGCGCGTCGGTGAGAACGAGCCTGGCTTCCGCCATATCGTCGATACGCAGCAAAATGTCGTCGGCTTCTTCACAACGAATGCGGGCGCATTCGCCCGCGGTGCCGTGGAGCTCGCCACGGAACCGTTTGCGGCCTTCGATTGGCGCCTGCATTTCAATTTGCGCGGTGTGGCCGGCATAGCGGTCGAAGTCGGACCGGCGCACCAGGGGGCGATCGATGCCGGGCGACGAGATTTCCAGGCGATAGGAACCCTCGATCGGATCGGCGACATCGAAAACCGGCGACAGCGCGCGCGAGACGGCTTCACAGTCCTCAATCGTCATCGTTCCGTCGGGCCGCTCGGCCATGATCTGCACGGTGCAACCGGCAAAGCCGGATATTCGGACGCGGACCAGGCGATAACCAAGCCCGGCGAGCACCGGCTCGGCTAGCGCAGCAACGCGCGCCGCCCGTCCCGGCTCGGTTATCAGCCTGGGTTCCCGGGCAAAATCAGGACTTTCGAAGTCGCTCGATCTATCTTCCATCGTCTTAAGCAGTGCTATCGACCGTATCGCGGTGGTCCTGCATTGGACCTCAAGCTCGCCTTGGTCCTGTCCGCTTATGATCGCATTCCGGGTCACACATGGTCACTCGGCTATTCTCGCTGCAAGCGCCGCCTGGCCTCAGGTAATAAAAAAGAGCGGGTCCCGGGGGGCCCACTCTCAAAATCGTTCGGATAATCCGACCGTTATGAGGTATCCATGACGGATGTCGCAAATATAGCGTTTTATCGGCCCTTTGCAAGGGCGTCTTCTTTAATGGGCCAGCAAATAAACGGCCGGTAGCCAACAGCTGCGGCGGCCGCTAGTGCACGAACTGTTCGTCTCGGCTGGCAGATTCATAGTTTGCCGAAAAGCAAAAAACACGACGAGCGTTGTTCCCGCGTGGCCTTGGCGTGATAGCGGGTGCCAACAAAGCCGGGCCAGGGATTGCGCCAATCGTCGGCGCACTGTGCCGTCCACGCGAAATGGGGGGAGCGAATGAGTCGCTGCAACGTCCAGGCGGCGTAATCGGCGACGTCAGTCACAAAACGAAATTCACCGCCAGGGCGAAGAATACGCGCCAATTGTTCGACCATTTCATCTTGAACAAATCGGCGCTTCCAATGCCGGCGTTTCGGCCAAGGATCAGGATGAATGAGATCGATCCGCCGGAGTGACGACGCCGGAAGCCAAGCAATTAAGTTAACCGCATCATCAAAATGCAAGCGAATGTTCCGGAGGCCTTCGGTTTCAATCGCCGCAAGCGCCTTGGCCATGCCGTTGACGAATGGTTCAACGCCGAGAAAGCCGGTTTGCGGATGTGCCTTAGCTTCGGCGAGCATTGCTTCGCCCCCGCCGAAGCCTATCTCCAGACAAACCGCGGCTACCGGCTGGTCGGGAAACAACGACGCCAGTTCGGCCGGTGCGGGGCTTTTGAGATCGATCGCAAGACGCGGCAGCAGCGTTTCAAACAGCCCCGCCTGCCGCGGCCGCAGCTTGTGGCCTTTACGCCGGCCAAAAAATGCGCGGACATCGCCGCGTCCGGAATTCATTGCCGTCCTGACCGCGCTAAAGCATGATCCCGAAAAATGGACGCCGGTCTTCGGAAAAGGTCTTGTCTAAACAACCGGATAAAGCGAAATACCGAGTCAACCTAATCAATCTAAACTAAATCATTTCTAAACTAAATCATTTCGCTTTAGCCGCAGCCATCCACGGCGTCTGCCGTGCTCGCCGGTATAGCAAAAGCGCCGGTGCGGGTGCGAGAGCCACTATTCGGTTACCGACGACATGGCCTTAGCGCAATGCGCGTTTAAGCGAATCGGCGAGGTCGGTTCGCTCCCACGAAAATCCGCCATCTTTTTCCGGCGCCCGGCCGAAATGGCCGTAAGCCGCGGTGCGCCGGTATATCGGCCGGTTCAGCTTTAAGGTGCGGCGAATGTTGGTTGGCCGCAGTGGGAACAGTTCGGGAAGCAGTTTTTGCAGCTTCGCTTCCTCGACATTCCCGGTGCCGTGGGTATCGACGTACAGCGACATTGGATCCGCAACGCCAATCGCATAGGCGATCTGGATAGTGCAGCGTTCCGCCAGTCCGGCCGCGACCACGTTTTTCGCCAGATAACGCGCCGCGTAGGCCGCGGATCGATCGACTTTGGTCGGATCCTTGCCGGAGAAGGCGCCGCCGCCGTGCGGAGCGTAGCCGCCATAGGTGTCGACGATGATTTTGCGTCCGGTAAGGCCGCAGTCCCCGTCCGGTCCACCAATGACGAAATTCCCGGTGGGATTGACCAAAAAATCGCTTGGCCGCTTCGACATCCAGCCGCTCGGCAGCGCCGAAGCGACCGTATCCTCGATCATATCGCGGATCATTCCGGGCGAATATTTCTTGCCGTTACGGGTCTGCGCGTTGTGCTGCGTTGAGACCACCACCTTGGTGCAGCCGATCGGCTTGCCATCGACGTACTTGACCGTGACCTGGCTTTTGGCGTCGGGCTGCAAATCGAACAGCGAACCGGCGCGGCGTTTTTCGGCAAGCACCTTGAGGATTTTGTGGGCAAAATAAATCGGCGCCGGCATGAACGAGCCCTCCTCGTAGACCTCGCTCTCGGTGCAGGCAAAACCGAACATCATGCCCTGGTCACCCGCCCCCTCCTGTTCGCCGTTCTTCTTCTTTTTGGCGTCGACGCCCCGGGCAATGTCGGGCGATTGACCATGGAGCAGGACCTCGACATCGGCTCCATAGTACGAAAAGCCATCCTGATCGTAGCCGATGTCTTTCACCACACCGCGCGCGATTTCAGTGATCATTTCGCGATTAACGACAGCCCTGTCGCCGTGTTTGTGGAACAGTGGCGCTTGGCCGCGGCCCTCGCCGGCGATGACAATCTTATTGGTGGTGCATAACGTCTCGCATCCGAGGCGGGTGTTTACCGCGCTTTCATCGGCTATGCCGAGCTTGAGGTCGTTCGCGATGAAAGCATCAAGAACAGCGTCCGAAATTTGATCGCAAACCTTGTCGGGATGCCCCTCCGACACGGACTCGCTGGTGAACAGATAATTGGCGCGGCGCAAAGCGAAGCACTCCCCTCGAAACTGATTTGTGATTTGCCGGTCTGGATTGCGGACCTTGGTTAGTGAACTTAGTGGCTGAACTTGGCCACTGGAATTGGCCACTGAACTTGGCGCGGCAGCGCGGCAGGTTCGTCAGCAGGGTTGTTGCAGCGTCGCCGAGCGCGGTCAAGATGTGGGCGAAAAGTGGGCGCCTGCCTTGGCCGGTCTGCGGCGCGCTCGACTGCGATTGGTTCTTTACCGCTTGTCGCGGCTGGCAATTTGCTCGACAAGATCGACGATGCGGCGCCGCAATTTCGAATCCTCGATCCTCATGAACGCTTTGGTCAAAGCAAGGCCGTCGGCGGTGGCCAGGAAGTCGGAAACGTAAGCGGGTGAGGGCGCTTCGGCCAAGCCTTCGTGCCGGCCCATCGTCAGCGCGTTGGGTGCGCCTTCGAAGAAAAACGCGACCGGGACCTGAAGAATGTGAGAGATCTGCTGCAGGCGACTGGCGCCGATTCGATTGGTCCCTTTTTCGTATTTCTGAATTTGCTGAAATGTGAGGCCAAGCGAGTCGCCGAGTTTTTCTTGGCTCATTCCGAGCATCATCCGGCGCATGCGAACCCGGCTCCCGACATGCTTGTCGGTCGGGTTTGGCGCCTTTTTTGCCAGCGTAGCCATGGCTCCTCCCCCTTTTAGCTCAATGTCGACAGATAGCAAATCTGTCACAATTGAAACTGTTTGCGATTGTTCGAGATCGACAAAGCGTAGTCTGTTTGCAAATAGCAAGTTCTTGCGAAATGAGAACGTTCGCGGATTTGCTCGTTTTAGTTGTAAACCCGTGTTGTACACTATGCGGGGCCAGGAAATTCGCCCCGCCTGCGGTCTCAAATCTTTGGCGCGGCGACGCGTAGCCGTCCACGAACCGCAAGAACGAAGGCGATCAAAATCAATCCAGCAGCGGGTGCATCGCCAAGGCGGGCGTAAATCGGAGCGCCGATCGGGCGCGGCAATGGCGCATCAAGCACGCCTTCGCTGGCAAGCGGCAGGGACGCGATGATGCGGCCGAGCGGATCGACGACCGCCGAGATGCCGGTATTGGCGGCGCGGACCACCGCAAGACCTTCCTCAATCGCGGTCACGCGCGCCTGCTGCAGGTGCTGGTACGGCCCGCTGGACTTGCCGAACCAGCCATCATTGGTGACGTTGACAATCCAGCCCGGCCTCTCGTCAGAGTAAGCGAGTTCGCCAGGAAAGATGACCTCATAACAGATGAGCGGCAACGCGCTCGGCGCGCCTAGCGTGGCGATCAGTCGATGCCGATCGCCGGCAAGAAATCCGCCGCGTTGTTCGGTCAGCACCTGCAGGCCGATGTGCCCCAAGATCTCTTGGAATGGCAAATATTCTCCGAATGGAACGAGGTGGACCTTGTCGTAGAGGGCGCGAATCGCCGCTTGGTGATCGATCACATAGATCGAATTGTAGACGCCGGATTCGGCAGGATTATTCGGATCGGCAAGCCGCATAGCGCCGGTAAACAACAAGGTGTTCTGCGGCAGTGCTCGCGCAATTTGCGCCAGCGCATCAGCCTCGCGCGTCAAGAAAAACGGGAACGGGGATTCCGGCCAGATCAGATGCGTCACATGGTCGAGGCCAGGCCGCGACGATAGAGCGATGTAGTGGTCCACCACCTCGTGCTTGGCGCCATAATTGAAGCGGACATCCTGTTGCAGATTAGGCTGCATAATCCGCAAATGGACGCCCTCGACCAGCCGGGTTGGCGTGTGCGCGAGTCGCACCGCGCCAAAGGCGCCGAGCGCGGCGAGCGCAAAAACGGCCAATGTGAATGGCAGCCATCGTCGCCATGGCCGCCGCTTCGCAGTGTCATCGTCGACGAGCGTGGCGGGGCTGGCGCCGGCGACGATGGCGATAAAGGTCAGTCCCCAGACGCCGAGCAATGAAGCGGCCTGCGCCAGGGCCAAGGGCGCCGTGAGTGCATAACCGAATGCATTCCAAGGAAAGCCGGTGAACGCATGGCCGCGCAACCATTCCACCGCGGTGAGGCCGACGCCCAACGCCAAAATACGCAGCGCGCCGCGTTGCCAAAGAAACCAGGCCAGCACGACGCCCAGCGCAGTGTAGATCGCGAGCACCGCCGGAAGGCCAAAGACCGCGAATGGCAGTAGCCAGCCAAACGTCGCAGCATCGACGAGAAAAGCGTAGCCGAGCCAATAAAGGCCGGCGAGAAAATAGCCGAACCCGAACCACCATCCGATATCAGCCGCTGCGATGATGCCGTTCCAGCCGCGGCCGGCGCCATCGATGAGCCAAACCAACATGGGGAAGGTGATGAATAAAACTGGCCAAGCGTTGAACGGCGCCATTGCCAGAACCGACAGCGCCCCGGCGCTGAACGCGATCGATCGGCGTCGCCAGCCCCAGGCCGGAACGATGCGGTGGGCCAGACTATTCAGCTTCACGGTGTGCGCGGCGGGTTTTGACTGGACCGGACCGCCTCGTCGCGGGGCGCGGCGGGGCGGGATGTTGTCGCGCGCAGCAGTGGCGTCTCGCGTGAACTTGCCGGCCGACGATCCTTGCGCAGATAGATCTTGACGCGCTTGACCCGTCGCGGATCGGCATCGAGTACCTCGGCCTCGAACGGTTCCGGTCCCGGTACGAGTTCGCCGCGGACCGGCACGTGGCCGACTTTGGTGACGAGGTAACCGCCAAGCGTGTCGACCTCCTCCGCAACGTCGCCGACGTCGAACTGATTGCCGATCGCGGCGCGCACGTCATCCAGGCTGGCGCGGCCGTTGGCCACGAATGAGCCGTCGCTTTGCCGCGTCACCGCTGGGCTTTCTTGCTCGTCGTGTTCGTCGGCGATGTCGCCGACAATCAGCTCCACCAGATCCTCGATCGAAACCAGCCCATCGCTGCCGCCATATTCGTCGATGACAAGGGCAAGGTGAATGCGGGTGGCCTGCATTTTCGCAAGCAGATCAAGCGCCGGCATTGAAGGCGGCGCGTAGAGGATTTCGCGAACGATCTTCGCTGAGGTTAGCGGGATGGAAAGATCGATATTCGCGAAGTTGAGCTCGCCCGATTTCGCTTTGTCGCGATCAACCGACGTGGATACCTGTTCGTCGGCGCGCGCCGCCATGAATGCAATCAGATCGCGAATATGGACCATGCCCGCGGGATCATCCAGCGTATCGTTGTAGACCACCAGCCGTGAATGCGCCGCCACTTCGAAAACTTTGACGAGTTCGCCCAACGTGATGTCTTGCTGTACAGCGACAATATCGGCGCGCGGCACCATTATCCTTTCGATTCGCGTTTCTCGCAGCCCGAGAATGTTCTTGAGCATCGTCGCTTCTTCGGGCGAAAAATCGGAATGGGCTTGGTCGTCGGTCAGGACCAGTTCAAGATTTGCGCGAGTCGATGCGCCCCGCCAGCCGAGCAACATGCGCATGGCGCGCGAGAGCCAACCATCGGACTGTTCGGCTTGCGCCGGCACTATGACCGGAAGCAAGTGACGCTTGCTATCGGCGGGGTCGCCGCGTGGAGGAGGCTCAGCCATTGTCGTGTTCGGGGCCAGCTTTAACCCCTTATCTTACGCGCTCTGGGCGGCGAGCGCTCGGCTTCCTGCCACGCCGTTTTGCCGCCCGTTTGGCGTCATTCCCGGCCGTAGACCGCCCATCCACGCGATAAGGATCAGGCACCGCTAGCTTACGCAAAATGGTGCGCTCAGCGGTCTCCATGACGCGCGCGTCCACATCGCTTTCGTGATCATAGCCGAGAAGATGCAAAAAGCCGTGCACGGCAAGATGGGCGAGGTGATGGGCAAACGGTTTACGCGCGCGGTGCGCTTCGCGCTTGATCGTCTCGTAGGCAAGCACAATGTCGCCAAGATGGCGCCCGCTGGCATTTCTTGTCGCAAACGAGAGCACATTCGTCGCCGCTTCGACGCCGCGCCAGTTGCGGTTGAGCGTCCGCATGGTGGAATCATCAGTCAAAACAATAGCGAGTTCGGTTGGACTTGTTGATAGCACGGCGGCGGCCTTCATGACCGCACGCCGCACCACCGATTTCGACTCGCCAGCATCTTGCCAATGTTCCGAATCGACCAGCACATCGATCTTCAGCGGCGTAGCCGCCGTGCGGTTCATTCCCGGCGCTCGCGCCGGCGCGCGACCTCCGCGTCATAGGCCGCGACAATGCGCGCAACTAGCTCGTGACGGATCACGTCCGCCGCCGTGAAGCTCGCATGTCCAATGCCGTCGATGCCTTCAAGCAGACGCACGGCGTCCGCCAATCCGGACGTTTGGCCTGGCGGCAAATCGACTTGGCTCGGATCGCCGGTTACGACCATGCGGCTGTTTTCGCCGAGCCGGGTGAGCAGCATTTTCATCTGCATGGCCGTCGTGTTCTGGGCCTCGTCGAGAATAATGGCGGCGTTCGACAGCGTTCGACCGCGCATGAAGGCGAGCGGTGCGATCTCGATTTCACCAGTCTGCAGCGCCCGCTCCACAATGCGCGGATCCATCAGATCATAAAGCGCGTCGTAGATCGGCCGCAGATATGGATCGACTTTTTCGCGCATATCGCCCGGCAGAAAGCCGAGCCGTTCTCCCGCTTCCACCGCCGGGCGGGACAGGATGATGCGATCAACTTCCTTGCGCTCAAATAATTGCACCGCATACGCGACGGCAAGCCAGGTCTTGCCGGTACCGGCGGGTCCAGTGGAAAACACCAGCGCGTGACGCTTGAGCGCGCGGACATAGGCATCCTGAGCCGCTGTTTGGGCGCGCACGCGCCGCTTGCGCAGGTTGATTTCCTCGAAGCTCTGCCGCGCCGACGCCGGATCGAAATCAAATAACGAACCCTGAGACAACGCCAGCCTGATCGTGCCCTCAACATCGCCTGGAACCAAATCATCGCCGCGCTTGAGCCGCTCGTAGAGACTTTCGAGCACGCGGCGTGCCTGATCGCAGGCCTCGCGCGAGCCTTCAACCGTCACTTGGTTGCCGCGCGAATTGGCGACGACGCCGAGCCGCCGCTCGATGAGCGCCAGGTTCTGGCTGTATTGTCCGAACAGTGTCGATGCGAGGCGATTGTCGTCAAATGTTAAAACAATCTGTGCAGTATTGTTTGGCGCGATGAAAACCGATTCTTCCGTCTCGGGAGTGCGCATTCAGGCTCCTGTTGCCAGAGCAACCTCGACCGGTCGTGGTGCGGCCGCCGGCGACGCGTCATCGGTAAGCGCGCCGAACAGGCTATTGCTGCCGATCTCGGTGATCGTCACGGCCGCAATATCGCCGATCAGCGATTGTGGCGCGGTCGCTTGCACCGGCTGAAGATAGGGCGAGCGGCCAACGAGCTGTCCGGCGTGACGGCCGGGGCGCTCAAACAACACGTCGAAGGTGCGGCCCAAACAGCTGCTATTGAACGCTGCCTGGCCGGCATCGATGGCACGCTGCAATCGTCGCAGCCGTTCCGATTTGACGACTTCGTCGATTTGCTCCGGCATTTCGGCGCCAGGCGTGCCTGGCCGCGGCGAATATTTGAACGAGAACGCCCCCGAAAAACCAATCTCACTGACCAAGCTGAGGGTCGCGGCAAAATCTTCTTCGGTCTCACCGGGAAAGCCCACGATGAAGTCGGAGGTAAGCGCGAGAGCGGGGCACGCGTGCCGCAGCCGCTCGATCACGCGCAGATAATCGGCGCGCGTATGGCGGCGGTTCATTGCGGCGAGGATGCGGTCCGACCCGGATTGTACCGGTAAATGCAGTTGCGGCATCAGCTTCGGCAAATCGCGATGCGCCGCTATTAAGTCGTCATCCATGTCACGCGGATGACTGGTCGTATAGCGCAGGCGCTCGATGCCAGGCACGCGTCCGACCCGTTCGAGAAGACGCGCCAGCGACCAGGCACAGGCGTCCGGACCTTTGCCGTGATAAGCATTGACGTTTTGGCCGATCAGCGTGACCTCGCGCACGCCGGCTTCCGCAAGCGATTCGATTTCCCCAAGCACGCTCTTGACCGGACGCGACAGCTCAGCGCCGCGCGTGTACGGCACCACGCAAAAGGTACAAAACTTGTCGCAGCCTTCCTGCACCGTGACGAAGGCGTTGACGCCGCGAGCTCGAATCGCCGCCGCACTCGGTGCAGCAAGGTGCGAAAATTTGTCCTCTGTCGAAAATTCAGTATCGATCGCGCGCCCACCGTCCGCAGCGCGAGCCAGCAAAGCCGGCAGCCGATGATAGCTTTGCGGACCGAATACCAAATCGACGGCCGGTGCCCGGCGAATGATCTCTTCGCCCTCCGCTTGCGCCACACAGCCGGCAACCGCGATAACCAGCCGGCGGTTTTCAGCCGCGGCCGCTTCTTTCAGCCGGCGCACGCGGCCGAGTTCGGAATAGACCTTTTCGGCGGCCTTTTCGCGGATGTGGCAGGTGTTGAGGATGACGAGGTCGGCATCCTCCACTGTAGCGGTCTCGACATAGCCGTGCGGCGCCAGCGTGTCTGCCATCCGACGCGAGTCGTAGACGTTCATCTGGCAGCCGAACGATTTGACGTAGAGCTTGCGGGCTTTTGACATGCCGCGATTGCTAACCTAACCCTCTGTTGCACATCACGAAATCAGTTTTCCAGCCGGGATCCGTGGCGACGGATATCTGGGCTTAGCCCGTCTGCCGACCCCGATGCAATATACACGCACAATCGATTTCCCGGATGTCGACCGTTCGCGACTTGATATAGGCATCGCACTACCCTCGGCTAGCGACGCGACGGGCAGTGATCCGTCATCCATCAGCCTAACGCGCGACGTAGCACCAGCGCGGTCGCGCCGTCTTCATAATAGCCCTGCCGTCGGCCGACCTCCCTAAATCCGGCACGGCGGTAAAGCCGGCAGGCCGGCGCATTTTGCTCCCCGACCTCCAGATAAATGGCATGAATGCCAAGGCCGGCCAGCCGGCGCAAATGCAGATCGAGCAATTGGCGGGAAAGGCCGCGGCCACGCCAAGATGGTGCAATCGCGACCGAGAGGATTTCCGCTTCACCCGCAGCGAGGCGCGACATGATAAAACCGATCAGCTTGCCGCCAGCGGTCATGCGCTGTACCACCACATTGTTTTCGAGCAACAGCCGACGAATCTCGTCTTCGTCCCAGCCGCGCCGAAACGAGGCGCCGTGTACGGCGGCGATTGGGCCCGCGTCCGTCTGCCGCGCCTCGGAGATGGTCGGCCTCGTGCGGTCAAAAAGGCGTGATACGAAATTCATCATCGGCGCGGTAGCTGTGCGGCATTTTGCGGCTGGGCGTCGGGTGCGCGCAAATATTGCGGATTCGGGGCCGATTGCGGTGGCGTCGTCACGGCGCCGATCTGCGCCACCCAGGCAATGTCCGGTGCCTCTCGTGCGTCGACGGTGCGCGGCGCCGGGACGTGCTTTGATAATCCGTCAGCGACGGCTCGAGCCGCCGAGCCGACCAGACAAGCTGGCGCGCTGGATGCGGCGCGTATCGCCTCGCTTAACGGCGCAAGTCGCGGGCTGACAAGGGTCTGCCCACCGGGCCCGAACACCTGCAGAAAAACGTGCTGGTGTCGTGCATCGATCGCGGCAACAACGGAAGTCTTGCTGTTGTTGCCGGCTAGGTAGGGCGCAGCATAGACCGAAAGTGTCGAAATGCCGACGACCGGCACATTGGTCGCGACACCAAATCCCCGCGCGGCGGCCAGACCGACGCGCACGCCGGTGAAACTGCCGGGGCCGATCGTGACCGCGATACGGTCGAGATCCCGAAAGGTCAGACCGGATTGCTTCATGACGCGGGCGATGAGCGGCATCAGCGCTTCGGCATGGCCGCGCACCATTGGAGAGGTCTCGCTCGCGACAATCCCATCGCTGGTATCGAGAACGGCAGCCGCGCAAGCCGCGAGCGCCGTATCAATGGCGAGCACACGCATCGAGTGTCACGTAATGACAGAGGTTGATTGCCGGCGCCAAAAGCTCCGTGAATCTGGCGGCGGATCACATCGGACGGACTTCAGTGACGTCGGGGATGAAGTGACGCAGCAAATTCTGAATGCCGTGGCGGAGCGTTGCTGTCGAGGAGGGACAACCGGAGCAAGCGCCTTTCATATTGAGATAGACGACGCCGTCCTTGAAACCGCGAAAAGTGATGTCGCCGCCATCATTGGCGACCGCGGGCCGAACCCTGGTCTCGATCAGTTCCTTGATGGTGGCAACCGTCGCGGCGTCCGCCTCGTCGAAAAACTCTTCGCCGTCTTTGATCTCACCGCTGCCAGCGGTCAGCAGCGGCGCGCCCGACATGAAGTGCTCCATGATGGCGCCTAGGATCATCGGCTTGAGCTGCTGCCATTCGCCGGCACCCTTGGTCACGGTGATGAAATCGGAGCCGAAGAATACTCCACTGACCCCGGGGATACCGAACAGCCGCTCGGCGAGCGGCGACTGTTCGGCTTGCGCCGCGTCACGCAGGTCGAGCGTGCCGTTCTCGAGCACCGGGCGGCCGGGCAGGAACTTCATCGTCGATGGGTTCGGCGTGGCTTCGGTCTGGATGAACATCGTGCCCTCCATCACGGCGCGCGGCCGGTCGGCCCAAAGCAGCGCTATGACTCGCATCAAACTAGCATATTACGTGGCGAAGTTAGCTTGGAAGTTCAAGGGCAGGGCAGGCGGCGCGTATCAGTAAGTCCAGCAAATTGCAGGGTCTAGCTCCGCACGAAGCCGACCACGTCCTTGACCGCGTTCATGGTTTCGCGCGCCAATGTCTGGGCGCGCCCGGCGCCATCGGCCAGCACGGCATCGATCGCCGCTGGATCGGCGAGGAGCCGTTTCATTTCCGCTCCAATCGGGGCCAGCTTGGCAACGGCGAGCTCGGTCAGCGCCGCTTTGAATGCCGAGAACTGAGCATTGCCGAATTGCCGGAGCACCGCGGTGCGGTCGATATCAGCGAGCGCTGCATAGATACCGACGAGATTATCGGCCTCGGGTCGCGCCGCGAGCCCCTTTTCGTCGCTCGGCAGCGGCTCCGGATCGGTCTTGGCGCGGCGGATTTTCAATGCAATCGCGTCGGCGTCGTCGGTCAGATTGATACGGGAAAAATCGGAAGCATCCGATTTCGACATCTTTTTTGAACCGTCCCGCAGTGACATCACGCGCGTGGCTTCGCCGGTGATCAGGGGCTCCGGTAACGGGAAAAAAGCATCGCCATAACCTTTTTCCCTGATCGATTGAGCGAAGTCGTTGTTGAATTTTTGGGCGATATCACGCGACAGCTCCAGGTGCTGCTTCTGGTCCTCGCCGACCGGCACATGGGTCGCGCGATAAACCAGAATGTCGGCCGCCATCAAAGTCGGATAGGCGTAGAGGCCGACCGAAGCATTTTCGCGATCTTTGCCGGCTTTTTCCTTAAATTGCGTCATGCGGTTGAGCCAGCCGAGCCGCGCCACACAATTAAATATCCAGGCGAGCTCGGCATGCTCAGGCACCTGGCTCTGATTGAAAACGATGTTCTTTCTCGGATCGATGCCGCAGGCCAAAAATGCGGCGGTGACCTCGCGGATTGCTCGCGGCAATTCGCTGGGCTCCTGCCACACGGTGATGGCGTGCAGATCGACGACGCAATAAATGCAATCGAAGCGATCCTGCAGATCGACGAAGCGCTTAATCGCACCGAGATAATTGCCGAGATGGAGATTGCCGGTCGGCTGCACCCCGGAGAAAATCAGTTCCTTGAATTTCATGTGCTGGAGAACCTCGCCTGGCCGCCGCCCGATCCGCGCCTTCCCCACCCGAGGCGGCGGCGCGGTGGCGTCCCCATGCCACGCCGTCAGCTTGCCGTGCAAGAGGCGGCCGCTATAGTGCGCGACCCACACGCGACGACATCCCGAAATTCAATGCCAGCAAGCGCTTCCGCTCGTTTTGACGTCCTCGGCATCGGCAATGCCATTGTCGACGTCCTTGCCCGGACGGACGACGACTTTCTGCTGGCGCATGGCATGCGCAAAGGGGGAATGGCGCTTATCGACGAGGCACGGGCGCAGGCGATCTACGACGCAATGGGTCCGGCGGTCGAGATATCGGGCGGGTCAGCGGCCAATACGGTGGTCGGCGTCGCCGGCTTCGGTAGCCGGGCGGCGTTCGTCGGCAAGCTCAAGGCCGATGAGCTTGGCCGCACCTTTAATCATGATATTCGCGCTGCGGGCGTGACCTTTGCGACCCCGCCGGCAGGTGATGGTCCCTCTACTGGCCGCTGCTATGTGTTGGTGACGCCAGACGGCGAGCGGACCATGAACACCTATTTGGGAGCGGCGCAGGATCTACATCCGCGCGATGTCGACGAGGCGATGGTGGCCGCAAGCGCGATCACTTATCTCGAAGGCTATTTGTGGGATCCCAAGCACGCCAAAGAGGCTTTCCTCAAAGCCGCAAAGATCGCTCATGCCGGCGGTCGCAAAGTCGCGCTGTCGCTGTCGGATGCGTTCTGTGTCGACCGCTGGCGGGATGAGTTCTTACAGCTGATGCGCTCGGGCACGCTTGATCTGATTTTCGCCAACGAAGCCGAGCTGCACAGCCTTTATCAAACATCGGACTTCGATGGCGCCATCGCCGCGCTGCGCGCCGATATCGGCGCGGCGGTGGTGACGCGGAGCGAGAAGGGCTGTCTCGTGCTCGGTCCCGATGGCATCGAGGCCGTTCCAGCATTCCCGGTTGATCGTGTGGTCGATACGACCGGCGCCGGCGATTTGTTCGCCGCTGGGTTTCTCACTGGGCTTGCGCGTGGCGCTGACGACCGCATTTGCGGCCGGCTCGGTGCGCTTGCGGCGGCCGAAGTCATCCAGCATCTCGGTGCCCGTCCTGAGACATCGCTGCGCCAGCTCGCGCGCGAGAACGGTCTCGCTGATTAAATTGCGCGAGTTCGTCCCGGCAAATGCAAACGGTAACCAATCGCTAACCAAAGCTGGTTAACGACTGATCAACCGTAAATGCCGGAGATCCGAAATGGCTGAGAGCCCCGATCATGCCGCCGGCGGCGGCGAAGCCGCTGCAAACGGAGCCGGCGCACCGTGCATCAATTTGCCCGCGGTCACAGCGCCTACGTTTGACGCGGAGCATCAGGCCGAAGCCAAAACGGCGAATGAATCAGGCGAGGGCATCACAGCTTCCGCCGCACAAGCTCGATCCAAGCGGTTTCTCATGCTCGCTGCGAGCGTGGCATTCGCCGCGGGCTTTGGTTCGTTCATCGGTTCGATATCGGGCGCGGGATTGGCGCGATTCATTTATTCGCCAGCGCCGGCCGCACCGCCTGCGAGCGGCATCGAGAACACGGTCGCTGCCATGCATGAAATCAAGCTTGAGTTGGCCGAGCTCGCCACGCTCAAATCGACCCTCGACAACGCGGCGCGCAACACGACGAGCCAATATGCCAAGATCGCCGATCGTCTAGATCGCCTCGATCAACACGGTACCGCTGCAGTTGAAACGACGGCTTCACTCCCCGCGGCGGCTCAGCCGACAGAAATGCCGAAGTTGAATGACCGCGTGTTGCAGGATTGGATCGTCCACGACGTGCAGAATGGCCGCGCTTTGGTTGAGAGCCGCTACGGCGGTCTGTTCGATGTCAGCCCCGGCAGCGTTCTTCCTGGCATCGGGCGCGTGGATGTGATCAAGCGGCAGGACGGCCACTGGGTCGTGTTGACCGCTCGCGGCACCATCACTTCCGCGCGCTGAAAAGATTTCAATATAGTCGCGAATGTAAATCGCGCAGCAGTGCCGGCGCTTCACGCGCTTTAGCCCCATTCAATTTGCTATCGTCCGCTGCGTGGCACAGGGATTTAAGGATGAACATCTCAAGATGCATCATCCGGCTCTTCTTCGCGGCGATCACGTGGTGGACTATGTCCGTGCTGGCACAGGCGCAGCCGGCGGCGACGCCAAAGCCGGAAATGACGGGAGCCTGCCCCGGATTGGTCGCCGATCGGCCCACCGCGATTCCCGTGGCGTGGCAATTGGCAGCGCTTCATTTAGCGGTGCTGAATTCAGATCAGGTCCGGCTGACTTTTGTCGGTCACGCGACTTTCCTCGTCGAAAGTCCGCAACTTGTGCGCATTGCGACCGATTACAATGATTACGTGAAGCCACCGGTGCTGCCGGATATCGTGACGATGAATCACGCGCACGATACGCACTATACCGACCATCCCGATCCGGCGATCAAATACGTGTTGCGTGGCTGGGGAACGAGCCCCGAGCAACCCGCGATCTGGGACTTGAAATACCGCGACGTGCGAGTGCGCAACGTGCCGACGAATATCCGCAGCTTCTATGGCAGCGCCATGACCGAGCGCTATGGCAATTCAATCTTCATTTTTGAAATCGCCGGTCTCTGCGTCGCGCATCTCGGCCATTTGCATCATACGCTCACGCAGCAGCAGCTTAACGAGATCGGTCGCGTTGACGTGGCTATGGCGCCGGTCGACGGCAGTTATACCCTCGATCTCGACGGCATGATGCAAGTGCTGACCGCTCTGAAGGCACCGCTTATCATTCCGATGCACTATTACGCGCAGTACATCCTGGACCGATTTCTCGATCGCGCGCGCAAGCTCTGGGATGTCGAAACGGCGGAAATCCCCTCAGTCGTAGTTTCGAAGGCGACGCTGCCGACCGCCCCCAAGGTTTTGGTGCTGCCGGGACATTGATGAAATTCGCTTAGACATCGACGCTGGCGGCCAGCGCGTGTTGTTCAATGAATTCGCGCCGCGGCTCGACTTTGTCGCCCATCAGCTCGTCGAAAATCGTATTGGCTTCGTCGATTTCCTTGACGCTGACGCAGAGCAACGATCGCGCATTGGTATCGAGCGTGGTCTCCCAGAGCTGCTCCGGGTTCATTTCGCCGAGTCCTTTGTAGCGCTGCAGTGTTGCGCCCTTGCGGCCGGTGCCCGTTACCGCTTCGAATAGTCCGACCGGGCCGTGAATGGGCACCTCCTCGTCCTTTCGCCGGAGCATCGCCGGCGGCGTTGGCCGGGGATAGATCTGTTGCAGCGACGGCGCGAATTCGTCGAGCTTGCGGGCGTCAGCGGAGCCAAGCAGCGCCTGGTCGATGACCGCAACTTCCTTGACGCCGCGCAGCGTGCGCTCGAATTGGAAACCCGCCTCGCTGAATTGGCCCTTCCACCCGCGTTCCGCTGGCTCGGTGAGCGCGTCGAGCCGCCGAGCGATATATTCCGCGGCTTGCGTCGCCTGCACTGGATCGTCGGTCACTTGCGAGCGCAACACGCCGGCAATAGCGGCCTGCTCGATGACCTGGCGGTTATAGCGGCTGTGCAGGCCGCGTAGCAGATTGCGGATGCTTCGTGCCTCCTCGACCAGTTTGCGCAGATCGTTGCCGGCGCGAACTTCGCCAGACGACAGCCGTAGCACGGTCTCTTCGCGACCTGCATCGATGAGATAGTCTTCAAGCGCGTGTTCGTCTTTCAGATATTGTTCGGACTTGCCGCGCGCGACCTTATAAAGCGGCGGCTGCGCGATATAGAGATGCCCGCGATCGATTATCTCACGCATCTGCCGGTAGAAGAACGTCAACAGCAGCGTACGGATATGGGCGCCGTCAACGTCGGCATCCGTCATGATGATGATCTTGTGGTAGCGCAGCTTCTCGATTGAAAATTCATCGGTGCCAATGCCGGTGCCGAGCGCCGTAATCAGCGTGCCGATCTGCTCCGAGGACAGCATTTTGTCCATGCGTGCGCGCTCGACATTCAGAATCTTTCCGCGCAGCGGCAGCACCGCCTGAAATTCGCGATTGCGGCCCTGCTTGGCGCTACCGCCGGCGGAGTCACCCTCGACGATGAACAGTTCGGATTTTGCCGGATCGCGCTCTTGGCAATCCGCGAGCTTCCCCGGCAGCGACGTGATGCCGAGAGCGCTCTTGCGAGTCATTTCGCGCGCTTTGCGCGCGGCCTCGCGCGCCGCGGCGGCTTGGATCACCTTGCCGACAATGATCTTGGCTTCGGAAGGATGCTCTTCGAACCAGGCGTTTAGCATATCGTTGACGATGCCTTCGACCGCCGGCCGCACTTCGGACGAAACGAGTTTATCCTTGGTCTGCGAGGAAAATTTCGGGTCAGCCACTTTGACCGACAAAACAGCGGTCAGTCCTTCGCGGCAGTCATCGCCGGTCAGTGCGACCTTTTCCTTGCGGGCCACGCCGGCAGAGTCGGCATAACCGGTGACCTGGCGCGTCAGCGCGCCGCGAAAGCCGGCAAGGTGGGTCCCGCCATCCCGCTGCGGAATATTGTTGGTAAAGCACAGGACGTTTTCGTGATAGCCGTCGTTCCACCACAGCGCGCATTCGACCATGACGCCATCGCGCTCGGCTTTGATGACGATCGGTTGCGGCACCAGCGGCGTTTTATTGCGGTCGAGATATTTGACGAATGCCTCGACGCCGCCCTCGTAGCGCATCTGTTCGCGCTTTTCGACGGCATGCCGCATGTCGGAAAGCACGATAGTGACGCCGGAATTGAGGAACGCCAGTTCGCGTAGCCGGTGCTCCAGCGTCGCAAAATCGAATTCCGTCATGCTGAAGGTTTTTTTGGACGGTAGGAATGTCACTTCCGTGCCGCGCTTGTCGCGAGCCGCCCCGACTACGGCGAGCGGCGCCACCGCCTCGCCGTCGCGAAATTCCATGAAGTGTTCTTGACCATCGCGCCAGATCGTCAGGCGCAGCCAGGTCGACAGCGCATTGACGACCGAGACGCCAACGCCATGCAGTCCACCGGAAACCTTGTAGGAGTTCTGATCGAATTTTCCGCCGGCATGAAGCTGCGTCATAATGACCTCGGCGGCGGAGACGCCTTCGCCCTTATGGATGTCGGTCGGTATGCCGCGACCGTCGTCGCGAACGGTGCAGGAGCCGTCCGGGTTGAGGATGACGATCACTTCTTTGGCGAAACCGGCAAGCGCTTCGTCGATCGCGTTGTCGACGACCTCGTAGACCATGTGATGCAGGCCGGAACCGTCGTCGGTGTCGCCGATATACATGCCCGGCCGCTTGCGCACGGCATCGAGCCCTTTGAGCACCTTGATCGATTCCGCGTCATAGTCGGAGGACGGGGGAATTTGCTTGCGGACGGGTTCAGCCATTTTCCGGGCTTTCGAATCACTGGCAAAAAATATGGGTGAATCGCCGAATCTTGTACACCAAAAAGGCGATCCGTACAGGACAAAAGGGTTGACACTAACATATTGTCGAATCGCTGTTTTTCAAGATTTTGCGGCGGCGCAAACGTGGCCTTGTTCGAAGCTGAATCGACGCGTTGGCGCAACCGTTGCCTCGCGGTGGTACGTCAATCGTGTTCGCGGCTGTGAATGGCTTGTCGAGGGACCATTAAAGCGACGACCGTCGCGGCTTTCGCTTCAATTGCGGGTCCAAAAGGTGCTGCTCGCCCGGGCAATAATCCGCAATTGGACGTTGAAAACGGTCCAGGGCTGCGGCCCAAAGTTCCATGCGATCCAAGTCTTCGCGGAGCCGCTCAAGAGCTTCGATTAGGTTTTGCACGATTGCATCTGCTGCCGGTTCCGGCATTCGGACGCCTCTGTTCCTTACCCGACGTTTCCCTCTCTTTTCTAGGTTAAGAAGCTGCGCGCAGTCTTGTTCCCGCCGCGGCGCGAGCCGCGCCCGAGGCGACAAGGTCGTCACGCCGGCAGCGTCAGCGTGCCTGACTTGACCTCGATCACGGTGGCCGGCGACTCGATTTCACGAAACAGCGCTGAATCTGCACCCGTCATCCAGGTTTGCGCGCCGAGTTCCGCGAGTTCGTGGTGCAGCGCCAAACGGCGCGCGGGATCGAGATGGGCGAGGACTTCGTCGAGCAGCAGCACTGGCGCGGCACCGGTCATCTCGCTCAGCAAGCGAGCGTGCGCGAGTACAAGGCCGATCAGCAGCGCTTTCTGTTCCCCTGTCGAGGCATCTGCGGCAGGGATGCCTTTTGCGGCATAGACCACTTTCAGATCGCCTAAATGCGGACCATCCAGCGTACGGCCGGCGGCGGCATCGCGACTGCGATTGTCACGCAGCACTGCGCGATACCGCTCCTCGACTTCGCTGGCCGGATGCATCGGGATGAGCTGTTCCAGCCAGCCGTCAATGGCAATCTCGACCGGCGGGAACGGCGACCGCTTGCGCTTGTCCAAAACGGCCTCGAGACGGCGAACCGTTTCGATCCGCAGCCCTGCGACCGCCACCGCAAGCTCGGCGGTTTCGTGTTCGACCGCTTCCAGCCAGTGCGTATCGACGCGTGCGTCTTCCAAAAGACGGTTACGCGAACGCAGCGAGCGCTCGAGCGCATTGACGCGGCCGGCATGTTCGGCGTCGACCGCCAGCGTCAGACGATCGAGAAAACGCCGACGCTCCGACGGGGCTCCGGTAAACAGACTGTCCATCGCCGGCACGAGCCATATGACCCGCAGATGGTCAGCAAATGCTGCGGCTGACGGCACTGACTCGCGATCGATCCGGTATTGCCGCTGCGGAGTTGCGTCGTCTTCAATGGGCGGCTCAATGCCGGTGCCGAGCGTCGCCAGTCCGAGCGCGCCTTCGATTTCCGCGGCGACGGCCCAGGAACCGTCGCCTTCATTGAAGGCTACTTCGTTGAGCGTCGCGCGGCGCAAACCGCGCCCAGGCGCAAGAAACGAGATTGCTTCAATCAGGTTGGTTTTGCCGGCACCGTTCGGCCCCACCAGCGCCATCGTTGCTGCATCGGCTTCGAGCGACGCAGTGTGGTAGTTGCGAAAATTGTGCAGGTTCAGTCGGCGGACGAGCGCAGGCATCGTTTTCAGCTTCGGTCATCGGGCAATGCCAATAGCTGATGACCGATCGCCGATCCGTGTCAAACGCGCATCGGCATCAGAACATACAGGGCGCCGCGTTGCTCCTTATCCTGGATCAACGTCGGCGATCCTGGGTCGGCAAGCTTCAGCACGGCGGCCTCGCTTTCGATCTGTGCGGCGATCTCGAGGAGATAGCGCGAATTGAACCCGATATCGATCGGGTCGGCCTCGTATTCGACCTCAAGCTCCTCGTTGGCGCTGCCGGAATCCGGGTTGGTGACCGACAACAATAGGCGTCCGGCATTGATCGATAATTTCACCGCCCGCCCGCGCTCACTTGACACGGTGGAAACCCGATCGACCGCGGCCTCGAATTCTTTTCTATCGACCACCAATTCCTTGTCGTTGCCGGACGGGATCACGCGCGCGTAATCGGGAAAGGTGCCATCGATCAGCTTCGACGTCAGCACGGTCGCGCCGATGGCGAGCCGGATCTTGCCGGGCGACAATTCGATCGTCACCTCAGTTTCGCCGTCTTCCATAAGCCGGTGAACCTCGGCCACGGTCTTGCGCGGCACGATGATGCCGGGCATGCCGGCGGCCCCCTTCGGCAGTTCGACTTCCATCTGCGCGAGCCGGTGGCCGTCGGTTGCGACGGCGCGAAGCGTCTGCGCTTTCGCCGTGCCCGCGGCATGCAGATAGATGCCGTTGAGGTAATAACGCGTCTCCTCGGTCGAGATGGCGAATTGCGTCTTGTCGATGAGGCGTTTTAATTCGCTCGCCTTGAGCGCGAACTTGTGCGTCATCTCGCCGGCAGCGAGGTCAGGAAAATCGCTCTCCGGCAGTGTCTGCAGCGTAAAACGCGAACGCCCAGCGCGAATCGCCAATGCGGCGCGATCGCCCGATGATTCCAGTGCGATCTGCGCGCCTTCAGGAAGCTTACGCACAATATCGAAGAACATATGCGCTGGCACGGTCGTCGAGCCGCCCGGGGCAACCTCGGCAGCGATCGTGTCGATCACTTCGATATCAAGGTCAGTCGCTTTCAACGAAAGCTTGGAGCGGTCGCCGTGCAACAGCACGTTGGCAAGGATCGGAATCGTATTGCGGCGTTCGACCACGCGATGGACATGGCCCAACGACTTCAACAATTCCGAACGCTCTACTGTGACTTTCATCGCGAAATCCATGAAGGAAGCCGAAACGCGGACAACAAAGGTGGCGCGCCGCAAGGCTTTCGGCAAGCCCAGCCCGGCCGCCGCGCGGGGCTTTTCCATGCCTTTTTACAGGCGCTTACACTGGATTGCGAGCAACCAGGCCTCGGTCCTGGCATCAGGAGCGGCATCAGTCCTTGTGCTCAGTCCTTGCGCTCGGTCCTTGCGCTCAGTCCTTGCGATCAGTCCTTGCGCTCAGTCAGTCCTTGCGATCAGTCCTTGCGCTCAGTCCTTGCGCTCAGTCCTTGCGCTCAGTCCTTGCGCTCAGTCCTTGCGCTCAGTCCTTGCGATCGGTCCTTGCGATCGGTCCTTGCGATCAATCCTGGAGCTGGCGTTTGAGCGACTCGATCTCCTCCGCAAATGCGCTGTCATTACCCGCCAGGTTTTCGATTTTTCGCACCGCGTGGAGCACGGTGGTATGGTCGCGACCCCCGAACCGGCGACCGATCTCAGGCAGCGACCGGAGCGTCAAAACCTTCGCCAAATACATCGCCACCTGTCGCGGCCGCACAACGTTGGCCGTCCGCCGCGATGACAGCAAATCAGCGCGGCTGACATTGTACTGGCGCGCAACGATGCGCTGGATGTCCTCGATTCGCACCCGTTTCGGCTCGGCTGGGCGGATCAGGTCACGCATTTCCCGCTCAGCCATTTCGATCGTGACCGACTGGCCGGTAAGCTTGCTGTGAGCTAGCAGCCGATTGACCGCGCCCTCAAGGTCGCGGCCGTTATGGGTAACGGATTTGGCAATGAAGGCGAGGACCGGTTGGGGCACCTCAAAGCCCGGGTGATGCGCGCGCGCTGCGGCGATCCGGCTCTTGAGGATTTCAAGGCGCAGTTCTTCGCCAAGCGAACCGATCTCGACCACCAAGCCTCCGGCAAGCCGCGAGCGCACCCGATCATCAAGGCTTTCAAGATCGGCCGGCGGTCGGTCACTGGCGATCACAACCTGCCGACCGGCGTCGATGAGCGTATTGAGCGTGTGGCAAAATTCGGCCTGCGTCGAGCGGCCCTGGAGAAACTGCAGATCGTCGATTACGAGCACGTCAATCGCGCGAATCGTTTCCTTGAACGCCAGCGTGTTCTGACTGCGCAACGCCGAGACGAAGCCGTACATAAAACGCTCGGCGGTGAGATAGAGCATCTTCCGATCGCCGGCGGTGTTGCCCGCCCAGGTGATTGCCTGCAGCAAATGGGTTTTGCCCAGTCCGACCGCGGCATGGACGTAAAGCGGGTTGAACATCAGCGGCTCGCCATGCCGGCTGGTGGCGACTTGCTTGGCGGCGGCATGGGCAAGCGTGTTCGAACGGCCGACAATGAAAGTTTCAAAAGTCAGCCGTGGATCGAGCGGCGAACCACCGAGCGCCTCGTGCACATTCATGAACGGAATGCTGGCGCGCGCGTTGGCGATCTCCAGCGGCGGTTCACGGCCGTCGCGCGCGGGCGGCGGCGGCAACGTTTTTGGTTTCGCGATCGGCACTCGTATCGTCGAAGAACGAACGGTTAATTCCAGGCGCGTGACGTCCGGCTCCTCGGACTGCCATTTGAGCAGCACCTTTTCGCTGTAATGGGATTGGATCCAGTTGCGAAGAAAGCGCGTCGGCACTGACAGCCGGACGAGCCCCTTCTCTACGACTTCGAGCTCCATGCGCCCAAACCAGCTGCTGAAGACATCCTCGCCGAGTTCAGAGCGCAACTGGTCCTTAACTCTTCGCCATCGCTCCTGGTCCGTGCTTGTCATGTTGGTACTTTTTTCGTTGGAAGAGGAATTGAAGCGTGCACGCCAAACGGGCGCTGTCGGCTTCGCGAAGACGCTGAACAACCGGATGGAGGGGGAATTACCGCCTCACCCGCCTGCGCAGGCTGATGGGCCCGTCGCAACTCCGCTCAGCCGCTTGACGGGACGCCAGGCTGGAACACTCCTGGCCAATGAGTTTCGGGCCAGGGCGCGCTGGTCGCGTTTTGCGATCGTTCAATTGCTGTTGTCATGCCCCCCACCTCCTCAAACCGCTATCGGGCTCGATGACACCCCGTTGACGCACTGGCGCATGCCAGGCGTCTCGCACCGAGACCCGCTCTGTATGTTTTCAGCCGCTTCGCAAACTGCGGCTGTACTATCCGCGATACAAATACGCTGCGGTTTAACTCAATTAACCGGACACAACTCTCCCGCACCCATTGTTCGATGGGTTTCCGCCGACCTGATTGTTGAAGACCTTCAGAACGGAAGGGAATTAAAGGCTAGCATGCGATTTGCCGCCCGCAACCGCAAAAACCGCGTGAACATTGGACTTTCTGCAGCACGCGTCGGCAGCAGAAGTCGCGCGGCAGCGGCGGTGTGCGACCAAGACATTGAGTCGATTTAACGATTCACATTTCTGCAATATGTGACACGCGCGCAAAACGGAATTGATGCAGCAAAGCAACAAATAAAAAAACGCACAATGTGATTCCGGCAAATTCAAACTCCACGCAACGGTATGTGCGATAACCCTTTCATTGTACATGAATTCTTCTGCGCGCGGGAAAAGGGTACCCGTCGCTCGAGTGAGCGGGAGCAAACAAGATTCAATTGCTGTCGCCGCGCGCAAACTGCGCCACGATCACGTCGGGGCATTTTGCGGATCGTCGTGACAATAATGCAACAGTTTGATTGCAATCCACAATTCGGATTGCGGAATTATCCGCGCGAGCGCGCCGGGCAGCGATTATTTTTTTTCAAGCTTGGCGATTTGATGCGCGAGCCGCGATACTTTGCGCCGCGCCGAATTGCGATGCACGATGCCTTTTTGCGCCGCGCGGATCAAAGCAGGCTCGGCCTCGGCCATCGCCGCGGTCGCACCGCTGCGATCACCGGCGGCGATCGCCTCCTCGACCTTGCGGATCGCGGACCGCATGCGCGTGCGCCGGGATTTATTGATGATGGTTCGGCGCGCGGCTTGGCGGGCGGCCTTCTTTGCGGATTTCGTATTCGCCATACGTGCTGGACACAAAACATTGATAGAGAGCGGCGCTTATAGGGTGCCACCGCAGCACCGTCAACGGCACCGGCAAAAACAATGCCTAATGCGCGCCAAATAACGTTGTCACGCGCAGATTAGGCAACGCGCTTGGCCCGCACTGCGTCGTAGCCGGCGGTTACGGCTGCACGCTCGGCGGCGCGAAAAGCGACCAGCGGTGGCTGGACGCGGCCCCATTGCGGGTCGCCATGAATATGCGCGAGTAGCGCCTTTATGCCAGGGACCAAGGCCTTACCGTCGAATAGCTTGCGGATGGCGACTGCTTGCCCGAGGGCCGCGGCATCGCCGGAGCGGTAAGCGCGGGCGCAAAGATCGGCATTGAGATTGGCGGTTGCGGAAATGCAGCCGGCAAAGGGGCCAGACCGTGCTTCGGGAAGCGCCGCTTCGGTAGAGGGAAAAACCTTAAAGCCGGGAGCGATGGCTGCCGCCTCACGCGCATAAGCCATATCGCCCGATGAATCTTTTAAGCCGACGATGCGCTCGCCAAAGTTCTGCAGCAGCCGCCGAATGAGCGCGACGTGCCAGGGCAGACCGGATTGCGCCGGAAAATGGTAGAGATAAAGCGGAATCGGTCGGGCCGCGGTCGCTGTGAGGATCGCCTCGATCACCGCCAAGAGACCGTCATCGGGCACGCCCTTGTAGTAGAACGGCGGCAGAACCAGAGCGCCGGCGAAGCCGAGCTCGGCAGCATGCCTGGTCAAAACGATCGCGTCGGCGGGAGCAGCAGCGCCGGTGCCCACCATCATTCGGTCGCGCGGCAGACCGCTCTCTGCGTAGGCGGTCATCACACGCCGGCGCTGATCCAGCGAGAATGAGGTTGCCTCGCCTGTCGTGCCAAGCACATTCAATCCATCGCAGCCATTGGCGAGTAGGAAACGCGCCAACGCAATCGAGCGCGCACAATCGGGCTCGCCTTTGGCGTCAACTGCGGTCGCGATCGCGGCGATCACGCCGCTAAGGCCGTCGCCCGATTTCTCGTTTTGCGTACCAGCCATGCGCGTATTCTACCCTTCTCGTCATCTGAGTTGGAATGGCTTGCCTCAGCCGACCCAGTAACGCATGAGGCGGGGATGTTCAATCGAGCCGCGCTGTTATGGGTGCTTAGAGGAGATTTGCGATGACGGTCGCTTTCGACGTCATCATTCTTGGCGCCGGCGCGGCCGGCTGCGTCTTGGCGAACCGGCTCTCGGCGCGATCAGCCACCCGCGTCTTGCTGCTCGAAGCCGGGCGCGACACGCCGCCCGGCCGCGAGCCGGCCGACGTCCTCGATTCCTATCCGCGCTCCTACTACAACGACGCGTATTTCTGGCCCGACCTTAAGGTGCACTGGCGCCGCAAGGACAATTCGCCGCCAGTCGGCTTTGCTCAAGCCCGCGTCATGGGCGGCGGCTCGACGGTGATGGGCATGGTGGCTCATCGCGGCACTCCCGACGATTACGCCGAGTGGGAAGCGTTCGGCGCCACAGGATGGGGCTGGAACGACGTGCTCCCCTACTATCGCAAGCTTGAAAGCGATTGGGACTTCGATGGATCGCTGCACGGCAAGTCCGGTCCGGTCCCGATCCGGCGTACCAAGCCGGCGGAGTGGGCACCGCTGGCGAAGGCAGTGCATGCTTTCGCGCATGAACGGCAAATTCCATTTATCGCCGACATGAATGCCGATTTTCGCGACGGCTATGGTGCGGTTCCGATGAGCAATTGGCCGATCCGACGGGCCTCGGCGGCAATCTGCTATCTCGACCACGACGTGCGCCGCCGCGGCAATCTCAGCGTTCTATGCAACGCATGCGTGACCGGGCTCTCGTTCGACGGCCGGCGCGCCACGGGCGTGCGAGTCGTGATTGGCGGCGAGCAGAAGGAATTTTACGCGCATGAGATTATTGTGGCGCTCGGCGGCATCCATTCGCCGGCGTTGCTGATGCGCGCCGGCATCGGACCGCAAGCCGCGCTGCGCGGCCTCGGGATTGAAATCCTGGCGGATCGCCCCGGCGTCGGCGAAAACCTCTCGAATCACGCGATCCTGTTCATTGGGCTCTTGCAGAAAACCGGCGCGCGTCAAGCAAAGAACATCCGGCCGCATCCGATGACGGCGTTTCGCTATTCCTCGGCACTGCCCGGCGCGCCCGCGGCGGACATGTATATCAACGTGCAGTGCAAGACCTCGTGGAGTCCGCTTGGCCATCAAGTCGCCAATCTGGCCCCATCACTGCTCAAACCGATGGCGCGTGGCCGCGTGTCGCTGCTAACCGCCGATGCATTGGTGCATCCGCTGGTGGAGTTCAATTTCACCGGCCATGCGCTCGACCTCAAGCGGTTCATGCAGGGATTTCGCCGCTGCGTCGACGTTCTGACGCATGAAGCAGTGCGTGCCATCACCCAGCTGACTTTCCCCGTCAAATTCGACGATCGCTTGCGACGGCTCAACCGCATCACGCCGGCAAATAGGATCAAAAGCGCGGCGGTCGCGGCGATCATAGATACTGTGCCGGCGCTGGCCGCGCCGATCTTTGCCACGCTTGCCGATCGCCGCGTGGATCTTGCGGCGCTTGCCGGCGACGATGATGCGCTTGCGGAGCACATTCAACAAAACGTCGCCGGCACCTTTCATCCGGTTGGTACCTGCCGCATGGGCCGCCCCGACGATCGCGCCGCGGTGACCGATGCTTGCGGCCGCGTTCACGGCATCGCCGGCCTGCGCGTGATCGACGCGTCAATCATGCCGACGATCCCGCGCGGCAATACGAATATTCCGACGATCATGGTGGCCGAAAAACTCGCCGCTGAAATATTGAGCGAGACGCAGCAAAGCTAGTGGGTGGCGACGCTGCAATCAGGCCCGGTCACGAATGCTCACATAGATCTGCCCATTGCGCACGGCGACCGGCACTGGGGTCAAGCGCATCGACGGATCGCCGGGATGGCAACCGGTAGCCAGATCGAATTCATAGCCGTGCCAGGGGCAGACGATGTGGCGTTGTTTGCCGAAGCGCAGGCCCGCGCTTGTCTTGTCGGGCGTGATGACTTCCTCGACTTGATTGAAAATCTTGCCTTGGCAGACCGGACCGCCGGCATGCGGGCAGACATTCTCATAAGCTAGCACTTTGCTGCCGGTGCGAAAGATGCCGACCTCGAGCTTGTCGACGGCGAAGATTCGGTAGTCGCCATCGGTAATATCCGCCAGTTTGCCAATTTGTACTTCTTGCATCCAAGTCTCCGTCATTCGATGCCTTGCGGCCGGTGAAACCAGATTGCCACGTCGAACATGTTGAGATCGGCGGCGCGGATCATCCCGCAGGCGGTCACCACCGTCTCGGTCGCGGTCACCGTGCCGGGCGCAAAGGGCACGACGTCATGGCCGCGCCGCTCGACCTTGGCGGCATAGATTTTCACTGCGGCGGTGAGCACCTGTTGCAGCGCTCGATCGGAAATTGCATCCGGGGCGCCGCGCTTGAGAGCCTCGCGCACGCCGGCGCAGAATTCTGCCGCCGTTCGCAGACTGGACGGTTTTGTCCCGCGCTTGATTGCGCGTTTGACCGCCGTTTTCACGGCTGCGCGCTTTGCCGCTCTAGGCATTCCGGTTCACGCGGTGACCGGCACGCCGACCTTCGGCGCGGGTTTCGTTTTGGCTTTACCGAGCTTGTGCTTGGGCACTTCCAGCTTGAACAGCCGCGCCGCATTCAACCCCAAAATATTGCGCTTGGCCTGTTCGCTCAGGAACGGCAGGCTGGTAATTGAATTCGGCAAGTCGAAGTCCCAATGCGGCCAGTCGGAAGCAAACAGCAATTGCGTCTCGGCGTTGATCGCATCGAAAGTCGCCTCGGTGAGCTTGAGATTGGAGCGTTCGAGCGGTTGGCTGGTGAAATACATCTCGGCGATGTATTCGCTCGGACGCCGTTTGAGCAACGGCGCCTCCGAGGACCGCATCATGTATTCGGAATCGAGTCGCTGCATCAGGAACGGCACCCAGGCGAGTCCGCTTTCGATCCACAGCACATCGAGCTTGGGAAAGCGCTCGGGCAGCCCGTTCATGAGCCAGTTGGTGAGATGAATGAGATTGTAATAGACGAACGAGATCGAGTGCATGGAGATGAAGCGATTGCACTGCTGCATCGACTGATCACCCCAGTGGAATCCAGAATGGAAGGCCAGCGGTTTGCCAGTCGCCTGGATCGCCGAGTAAAGTGGCATGTAGCTGTCGTGATTGACCGCGCGGAAACGCGTTGAGGTGACTGAGTAGCCGATGACACCCGGATCATCGGCATACATCTCGACCGCTTTGACGCAAGCTTCGGGATGGTTGAACGGCAGATACAGCATCGCCTTGATGCGCTGGTCCTGCGGCAGGATTTCTTCCGTCAGCCATTTGTTGAAGGCGTTGCCGATCACGACCTCGGTCTCGACTTGCGGATGCATGCCGAGCACCAGCATTGGTGTCGGGAACACGACCATGTAGTCGATGCCCATCGAATCCATCGCGCGCTGTACCAGCGTGACCTGCGCATGAGTGCGGCCGCCCGGCACGCTCTCGGCGAGCCGCTGCTGGTGCGGGATGCGTCCGAATACATCCTGATGCAGAAATCCGGGTGTGGCATTGAGTAGTCCCGGCGGCGAACCGCCGCGATCCTTGAACGCGCGCGCCATCTGCCGATAGACGTCGCTGTCCATGCGGTCGATGATTTCCGACCAGAATGCGGTCTCGGTCACATGCGCATCGACATCGACAATGAAGTAATCGTCGCGCTTCTCCTTAGCGGCGTGAGCCAGGATGTCGCGCGTATCGGTCTGAATGGTGATTTTCGGCAGTTCCTGTACGCGCTTTGGCTTTTTCCCGTTTTTGCCGCCGTTGCCATTGTGGTCCTTGCCGTTTTTGCCATTGGGCGGCATGCGCTTGAGCATCGGTTCCTCCCGGAAAGCGGAGCGGGCCTCGTGTGAGCCCTCGCTGTCGCTTGAAAGCTAGCAGAACCGGAAGCTTTTGGCAGCGCCTGTGTCATTGACCGGCTGCGGCGCGAGAGTTACGAAAAATAGGGAGATTTCCACTGGTTCGGTCGGTGAGGCCTGGTCCAGGGAAACGCGCACGGAACGCGCATGAAGCTTCCATCCTTCGATTACGCCTGTCCGACGACCATCGCCGAAGCCGTCGCGCTCCTTGCCGCGCATGGCGGCGAGGCGAAACCGATTGCCGGTGGCCAGAGTTTGGTGCCGATGCTGGCTTTTCGCCTCGCCGCGCCAACGCTGCTCGTTGACCTGCGCAAGCTTGCCGAATTGCGGCAAATCAAAATCACCGATGCCGGCGTCACCTTAGGCGCCATGACGCGGTGGCGCGATATTCTTGAAGAGCCGCGGCTGCGCGAAGCGCATCCGCTCCTCACCGCCGCGGTCGATCACGTCGCTCATTATCAGATCCGCAATCGCGGTACGGTCGGCGGCAGCTTGGCGCATGCCGATCCCGCCGCCGAACTGCCCGGTATCGCCGTCACGTGTGACGCGGAAATCGTCGCGCGCGGCGGGGCCGGGTCGCGCGTGATCGCAGCCGCGGAGTTCTTCCGCGGTGCGCTCATGACTGTGTTGGGGTCCGACGAGATCATTACTGAAATTCGCTTCCCGGCCTGGCCCAAAGAGCGCCGTTTCGGCTTTCGGGAATTTGCCCGTCGGCGCGGCGACTTCGCCTTGGTGGCGGCAGCCGTGACGTTCGATCTGGCGGAGCAAAAATTTCGCAATGTCCGCGTCGGCGCCGTCGGGGTCGGCGATCGGCCAATGCGTATTGTCGCGGCCGAGCAGGCGCTTGAGGGCAGCGAGATGTCGGATGCGGTGATCTCCGGCTGCGCCGCGGCAGCGGCTGCAGCGGTTGATCCGGCCGACGATATTCACGCCAGCGGCGCCTATCGAAAAGCCTTGATCGGCGTGATGGTAGAACGCGCATTGCGCGACGCTATCGCTAGGCCCATTGTTTAGCGTTCAATCGCCCCACTTTCGGGCAACAACGAACAGGGAGTAAGGCTCATGAGCGTTGCGCGCCATCCGCGTCCCAAGGAGCTCGAGGGCGTTCCGCTCGAAGAGATCATGAAAAAATATGTCGGCCGCTTCAAAGACAAAAAGCCGGATTGGGCGGCGTTCGAGGACGCCAAGATCGAGGGCTATAAACGCGCGCAGCACCGCTTCATCGGCGCCGGCGGCTCCGGCAAACACGGCGATCCGACCGTCATCCCGGCGGGCAATTTCACGCTGTCGATCGTGTATGTCGAGTCGGGCCAGGGCAACGCGGCGCACACCCACGAAGTCGAAGAGTGTTTTTTCGTGCTGCAAGGCTTTCTCGACGTGTTTGTCGAAGACGAAAGCGGCAGGCGCGTAACTACCCGGCTCGGGCCGTGGGAGTGCATCTCCTGTCCGGCCGGCGTGATTCACGGCTATCAGAATGACTCGCTCGAACCGGTCTATTTCCAGGTCATGCTCGGCCGTGGGCGGCCGGATACAATGGGTTATGCCGACGACGAGCTTTACCAGCGCAAGGACGCGCACTTGAAGGCGGTATAGACCGGACCAAAGGCCGCTAATCCGACGAAATGACGAAGGGAAGCGGGGACCGGAGATAGCGCTTAAGCTTGCTCCAGGCAATCACGCTGAGGGCAACATGGGGAAAAGCGTCGATGTTAAAACGAATTTGGAGCGCGCGATCGGTAATGAGCCAATGAGCGAGATCGCTCACCTCGTTTGCAAGCTCCGAGGGCTGTGAGAAGGGAAGATCGTAGCCGCCCATGTGCGCGGCCCGCTCGGCCTGATCGAGGACAAGCCGCGCGAGCGCCTCCTGCCAGGTTTGGGTTCCCTCGAACACATCCTCGGCCTTGAGCGCGCGGCCTTCACGAATGAACCAGGTGATCTGCTCGTCCGCGGCGCTGCCGTGCGGCCCATGCTCATCGTCGTAGATGAGAAGCCTCAGAGAAATCATAGTTGGTGACACACTTCCGAGCACATAGCTGACTGTGAGGTCGTGATCGTCATTCGGATCGAAGGACACGCCTGCAACCGCTTCGCCGGCGCGGCTATGCTTGAGAACGAGCGTGTTCCAAGCGTCCTCGTGCTTGTCGCTCGGCTTGTCGATCTGCGGATAGGAGATCACCATCGTGTTGAAGCCGGCATACCTGCCGCCGCCGCCAGCAGCCGAAGACGGCGTGGCCTTT